>Ga0307509_10006968_pt1 | contig 14987 bp, 18 predicted proteins | sample 10_EM_MG_FD_202245 | JGI IMG/M metagenome (GOLD analysis project Ga0307509, IMG submission 202245) | Populus trichocarpa ectomycorrhiza microbial communities from riparian zone in the Pacific Northwest, United States - 10_EM | ecosystem: Host-associated > Plants > Roots > Unclassified | place... | reverse complement strand
ACGCGGAGGGATGAGGACAAGGTGTGGGCTGTGTCTGAGAATGCTTCTGTTGTGGTTTGAGATCTTGATGTCTTGCGGAACGTGGTGAAGAGCCGCTCTGGTGTTGGTGGTGCTCTGGAGTGACCCAAACCTGACAAGCAGACGGGCTGTTTCCGTGTTCTGAGTGGTGCTGGTGGGGGGCTGGTTGGGATCTTGCCGTTTTGCCGGATGCGGTGAAGAACTGGTCTGGCGTCCCGGCGTTCTGGGATGACCCAAACCTGACGACAAGTGGACAAGATGTTCCCAGCCCTGAATGGCGCGTTCCGCTGCTTGTGCTGTGTGTGAGTATCCTGTCAGAGAGCCCAGTTGGTGCTTGTGCTTGTGTGGGTCGTTGAAAGTGGATGGTGGCGTGGTTGAGAGGGGTGGAAGGATTGAAGGCGGGCCTTGTTGCGATTGCTGACCGTTGGTGGTATTTGATTTCATTAGTGGTTACCAGGGATTTACATAAAACTGATGGCAAAAGTGTCACTGGTGACGCTGAGCTCATGGGAAGTAGTGTCATGGAAAAAGTGACCGAAAACTCATGGTAGACCCTCTGGGTGCCCCTAGGGGGCATCCCAGGGACTTTAGGTCGCTTCCTGGGGTGGGCTGGACTGATCCAGGTTTCCCAAAGGGGAGTGCTTCGATTGATGGCGCGGTCGATGAGCTGCACAGCGGCGGGTGCAGCAACCGTGAGAAATGCTCCCGCCACCCGCCGATCATACTTCCGTGGCAGGTTCCTCGCAATTGGCACCCCCTCCCGTCCTTCCCCTTCCCTGACTCCCGCGTGGTCGCGAACGCTGTCCGCCAGCGTTGAATCCGTGGGAATTCCTCCCCCGTGGCGCTTCCCTGGTTCCCGTACAGCCATCAATGCCGCCCGCTGGCGTTGAATGCGTGGGAATCCTCCCCGTATCTTGCCAGCACAGCACGCTCCCTCCTCCGTTCGCCTTTGCTTCGCTTCCCCCTCCACTCTCCTCCCCCGCCTACAGAGAAACCAACGTACCAACAGCTGATATGACATCTTGGGGGCCATACCCTCTCCCCTACACTTCCCAGAGGCCAGGAGAATGGGGAATAACGAGGTGAGCAAGCCGATCATTTTTTTTTTTCACCGAGCGCTTGTAAAAACGGCACAGTCGGTCCCCTTTCCTCGTGCAGGATCCCTTCAGGCTGACAACCATGGCTTGGGAATGTATATGGCTTCAAGAGCCGAGCGGTTCCAAGTTGAGACTCAGCATCCCGCCCTCAGAATCCACCCCTTTGCTTCAAGCATGGAATCTCTCCCCACAGCTGGATCCGCTGCTCGGTCATGTCACGGCTCATTTCAGCAGGTAGGTCCACCAATTTCGCCCCTAGATTCCATCCTCGACTGGTAATGGCTGGGTGCACTTCTGACAGAATCCTTTATTTCGTCAGAAGCCAGTTTTCACTCATTACCATTCACCCCACTCGCTCCATTCCCTCCAAAGTACACCTAACACATGCGAACGGACTACGGTGCATGAACCCTACTTGCCGATTGGTCTGGTTCTCTCGTATACCTTCAGAATCACCCCCTCGCTGCACGATCACCAATCCCCGTACCCCGGCTTCAAAAATCCCCTAGCCACGTCACCAGGGGCTCTAACCAGTCGTTGTGTGTCGTGCCTTTCGCCGGATACTTGTTTTATCCCCAGATTCATCATTCCCCTCCAGAAAACCCACTCATTGTGATTAGTCCCTCGCCCACCGGCTCGGCTCCCAGGATGGTTCCCGCCTCAGACCTCGACCCCTACTTAGGTGCCCCACTCGCTACCACTTGCAGGTGTGTGCTCAACCAACACTGGGACACCCACCCTGATCAAAATCTCATTTTTCGTGAACAGACCTGCCCGCCCCGGGTCACACCGTCTCATGCCCCTGGTTTATCCTGCTCGCGTCTATAGGTTCATAGCTCAGTGCTCCAGACCGCGCTCTCGGCTCATTGTCTTACTCTTCTGTGATACAACCCGTTCATTTCGTCCATACTACCTTTAAACCACCAGTATCTCAGTGTACCTACTCCTCTATCTTGAGGCACGAATCACGTGCTCTTGGACTTAAGAAAGTTGCGATGACGGCAGCCCTTCCTTCAGTACTCCCTCGCCAGATGGCGCTCATATTCCACTCACAACCACCTGAACAATGAGACCAGCACACCTACTCTGGACAGGTTGCGATACTCCTGCAGGTGTCCACGTTCGTTAGCTCGAAGAGGACTCGTGGACGATATTCCAGTTGACGTGCGTACCACTCTTCATTTATCTCAACCACAACGCTCTAAATCGTTTCACTTGCAGTCTGGTCTATCGTATCTACATTAACGGCACCTGCCTGTCCGTGAATAGCCCCCCCTCCTAAACCACACGACACTCCGCGACTATCGTCAACTGCTATGTCATCGCTCACGACCATGAGTGCAGCAACCTGACGTCAGTTCTTCTTGTGTGTTTCACCCGATTTCCGTGTCTCGTTTGTGGTCGCTAAACACTGGCGAGACATTTCAGCAAATACTCCCAAATCACCGCATCTGTCCTCCGATGGTCTTTGAATGGGACTGAGAGGTTGGCCGCCGAGAGGCGAGGCATCACAAACGTGAAGTATCAAATCTGGGAGAGTGGATGGAGTGGGCAACAGGTGCGTGCGTGAAATGACAGTGACCGGAGCCCATTCGGAAGGTCTAATGGATTTGCGCCATCTCAGGTTTTCTTCAACCCTCCTGCGGAGGCTTCTGAACCCTCGGTGTAAACACATTGTCGTCTAGTTTTCCGCTCTCTCCATACACCATAAACACACCAGCAAATAGAATCCTGAAACAGTTGGACAGAACCCGTTGAAAATGACACGGTTCCTCACGGCATTGACCACACCGCCACATTCCCTGCTTTCCTTCGCTCGAAATCAGTACCTCCCTTAGAAATAGGTTCTGTATAACCCCCGTGAACCCGGGAATAGGTTCCAGCCTGGCGGCTGGCAATACCATTGGGCAAAAGACGCAATTCCAGCCTGGAGGCAACCTTTTTCATCCCTCCCGGAGGGAAACATAGCTTTCCAAAGATACACTACATTTGAGCGCAGCAAGACAGGAATCATGGTTAAAGTGCGAAACTAAAAGTCCGGATCATCATAATCATCATCCAAATCAACCTCCGAGTCCAAATCATTGTCCTCCGAATCGCTGTCCTCACGGTAACCGGTCTCCAGGAGTGGGATGTTGTCGATTGCTACACCTGCAGATGGGGGCAATCTGACTCTGGACGGTGGTGGTGCGGCTTCCGACTGGGGTGGTATGACTTCAGATGGGGGTCCTGCAGGTTCGGACGGGGACACCGCAGCTTCAGGTGGGGAAACTGCGGCATCCTGCAGGAAAACCGCGGCATTGGGTGGGGGAACTGCAACCTCAGATGGGGTCGGCGTGACTGTGGATACAGCGTCATGAGTAGGATCCGAAAGCCTGAACTTGAAGATCCCCCGCGCTCGCGCAACCGGGGTGTTAGTGTCCGTGAGTGGGATCCCATGCTTCGTCATATATTCCGTGGCCCAGGAATACTTGAGGTTATATGAAACAAGGGTAGGGCGCCAGAGTGTGGCAAATGACACCGCGAGATCATGGTAGACGGCGGCCTGCTTCCGGGCGTACGCGTCGAGCCCAGACCGCAGGTCGGGGGTTGTGTTCTCCTCACGAGCACCTATCTTCGCCAACCAATCGACTGACTTCCACTCCAGGAACGCAACCACTCGTCGCATCTCCTCTTGCAAAAGTTCCACTTCCTCGGTCCACCTCTCCAACCTCGCGAAGGAAGTTGTCCATTCAACACGGAGGAGTTCGTTCACATCCTCCTCCGAGGCGTTCTCCTCCTCCTCACCAGCAGCACCGGGGGCTCGGGGGTTCGTCAACCATATCCAAGAACGGAAGTAAGACCCATCACCAACACCCTCCTCGTTGCTCTCCTTTCCTGGACCTCGATTGTCACCGTCCTTCAATTCGAGGAACGTCTCCCGCCAATCGCCGGCAGGATCCAGTCCAAGGAGAGCTCGGTAGGCGATACGATAACGTCCGACATACTTGTCAATGCGGTTTTCGACGGTATCCATGGCTGCACGTGAACGGGTGCCGGCTCGTTGTCCGGCAACCTGCGTGTGATGGTTCACTATTAATGTGCGACGGACATTGCGGGCGTGCCGGAGTTTGGTAAGGGAGTCTTTGAGTTGGGCAGTGCGTTGTAGTTGCTCGTGTTCGACCACCCGTTGAATACAATTCCTTGCGCGGCTTTCGGAATCCAAGCTGGAAGGAAGGAGGAGGGGGATATTCTCAGCTGTTTCGACCTCGTTGTCTTCAGCATTGTCCTCGGACACTCGAAGCAGAGTTGCAGCAACCCCAGGCATATAGACAAGTTGCAGTTCCCGCCATTTCTTGATCCGCCTCATGATAGCGTTGCGCGTTTCCTGAGTCGAAGCGATCTGATTGTCTGACTTTGGTGGCTTCTTCTTGATGGCAGATGCGAGTTTTCGCCTTTCATCGAGTGTACAGTAAGTATTTAATAAACGGATGGACACTAGAGGGGGCACGTACTGTCGTTCCTCGATATCGAGCCCATCGTGAATAAAAATCGACGCCGGTACTTCGTGAGGGGAATTACCTCGCCTGATGTCCTCCTCATCCGCTTCTGCGAGTTGTCGGCGGACTTCAGCGAGACTGGTGGCTATGTGGACATGAGTATACAAGAATCGTTAGAGCGTGAGACAGACAAACCTTTCTCGGTGTAGGCATATGGGTTTGGGTTCGACTTATCAGACTCCCAATCCCGGATCATCTTCAGCCATCCTTCGCGGACATTTAGAGGTAATGTGTCATCGAACTTCTTGTTCTCCGATGCGTGCTTTGCCTTCATGAGGAGGGCCTTCAACAGGCTCCGAAGGAGTAAATCACCTAAGAGAATGATCAGCAGCTGAGCCAAACACAGACAAGAGAATAAGGTCGCACCCATGCCAAGTATTTTCTTCCAATTCCACCCACTCCAGCTATCATCAAGGGCCAGATGACGAGCAGCGGGACCCATCTCCCGAGTGGACAAGGCGGCAAGGTTAATGTTCGACCAGCCCTGCTCGACTGTTTCGCCGTGTGTCCTGCCAACGCCCTTTGCGTAATTGAACGAGTAATCTGTTTGACATGACGTGCCGTGGCCAGGGAGATGGAACTTCGGAATAAGGTAAGTGAGGATGAAGCGCCTGAACTCGAGATCGGGGTGGTTTTCGGCCATTCGCTGGAGGAGATGGATCGCGTACTTGCAGACGATATTGTACGAGATGACGACGTTTGGGACGCCGATACACCTTAACACGGACTGGATAATATAATCAGTGTTTAGGAACCTATGCAATGGTCAATAGTTGAATGCGTTCACGACGGTCAAATTGCACGTACCGTTCCCCTCGCTGCAGGTCGCCGACCCCGTTCTTTTGCATGAGAGAGTGCCGCGCACACACACAAGCAACAACACCAGACGCAATATAGTCCTTTGAGGACCTACTATTGGCTTGGTTGACAGCATGGAAATCGGAACCACACCCAACAGCCTAAAACGACGTGAGCGTGATAGTCGGAATGGAGGATCTCAATGGGCTCACCTCTGCCTGAGCAGTCTTCTGAGAAATGTGTTTGGTGTACGGCTCGTCTTTGACAAAGTAGGACCAGCCAGACCCAAATCCGGGATCGTTTATCCCACGGCTTTTGAGCTTGAGGCGGAAATTCGCATCAACTGCGAGGAAAAACGTATACAGCCATCTGGGGGATACGGTTGGACCATTTCGAGGGATGCAGCAACGAAAGGACGTACCGGATCTCTTCAGGAGCTTGATCCCAGCCTTCGGGGAGGTTGCGACCAGGGTGGGGACAAGCTGGGCATTCCAGCGCAAATGCTCCATCGGGGACAGAAGCTATACCGGCTGCAACATGGCTGCCGCCACCCCGTTTGATTTGTTTCAGAATTCTCCATTGGCGAACGGACCGTGACATCTGGTGATATCGATACTGCAACCAATCATTCAGCGCGAGAATACCGGTAAAAAAAAGAAGCCCGACTCACGGTTACCTTCTTTCGACCACAGTTGTCAGTTCTCTGCATGATAGACAGATAGAAATCATAGAGGTTGAGCTTCCCCTGGAGTGCGAGCTTGTGATACGTGTCGAGGATGTTGAATGTGAATGCTGTTCCCGGTCGCTGGAATGATGCAGGATACCAGCCTACACGGATAAGCTGCCGGTAGTTTTCGACCCACTGCGGGCTCCCCATGCACGAGCAAAATTGCACATTGATTTGGTGAGCTCCGTTGAGGTCGATGATGAGGAGGGTTTGAGTTTTAGAACCCGATGACGGGCAGGAAGTGTGTTCGTGACCAATATAGTAGCAGTAACCCAAGTCATTGAGGGATGCGCGTTCAAAGAACCCTCCATTCCAGAACTAACCAAACATGAGGAGGAACGGAAAGGATTGTCTGAAGAAGCATGGCGTACCTCGAGGCGGTGCAATGGGGTGCTATCGTGTCGGAAAACCACGCAGGAAGCGCAGAAGAGCGTTTGGGAAGTACAGTCGATGCACCTATACGCTCCTGTCTCGTCCATACAGCTGGCACATTGCGGGAGGGATGAATGTTCATGGAGGCCTTCTCGACGCAAGATATCATCTGATATTGTCGGTACTAGCGATGCCCAGGACCCCATCTTTGTCTACCAAAGGAAAGAATCAGAAAATCCACCGTGAGTGCTCAAATCGTTCGGATTGAAACTCACACTATCATTTCCTCTCCTCCGTTTTGGCCGTACGGGGGTTGGGTTCGGAGCCGCCGCAGGGGCCGGCAAGTCCTCCCACTCAGCTTCAGCACCCTCTCCCGAGTCCTGAGGTTCAGACAGAACTGCGACTACTGACCGCCGAACAGTGCATGGATCCTCGACGTTCATGTGCAAAATCTGCATGACTTGCTTAACGGGTGGGGCGATGGGATTAACCGGCCCCAGGAGTGAACTGCTGCTGGAGGTGCCATTCCTCCTGCGTTTTCGTTTGTTGTGGACGTTGGTCTTGCTGGAGCTACGTTTCATGAGGGGAGAGAGGAGGGGACATGCGTGTTACGTCAGCAACGTCTTCGATTCGTTCTCGGTAACGAGTCACGGCTAGGTGATTATTTATCTAAGGTGTTCGAGGTGTTAGCGAGGTAAAATTCGCTCAAATCCCCTGTAGATTTGGACTTGGTAATTAATGACTTTGATACATGCTTCTTAGCAGGAATTTAGGGTGCTGCTGTTTAGTTTTCAAATGCACGGTGGGGGTCACCTCTTCAGCTGCGGTGACTATCATCATCGTCCATAGTGTCCACAAGCATTGATCGGTCGGAATCGGTACTGGAAGAATTCGAGTAGCCTGGAAGTTACAGAGGTAACGAAGGACTCACCGGACTTTATCCTCCAAACCCAAGGATTGTCCAGGTAGGCTGAAGCAGGGCCAGACGGACTCAGAGAATGAGTGGCGGAGTCCAGCCGCATCTGCGTATCAGTGTTCGAGGGGACAGTTCAGGTTGAGGAGCTTGGGGTTGAGGTTGAGTGATGAGATTTTGAGAACCGCCTCCTCCTCAATGCGGACTTCTTTGAATGCCAATGCGACCGGTGAACATATGAAACTCCAGGGCTGGAGTTCGATCTGGGGGTCGAGATTACTGAACCGAACAGCCAATGGAAAGGATAGAAGATCCAATGGCATATCGACCCGAATGAACGGGATTTGCTATTCATCTGATTGTGACCCTTGAGTGAGGCTGGTCGGAAGATGTCGTGGATGCAGGGCCAACAGGCGACAGTGAGGAACGTCTACTATCGGTACTGGATTGGTGATACAAGGTCCTTGTGGAATTGACATGGCAGGACGGACCGAGGACCCCCTGCAGGTACCGGTCCTCTTCCTCGCATGACCCGCTGACTCTAGTGATGGCGGACTCTCGGCTTGACACCGAGCAACTGCCCTACCCATTGTCCTTCATGTATGTAGCAGTGAGTAACTACGATAATTGTATGTGATTATTGAAAAGCTCCTAAGAACCGGCTTGTGCTAGATTCAGACTACTTTTGGACGCCGCAAATCATCGTGGATATCAGACAAAGGAACCAACCCGAAATTCAAACGAAAACATCATGAACGGGTGAGGCGATCAAGCTAGCGGCCCGCAAAACGCAACTGGCGACCCGCCAAATGTAGGCAGTGTCACAACGGTGTGTGCTGGATAGCACACACGACCAACAGCTGGGGGGTGGGGTTGTTTATATGTTGTGTAATCGTCACGACACCGGCTCGGTCGACGATTGTGAGACGCACATAAACATAACCGTGATCATCGGGCACCGCAGCCCAAGATTGGGTGCATACAAATCGAGCTATGATTGCAAACAACCAGGTTGAGATTAGATTCGCATCAGCATTTATACAACCAAACAGATAAGGCCCTTTCATCTACACCTGAAGGTTTGTACATCCACCGATCACCGGGTCAGGCGGTCATAAACATTGGCTCCGCTTACACAGCCCACTGTAGATGCAGGAAATTCAAGGCCTATGAAAACTGTGGAATCGGGGTTAGGGACCCTGAGATACAAACATTAGCCATCAGGCTACCCTGCGCCAACGCAAGTCAACCCGACTGAACCCGGGTAGCAGCATGAATACCGACAGATTAACCGATAACAGTGGTAAGGTGGTCTGCGATTAGATGATCCAATCGAGTTGACGGTGACTATATAGATCTGATAATCGATCCCCATCCCCCGTCGGACATCTCCCCAGCACCAAGTGAGTTCAAAAATCTTATCGGACGAAAGGCGCGTGGAAGTCCGATATGATTGAGCGCTCGCAAGTGGACTCACTCTCCGCTCCCTCTAAAAATTGTATCTAAGTCCCATGGTTGCCGAGTTGTGCAGTAGCAGGAGATTCTCCTCAGCACGCGCAACATCCGCATTGCCGTGATGGGCCACGCGCCACGCCTCGAGCTCATGAGCTGGCTCCCCGTGTTGTGCGTCACTCAAGCTGGAGTCAGATACACCCTACGTATATATAAAGATACCAAGGAACACAAACGCGGAAATCACACTGTCCAGCAGACGTGGAAGAACCCACGAGAGGTCAATGTTCAACGTTCAACAGCGGTGAAGTGCAATTCGCAACCATGTCAATTCTCCACATCGGTAAACGCCACCCGGCGACTGATGAAGGGTCCAAAAAATATGTTCGGATTATGCTACCGCTGTCTACAAACATGATAGATAATCTTGAGAAGGGTGAACAGGTAATTTGGACGAACTGTTGAAACGGCATTTCTGGTTAATGATAATGGTAACGAAGTCAGTAGGGGAGCGGAACTTACGATCGGTGAACAAATGGAGAGGTCAATCCTCGTCACTACTACATTCAGCCGAGATGACCGGCCCCCGCGTGGGACGTCGCACATGTTGCGAGGCTGAAGCTCTGATGGCGGGTGGGTTGCGGGTAGCACCACGAGTCACTGGACGGCGAACTGTTCCCTGGAGGGCAGGATTCCTGGGGTTGCCACCTGCACCGTCAGCGCCCTGAGGAGTTGCTGTTGGGAGTGCATCCTCGGTAGGGTGATAGTCAATATTATCTACCATAGGAAGATGAGTAAACGACAACAGCGGGGTAGGACTTGACTGACCGGCGACAACAGTTGCAGCATCCCGCTCAGCCAGCATCTGTCCTATCACGATGTCGGCCTCAGTGAGACGGATTCTGACCATAAGGATATCATCGGTTGTCATTGTTGGTGACAACGAGATAACCAGCTGTAGGGTTGTTACGAGTTGTCTATGGAGGAGGGGGATGGTCGCGGCCATGGTTGTACTAGCGGAGGGAGACACGAGTTGGGGAAAGGAAAAAATGGAGCTCGAGGACGGAGTTTATCCCATCGGTACTAGCGCGGGGATGGAAACACGTTGATGGTGAGACGATCCAATGGAAGCGATTTACAGCACGACAGCGTGACCCCCGGCCGCCCGTTACGACTTGCGTTCCAAATAGAATGAGTTTCATCCACATCCCACCCTCAGCGCAAGCTCCCTGACTAATTGGAAGTCTTGCCGACCGACACCATTGTGGTGTCAGAGATCACCTAGGGATGTTCTTCCCATCCACCGGGGTTGTCTCGGATCGTGCTAGCTGGTTACTGCATGTGACAAATAGGTTTGTTGTTCGGGGGATGGTGAAAGGAGTGACGGAGATACACCGAAAAACCTATCACCTCATTTATTGCACACCACATTTCAACACGAGCTGGTGTAGCAGTACACCGAAAGGATGGCCGGTTGTTTGGTCTCTGTGGGAGTCCACCGGTAGTGTGGAGGCCCGGTGCTCTGTGTGGGAATGCACCGGAGGAAGGGAAGTGGGTCAAGTCGCTCACCACCTGTCTGGCAGGTGTTCTGTTTCTGAACCGAGACTGATTGACATTGCGGTGAACGGGGAACCGGACTCCCAAAACCAATGAGCTGCAGCCTGACTGAAAAGAATCTATTGTCCCGTCCATCGTGAGCCCACATTCCAACACAAGGGAGTATAGTAGTACTTCAATGGAACGGCCAGTTGTTTGCCCTTCATGGGAGCCCGCCGGTGGTGTGGAGGCCTAGCGTTCCATGTGAGAGCGTGTTGGTGGAAGGGAAGCCGGTCAAGTCAGTCACCGCCCGTCTGGCAGGTGTTCCGTTTCTGAACCAAGACTGATTGACAGTGGGATGAACGGGGGAGCTGGAATTTGCAAGGCCAATGAGCCACAGCCTGACCGAAAATGCTCGTTAAATAGGGCATCTCGTGGAGTCCACAACAACTCGGACACCCCGCGTTTCGCCCATTCTTCTCCCGACTTTCCCCACCGACCACACAACTGCAGCAGCGATGGGAGCCTCGTGGCAAACACCAGACCAGCGCATTTTCATCGAGGATCACTTTCCTTCGTACCTCCAGCACTTGGCAGCAAACACGTTGAATGCTTTCTGGCCTGATCTCCTGAAGAAGTGGTTTAAACTGTGGCCCCTTCCCGATCCAGAACCCACTTGTGACCCTGCCGAGGGGGAGGATGCGAAGTTGAAGGCGGTTAAATCGGAACGGAGCAAGAAAATTGCCGTGAGTATGGTTTACGTGCTGACTGGTACATTGACTTCAGCTCACCATCTATCCAGCAACTGAAGCGTGTCTTCAAGCAAGCCGCAGATGACAGCAAGACGCACGGCCGGCGGAACCTCCATCTTGAACGTGCTCCTCCTCGGAAGCGGTCGGAACTTCAAGCCTATATGTCCCTTTACTACGACACACGGATTCGGTCAACCGTTGTGGAACGGTGGGCCAAAGTCGACGTCTCGAACATGGACTTCGGTGGTCCGGAAACTCCTGAGGACCAGGTCGACCCTGAGGATAGTTCTTTGTTCAAGGACACGAAGATACCCCTCTGTTTCAAGAATCAAATTGCCCAGGAGCTGTACGACAAGGAGGAGGAAGAAATCAAGGAGGCTGTCCGATCAAAGCGCGAGGCAGACGCCTTGATCAAGACGGTCTACACCACCGTAGGTAGCGAGCGGGAGGAACTTGTTCGGGAGTTCCAGAGGTACGTTGCCAGTTTCACATGATGCACCCGACTGACTCGTTCTTGCGCACAGGAATGTCCCTTCGCTGGGGAAAAACGCGATGAAATCTCTCCAGAATGCTGAGCGCAAGTGCGCTGCCAAGGGGATTTTCTGGTTGGCGTGTCCAATGCCTTCTGCCGGTGGACAGCCGGTCGCGAAGTTGTGGGTGTATTCGGCCTCTCATTTTCTTTCGTCGTTCTCACTTGTCCTAGTCAATGTGTTGGGTCAACACCTGAAGGCAAGGACTTCGAAGCATTTGTCGGCTCCGAAAAAGCCAATGAGATCAAGGCACTCTTCTCAAATTGGGTCAATGCAATATATCGTAAGCCATTGCCCGTGGATCGCTGATACCATTGGTATTGATCAGTACCCTGTGTTAGCCTCAGATGTCTGGCCCCTCTTCACCCTGGGTGGGTCACTTCAATCGGCCTCAACGGTGACGACCTCAAATGGGATTGCTGATGACCTCAATACGACACCCTCCGTATCCGGGTTGTCCGGTCCACTCAATCAACCCATTGTTCTACCCAACCAGTACACAGTTCCGCCCAACCAGCCCGTTGTCTCACCCGCTCATTCAAGCGCTGCACCCGATCAACCTCGCGCTACCGGGTCTGGTGTTACGCCGGACCGCCCAGACCACGTGTCTAATCAGCCGGATCTTTCACTGACGTGGGACTGGGCCGCATACGTCCAGGCCAGTCCCACGTCTGAGGTTGCCAATTTGCTCCCCAGTGATGAGCCCCTTCAACTCGATCTTTCCGCTTCTACCGTCCCAGCCACTGCTTCCAAACTGCCTGAATTCACCTTCGATACCCCCTCAGCTGACTTTGGCACTGGACATCCCCCCCTTCCTGTTTCTGGATCCCGGCGGTTCACTTCGGATCAACCGCGTTTGCAAGCGGGGAACAGAGCAGCCGCTCAAACGAATATCAATGTTCCGCCTAAACTGTTAGTTGGTATTGCGGATGAGCCTACCTGGATGAAGAAGAAGCAAACACTTGATTATTTCCGCGGCACAACCAAGCTTGGGAGCCTCTCTGATGTTATCGAACATTGGTACGAACTTGAAGGACTTCTTGGTTTCCAGGTGACTGTAAGTGTTCCTACGTGTTCATCCCGCAGTGCGTTCTTGACATTTGCGATATGCAGACTCCGGGAGGGTTTCCGATTACAAAGCGGCCAGCAGTTGTCCGTGTGTTTTACAAGAATGGACACAGCTATCGAAAGAACTACGGGGTTGAAGTCCACACGCTCGGCCGTCAGATCATGGAGTGGTGGACCGAGATCTGTCCTCCTGGCGGGGTGTCGAGCGTCCGGTTCGGGGGAACGACCGGGATTTATACCCTTATAGTCCTCGTGTCGTGGTGGTGCTCGTTACTTAGGGTCAAGCCGGAGGAGGAACGTGCCGATTGCCTTCGCACCCTCCAGGATATCGACCGCGCTTTGCTGGCAGCGATAAACCATGTAAAAAACCATCCCGCTACTCCCTCGCCCACGGTACTGTCCTCGACTACACCCCCTCCCCCTTCTCAGCCACGCAAGCGAGCGAACTCTGAAGACACGTCACCAAGGAAGCGATATCGGTCTAGCTAAAGTAATATTCGTAACCCCCCCCCACTCCCTCTAGAACCTCTCGCTCGCATTCGCCGTAGAACCCCTTGTTCATACTCTTCTTGGAGCTTCTCATTCACACTCTTCTTGGAACTCTTTGATTTCGTTGTCAATCCTTCCCTCTTCACACGTATACACCCTTTTTAAAAAACTTCTTTTATGTATTCACCCATACGTGATACCCTTAATACATTTGGGTGCCGGGCCATACCTTTGTATGGTCTAAGAAATTCACGCGTGATGTCGAGGCGGCGGGACGGGAATGGCAAGGGTGGCGGTGATGCGGAGGACCACAGCAAATAGACGCGGGAGGTTCGCCGGCTGTCTGAACGTCTTTGGCAGGATTTGGGGTGAACTCTCCGCCAAGATCTGTCCATGTCCAAACATTTTCGGGCCAAACCTGGCCTCCACCTGCCAAAGTCCCCCCGGCGAACTTCTAGTGCCATTTTCCGGGCTCCTTGATGCGGGCTTGATTTCTCAACAGCGTCATCACCATGTGGCTCGCGCTGGACGACTGAACAGGGAACCGATTCCCTCCAGCTACATTACTGCTTGAAGTGCTGCACCTCTGGGCATATGTAATAGGCGCTATCAATTATTAATACTGCTGGGAAAACGGGTCAATGGACTGTATGTGTACATCGGAGTAAAGCTGGGTGAGCAAGGGAACGCTATGAGGGGGACGCAGTAGTGGAAGGGAAAGGGGGTGGAATTTTTGACCAAAAAAAGCCAATTTCGAACTAACAACTGGTTAAAAATTGGTGGGGTAGAGGTGTGTGTGTAAACGTAACCTACGCGAGCCAGGGAATGCCCAGAATTTCACAAGAGATCAGCGCGGCGGGTGAGGGGTCTTTCTGGAAGGGAACGACGAATCCAGGGATTAAACTGGTATCCGGCAAAAGGGCGGACACACAACAACTGTTTAGTGCCACTGGTGACGTGGCAAGGCAATTTTCGAAGCCAGAATCTGTGGATGGGTGACGGTGCAGTGAGGGGGCGATTCAGAAAGCACGTGAGACAACCAGACGAATCGGCAAGCGGATTTTGTGCGCTACGGTCCGTTCGCGTGTGTGGCGGCAAGGGAGGGGGCGGGGTTGGTGGCAATGAGTGGAAGCCGGTTTCTGGTGAAAGAAAGGACAGCCGTCACAAGCTATGGGTGGTATCTAGCGAGAAATCGACGGACATACCTGCTGAAGCGAGCCGTGACGTGGCTGAATAGCGGATCCAGCTGTGGGGAGGGGTTCCGTGTTCGAAGCAAACGGGTGGATTTTGAGGGTGGGGCACTGAGTTTCGACTCTGGACCACTCGGATCTTGGAGCGGTGTACAACCCCAGGCAATAACCGTTGGCCTGAAGGGATCCTGGGTGAGGAAAGGGAATGGGCTGTGCCACTGTCTTAAGCGCTCGGTGACGAACGACAGTTGGCATACTTACCTTGTTGTTCTCCCTTCTCCCGGAACTCTGGGGAGTGTAGGAGTGGCGAGACAGCCCCCAGGGCATCAACCGAGCTGTCGGTACATTGGTTTCTCCGTAGGCAGGGGAGGAGAGTGGAGGGGGAAGCGAAGCGAAGGCGAACGGAGGAGGGAGCGTGCTGTGCTGGCAAGATACGGGGAGGATTCCCACGCATTCAACGCCAGCGGGCGGCATTGATGGCTGTACGGGAACCAGGGAAGCGCCAC
>Ga0307509_10006967_pt1 | contig 14991 bp, 15 predicted proteins | sample 10_EM_MG_FD_202245 | JGI IMG/M metagenome (GOLD analysis project Ga0307509, IMG submission 202245) | Populus trichocarpa ectomycorrhiza microbial communities from riparian zone in the Pacific Northwest, United States - 10_EM | ecosystem: Host-associated > Plants > Roots > Unclassified | place... | reverse complement strand
CCTTACTGGTGAACTCCTTCATAGCAGATTCAACATCGCGCTGGAACTGTTCGAAGTTGCTGGGCTTGAAAGTGCTAACATACATCTGGGAATCTTTATCAGAAGTCGTAAGAATAAACTACTCGCAAGTGCGCAACTTACCGCTCCGGTTTTACCATCGGGTAGGATGTACGATTTGACAGCGCCGGTGCTACCCGCAACAGAAGGGGCCGTAGGGACATACTGCTGAGGCAGGCCGACGGCAGAAGCACGGGTTGGCGTCGAGTCTTGGTTGATCTCAGCGACAGGTTGCAACTTCTTCCTCTTGGCTGTGCGGCTCGCCGAGACCCCCTCAAGGTAGTTAACACCGTTGGTGGTGTTTTTGACAGCACAATTGGCGTTCCAGCTAAGGGATCTCAGTCCACAAACGTTGTTGGGAGGAGAGTTGCACCCACTAAGAGGCTCTATCCGTGAATGGAGCTCCGAGGTAGTTGGCGTAGAATGGAACTTGTACTTCCTCGACCTCCTGGGAACCAACAGGGATGACGCTCATAGTGAGGCAATCCTTGTCTGGGAATTGTCGCCCGGCAAAAATGCCAAACTTCTGGGACCAGTCAGAACCGACAATACGATACCCGGTGAAAACGCTGTTGACACGAATCCCGTGGTCAAGGTAGTTTCCGGCTTGGGTGGAGGCGAGGTAGTCGACGTAGTCATAAGGGCTCTTGCCCTCGACTTCTACGATTTTCGCACCAGCGAGACGCTTCCAGTCGAAGCCAAGCTCGTCGTAATAACTGGTGAACTTGTCGCCGAGCAAGCTAACAAACTCAACCGCGTCTGGAGCAACGTGGATGTTGTATTCCCCACCCTCAGCGAGACTGATGATGGGAGTGGGTAACAGGTTTTGGAAAGTGATGTAGCAGGCGGGGAACCATCCTACACGATAAATCAGAAAATGTTCGGGTGGCAATAGAGGGGATTACAGACGGGTGTGACCATCGTTCAACGACAGGGAGATGTCGAAGAGGTCGCGGTTGAACGCATAGTCCGACTGCAAATCAAAATCTGAGACACCACCCTACGGACGGTATCGATGGGACTCACATCGTATTTCGTGTTGCGAATTCTGGAGAACTCTTCCCGGATCTGGACAGTCGATTCCTGGAAAGGAGAGGGAGAATCCTTATAAAAGGGTTCAAATGTGAAGAAGTCCATGACGCGTTCGGCGTTGGACATGACGTTGGTCTTGATGGCCTCGTTGTAAGGGAATGATTTGAGACAAGCCATGGCTTTGGAAGGAGTGACGAAGGATTTCCCTGCGATTATAGCACAGGGGTCAGAGGCGATAGCGGCGGCATCAATGAGCGAGGGCGCCTGTACTATGGCGGTGATGAGAAGACCAAGGGAAGCTGTGAGCCTCATGGTGGTAAAAATGAACGTGGGGGGTAGGTCCCGGGGACGGGGACTGGGGGAACGAGGCGCAACAGGGTACCGCGTTTTATGAGCCCTGGGTGGTCTAATTATTGACACGTCGACACGCAAGAAGCGGAGGGGAAGGCCTCAGACATCTTGCTTCCATGCCGCCAAGATTACCTCCTGAGGTAGTGGGAGTACTATGCGCGGCCGATGAGCACATACATGCCGAGGAGGTTAATGGGGAACACGTGAGATGAGGGGGTCGCGTCTAGGGAGGGTGGTAGGCGTAGTTCCCGGAACGCATGGGACCATGGTGGGGGAATGCCAACCTGGGACGATCACCTTCTGCAGCGCTGGAGCATGCGGATAAGGCGGAGCGCCCGCCGTCTGTCGTCGCTCGAGCGCTCATGTTCCGAGATATCAAACCATTGCGCCACGACGATCTGAGGAACTCAGTTTCCCGGTTGTTGGGGGGCGCTACTGGGCGTACGGTTCGACAGTAGGACACAACTGTTGACGTCGTATGTCGCTTTGTGTCCTTCCCATTGACAAATCTCGCCACTGCGCGATTCTCAACGTTAATCCACGGCAACAGGTCGGCCGGAAACTGGCGGGGGAAAATTCCGTCCGATAACTTAGAGAGGTTATAAAATTGCACGCACTCAGGGTTTCAAAGCTCCTCCTGCACCGGCGCGTCTTGGCGTATGAAATCTCACATTGCGTGGATGTTACAGTGTCTCGGATCATAACGCCCACAACGTTGGATAGATTAGGAGACCATAAGAACAAGGAGTATGGATGTATCTTTGCGAGAACGGACACACTCGAACTTCCCAACTACGCGTGGCTGAAACAACTATGAGATACGCCCACCGAAGCGAAAGGTCGCGAGCAAACCTACCGGTCATATAGGGTGTTCCACAACAGCAGAGCACCGCAACACACCTCTCCGAGCAGCCGAAGGCAGCCTATCTCTCATCTCCTGATAGACGTTTTCCAACAGATTGGTGTTCCCAATGGGCGTTGCGAGGAGTATTTTCACGGTGGTCACCGGTCGAAGCTGGTGAGAGAGCACTTCGTCAATGGCCGACCACGGTATGACGTCCAGGTATTGTAGGCGAGTGACGATAATCTCCATAGTTAACCTCCGCGCTGTGGAGGATACACCCCCCAATGCGATAGGGATCCATTCAAAGGTGATGGGAGATTGCTGGATGGAAAGGGGAGGTACGAAGAGGCCCTGGATAGTGAGCGCCTCGAGGTTCCCGAATCGAGATATAAACTCTGTAGTGGCTTGAACAGATGTGATTAATGTCGCGTGGTATATGAGACGAACTACTCAGAGCTTACAAGCAAGTTTATACCATTCCGTGGTCAGATCACGACGGATGACAGCCCCAAACCTGAGGGATCTCACCGTCGCGCCGTATTGCTCTCCGAGTCGGGAAAGACCCTGACCCGGCCACGTAGAGAACCGTACGTCGAGGGATATCAACGAGGGTAGAGGTAATTGGTGATGGATGAGAAGCCACCCGATGTTACAGCGATCATCGTTCAACGCGGATTTCTTCAAAGTAAGGTGGGAAACCCCTGACGCCGGTTGGGGGGAGATGTGAAGGGTTTCCGCCGGCATACTCACATACCCCAGGATTAGCGTTGCGAGGTTAGGAAACATCCGGACGATAGCCCAAAAGCGTACATCCCCTCCGAGATCTATTTGATCGAGCTCAAGGGAGGTCACCCAAGGTCGTGCGACATCCGTGCACGGCAGAAACCATTGGCCTAACCGGAAGAAACTCGCACGCGGGGGTCGCGTTGCAAGTTTGAGCTCTGGAGCGGCGCCTTGCATGTGACGATGAGTTATGATTCGGGATATGGCCATCATCGTGCGCTGATTCACTTCGGGGTTGGGAGTCGGGATGGACACGCCGATCTTCTTGATCAACGGTAGAACAGCCATACCCGATTCCAAGAGACTCTCGAATCGAGTGACTGCGTGGGGCTCTACGTTCGCGTGAAGGGTGTGGAAGAGAAGTGGCTTGGTGATGGTGGCCAAGGCGGAGCAACACTGCGAACAGGCGGATAAGGTGGGCTTGTCACCCTGTAGGAAGGTGACGATGTGGAATATGAGCTCGGGCGGAAGGGTGGTCGACATCTCTAGCGATTGTGTTCAAGATGTGGGACGCTGGTGGTTGGGTGACGCGCAACCTGGTAGCGATAACGCCGGTCGCGCTGATCATGATTTTGTCTCCGGCCGGCGACCGGAGCGAGTAAGCGCCAGCGTGTTCCCCCGAGCTTATTCCTGGATCCGAATCTGAGGCCACGCCCCCCATCGGCCCGTAACCAGGCAACCCTCCGCGGCGGTGCCCTCAGGCTCGCCAATGCAATCACGCCACAGATTGGACGTGGCAAAGCAGTTTGCAAGGAATCTTCCTATTATCTTCAAAACCTGTCAGCTGCGACATAAGTCATACCGGTGGCAAGTTGGCGTTGGGTCAGAACTCCAACACCCAGCTCTACCGGGTCAAGAGCCCACCAGGGGGTTCCCTCGATACCTTGACCCCCCCAAAAAAGCTGGAGCACACATGCGTTACCTTCCGCCCCTCCCCATTGTTGTGATGACCCGTGCTCTCCGTCGTCTGTTAAACCGAATAACGTTGGGCCTAGAGGGCCCTGCCTCGAGTTTCCGGTTTTTGCCAACCCACCCACCCATCGGAATCGAAGCAAAGCGCTAGTAGCATCGAAGGTGGCCAGGTGTTCTGACGACTTCAGTGGTATCGTCCCCCCTGGTGATTTGGGGTTGGGAGGGTATCGGTAGGCTTCCCCAACCAGGTTCGCGCGGCCGCCCTCGTGGGCCACGGATTCGAGAGTGAGAATCCCGGCGAGAAGATGAGATGAGCCGAACGTGGAAGCCCATGGAACGCAAGGCCCATCCGCTGCTGCCGTTTCCGCGAGAACGTAAGATCTGAGGAGGGCCGGGTACGAAGAGATTTCCTCGGCTTTGGTCTACCACCTGAAGGACGCGCCAAAGCACGGGTTCAAATGGCGTCAACCGCACGGAACACGGCGGCGATCCAGGGCTGTCCAGTTGGCCGAGGCAGCCCATGTACAACAGCCACACTGGGAGGACATGCTTCAACAAAGCTGCACTCCAACAAAACGGCATAACTGCAAAATCCGCCAAAAGATCCGAATGGCCAGACCTGGCCACAGCATAGGTCGGGCATCAAGTTGAAAGTCTTTTGCAGAGTACGGCTGTGTCCGAGGAGAGGTAGTTTTAGTTGATGAGATCGGCGCATCAGAATAGTACAGAGGATCCCCGGGTGGTTACCATAGACGCGGGCCATGTGTAGGGATCGCCTCATAGACCCATATACGGGAAACGGAGCAGAGCCTCGTGCGCCTGCGGGATCTTAGGCTCCCAACAATTCGCCCGAGGTGGAACCGTGAGAAATGGCAAGTTCGTAGGTTGCAGAGCCTCAGGACCATTGTGGTGTGGGCGTGCCACAGAAACCCTGGGGTTCGAACGCCCACGCCTTCAGAGGAATCGTGCTAAGTGTTCAGAACCCTTGGACCCAAATCCACATGTATCAGTACTAAAACTAAAACTGCGCATACTACAAGGTGACCTGTAATCTATTTTACACCGTACAAATCCTGTTTACACATACAATCATCCAAACGGTGGCCAAGAAGGAAGAGGAGTGGATATCTCAGAACGTCTCAACCGCTCTACGCGGTTTGGCACCACACACGAGGGTATACTTCTAGAACAGGGACACTCGTCGAAAATCCAAACACACCATTTCCAATCGCGGAACCTAAAGCCCCCTTGAGGGGTTCGTGGCGGTCCTCCACCTCTTCCTTCTCGATGTCCAAGCCGAACGTGATCTTCACGTCCCTCTTCCTCTCCTCCTCCTCCTCCTCCTTTTGCGAGGTTGTAGATTTACCCTTCGGTTTGGGAGTTGTGGAGAGAGCCTGTTCCAATTCGTCGAGGTCGTTGTCATAGCTCACGATAAGGCACGTTTCAAGTTGAGATGACGGGATGGTGGAGATGAAGTTAAGGAACGGCTGGTCTGGGAAAGCGCGGATGAGGGCGTGGAAATTGACTTCGACGTGGTGGAGGGATTCGCATCGTGATAGGTCCAAGCTCTTGATATCTATCAACGAGTGTTAGAGTGTGTCGTAGTGAGACGAGCGGAGAGTTAGGTTTACCGCGGAAATCAGAAGGATGGCAGATGAACCGTTTCATCGTTCCCGCACAACCGTCGATAACTTCCTGCGCTTCCCCACAGAACTGCAGGTCGAGGGTGCGGAACTTGAGTCCCTTCTGCAGAGATGCCAAACCAGACATGAACTCCTGATCGAGGATCCCCGTCAACGTCAACCGTCCCGTGAGAGGTGGCGAAGACTCCGGGAATGGGACGACAGCGTCGAGAGCGGATTCTTGCTCGATGTTGTCCACCGCGAGGTTCTCTAGGCCAGTGAACAAACTGACGAAGCAAAGGATCTGTTTCGTGCTGCCCCTAGGGTATCGCAGTGTGAGGGTGCGCAGGGTGGACTTCAAAACGTCGCAGTGTCGAGGGAGCCAGAGAAGGAGTTCTCCGATGTTGAGGTATCTGATATCTAGGTCTTGAAGATGTGTGAACGCGTTCAAACGCGCTGTCATCTTGGGTACGAGGAGGTCTGACTGGGCCATCCGCCGAGGGACGACGAGCTTGCGGACAAGGTGAATAATGTCCATATCCTGGAGGTCGTTGACAGCCTCGAATCCCGGGGAATCTGAGACCGTGAAAGTTCGATAGAGGTGGATCCGAGCGCCGATACACCATGTACGTGAGAGGTGGGTGCAGGCAAAGAGGGTGGGACGATCTTCCGAAACGTAGTCGAGAATGCAGTCGACAATCTCCTGGGGAAGGCGCACGTTGCCCGCCTTGCTTACCCCGAGGGCCCTCTTCATTCTCCTGGTGAGGTGTTTGCAGTTGAACCATAGCTTGTACGACGTTTGCTTGGCACCTACGGTGGGCGTGAAAAGCGATACGTTAATAATCGATAGATGAACATCCATGAAGTGACGGTCCCACCTGAGCGAGTGACGCGGAACTTGCTGAGAGGTCGGGGGTGGCTGGGGTTCATCGCCGCGGTGATCTTGGTCGGAATTGGGGGTATGGGATGAGAGAGGGAGTAGTGTTCCACGACCAGCCTTTTATACCAACTAACCCAGGAACCTCGAGAATTGTGGGCCACGGAGATGAAATATGCTCTGGGTTACGGGAGTACCGCCCGCATTGCCTCGTGGAGGCAGCTTGACATCTTTGCTGTGCCAAAGATCATGGCGGTAATCGATTCCGTCTTTCCCACGCTCAACCCCATATGTACGGTTCCGACGCCACCGGACCGGGACCCGATTCGGACAAAACAGGCGGCGAGGCGGCGGTCTATTGTGAGGGTACTGCAAGGCGGGGGTGATACAAAGCTGGGTTCTAGTTAAGTGACACAACAGGGACGGTAGGTAATAGGCGGTACAGGGTACATTGGCTTTGAAGATTACACTGATTACACTGATATCAATTTGGTTCTGGGTCGGAAAGCGCGCAGCGCGGCGATTTCAGAATGGGCAGCTGGCGAACACCGTGGCACTCGGGTGAGAGCGGGTGCTTGGGGTGAAGAGTCTTTTTCATCTTCACCGAATGTCACCGCCCGCTGGGGATCGTTCGATGTGGACGGGGGTGGTCGTCCGGGTGGTGGGTCGCGATACAGGGTTTGGGACAATGGCCTTGGAGGAGCCCAGGGGAAATCGAGACGTGGTTTCCCCCACCATGGCATACCATACCAAGACTTGGCATCCTCCCAAAAATCCAAGCTCGCGGTTAATTGGTTGTACACGCGGAGGATATTCGCGGCTGTGGGTTCAAGAGGGAGAGTCGATCCCTTCTGAAGCCGTTTAACCGCCTCGTTGTAGAGGCGTCTTTCACGCCGGTGTCGGATGACGAGGGAATCGTGCTCCTCTTGTGGCGATGGGGATAGGGCGAAGAATCTGTGAGCCAAAATGAACGAAACGCTTTTACGATTAAAGTGTGGTGCGTACTTCCTAGGACGGCTTTCTGGCGGTGACAAGTCACGAGGATGGAGGGCGGTCTTCAGCTTTTCCGTCATCGACGCAATCGCTGACATCAGCCGAGACTGACAATCAAGTAACTGGGGCGAGACAACCCTCCAAAAGACCCCAGAGGCGTAGATCCCGTCGAGGCTGCATAAAATTCGATCGATGGGAGGGGGCTTCCAATTACTCTCGGAGAGGTGGTGGATCATAGGACGATGGTGGGAGGCGATAGAGATGTTGGAGATGTCAGAAAAGACACAGAAGGGCGGATATATACGTTTGCCACGGGGCGTTCCAGGGTACCGAGGACGTACATCTACAATGGGGCTGTGGAATGTCCAAGCACGCCGTGTAAGTCATGGTCGAGCGGGAAGGGACATGCCGATTCCCACGAGTGGTCGCCACCTGATGACAACGGGCGCTTTGGGTCAGGACAGCTTCATAATTGGGATGGCGAAAGTCGTACGAATACAATCGTTACGGTAGCGTGTACACAGCCAGATTTCATACTCAAGGCCGTCAGACGTCCCCTGAGTCACCCACATATCAGCGAGGAGACCACCAGGACTCAGCGCCGTCCGCGATGCCCTGGGCAGTTGCGTTTGTCGCGGATATACCTGGCCATGGGAGACTGCCCCCTACCCTGCCTGATCCTCTGACCCCAAACTTCGGCTCTTAGATGTGTAATGAAGTCGAGGATAGGCGACCAGTGCTGAGCGCTGACGTTTGACACTGACTCGTGTCTCTAGCCAGGCGTCATCTGCAGCACAGGCTCCAATCATGAACGCGGGGGGACATCATCGATCGACGTCCGAAAAAGGAAACTCATGGCTTTCTCCGGTGCATTAGTGAGCCCTTTGAAATCTTCTCTTCGACCCATCCCGCCGCGCTAATCGGACACCAAAAACCAGACCCTAACCGACCTAAACGACTACATTACACCGTCACAAGCATGTATCAAGCCCGCGGAGACCAAAAACGCACCCATTGCGGAGGGGGATGCAGGAGCCGCTTCGGTATCGTGACTCCGATCAGGGCGTGGTCAGGTCTGACTGAAATCATTCGATTCTCCAGACACAGATCCACGTTGACAAAGATGGGTTGTACTACGAGGTGTCCACCACCGTCAATTCTGCTGGCGAGAAACCCAATGGGGGTGGGAAGAAGTTGGAAGCGGCCCAAGTCAGTCTGAACGATTGTTTGGCATGCAGGTGAGTCGCCCGAGATTCTTGCGCCGCTATGTGCTCAACCCTCACGACTCGTAGCGGGTGCATCACCTCGGCAGAGTCCGTCCTAATAACAATGCAATCTCACATCCAAGTACTCGACTTTCTCGCGGAGAACGCTACCCACGAACCCACATCTCAGAAACGAAAGATCCCCATCGTATCCATCGCCCCCCAGTCCCTCGCATCTCTTGCCGCGGCCGTATCATCCTCTTCAACCACTCCCGTAACCCCCCGACAAATCCTTCACCGCACTGAAGCATTTTTCAACCAAGTGCTTGACGTCAACTATGTCTACGATACCACGTTCGCCCGTCATCTCTCTCTCTTGGAACACACTAGAGAATTCTGGGAGCGCAAAACTCAGTCGGCAAACGGTGTAAGGGGCGCTTTGCCTATGCTCGCCAGTGCTTGTCCAGGGTGGATTTGTTACGCGGAGAAGACCCACTCTGAGATGTTACCTTTCATCAGTCGGACCAAGAGCCCTCAACAAGTGATGGGGACCATCGTGAAATCCTGGTTGGGATCGAAGTGGAATATAAAGTGGCTCCTCACTTTCTTTCATCAGACTTGTACTGAATCGGTCAACAGTCCCGACAAGATCTATCACGTCACCGTTATGCCATGCTACGACAAAAAACTAGAAGCTTCCCGACAAGACTTTTACAACGACGTGTTCGCTACTCGGGAGGTCGACTGCGTTATCACAACAGGAGAACTTGAACTACTCATGCGGGAAAAATCCTGGGACATCTCCGTCCCGGTCGTAAATGAGCTGGTTCCGACCCCTCCACGTACACCACCTCCAGGCGCGTCCGGGACCGATTTGGGCACCACCCTCCCTCAGATGATCTCACATCCTGGGACGAGTTCGGGATCGTATTTGCATACGATCATTGAAGCCGTGCGGGCCAGACACCGACTCGACGGTTCCCCCGATCTGGAATTATCCACCAAGACGCTTCGTTCCGCTGATTACGAAGAGTACACTCTCACGGATAAGGAGACTGGGAAGGTTGTGTTCAAAGGGGCGAAGTGCTATGGGTTTAGGAATCTCCAGAATATCGTCCGACGGGTTGGTAAGGAGGCAGGTGTTCAAACAGGGAAGGGTGCCGCTGGGAGGTTGGCTGGAAGTCGTGCTAGGGTGGTGAAGAAGACCGCGACCGGTGGTGGGGATGTGACTCTGGATTACGTCGAGGTTATGGCGTGTCCGGGGGGTTGTATCAACGGCGGTGGTCAGCTCAAGCGGAGAGAACCGACTAAGGTGGACCCGGGACAAAAGGACTCAGAGGGGTACCAGAGGGACTGGACCGAGGCCGGGGTCGACCTCGGGTCTGGTCCGGGAGCGAGATGGGGAGATAAGGAGTGGACGAAGGAAGTCGAGAGGGTGTACTGGATGGAACGGGACCCGGATGATCCGACGCACGCTGGGGTCGACGTTTTCGCGGTCAATATGCTTCACGAGATCTGCCGGTCCGATGCTGTGCCTGGGCTCTCGTGGTCCGAGTCTATGGATGAGAAGGCCGAGGCTCAGCGGAGGGCGTTATTCAGGACGGAGTATCGGGCGGTGGAGAGCGAAGTAGACGGGTTGTTTGTCAAGTGGTGAGGCCTGAGGGGGCCAACATGTCCTGGATAGGCGTGAGATGTGATGCTGAACGTCGGGCTGAGTAGTCATCTACTCGTGGGGATAGCTTGGACTATCGGCGACCGCTCTCCACCGCCTCGGGAATTTACTTCCCACTCGCTACTGGAGCAGGCTCGGGTCCGGAGAACAACGTGGCATTAGTCTCGTGTAATGGTGAGGAGTGGATGTATCACGAATATAAGAATGTTGTTTGAAATGTGAATCAGTGGGTGTAGCATCGCCCTGTCCCTGAGCACCACTCGAGGCGAGTGTAATCTCATCCGATAAAGGGGGGATCACCCGAACATCCTGAGGGTAAACTACTGGTCCAGGTGGACAGACTGACGCGCTCTGATGATGGCCGTCGACATTCTAACTCGCGGGGGATGCACCGGTGCTCATGGATTGAGGGAAGGATATGTCCGTTACTCGAAAGCTAGACCGATGCCACCACTGGGGAATTCCTGTGCATCCCCGCTCCAAGTGCAACCAAGCCGGTAGGAGTGTTAGGTTGGTAACATTGTTCACCCGGAGCCGTCGTCAATCATGTTATCGGTCGGATTGACGGAGAAATACTCGAGAATCCCAGATGGTCTACAAAACAAAACAGCCACACATAACAAGCAGGGACATAGACAATTCGCTCAAGATACTACCACGATACTATCTGGCTTCACCGGCTTTTCATCTGTCTTCGTTTCCGTTGACCCGAACGCGTTCGTCGTATTCTCTGGTGGTTTCACACCCACACGGCCAGGGATAAACAGAATCCTTTCATGGTTCGAATTCAAATTTACTCCCCGGTGCAAAGGCCCTCCCTTCTTGAAAGAGGCGTTGTAACACAGGACGGAAAGCGGTTAGCTGGCGTTCGTGCACATTACCTTGCTGGCTGCGGATGTCGGGGAATCCGTGACCACCAGAACCGACTCGGCTGCGCGCCCTCGGACTTCGAACCTGACGCCGGGGACTCACTGTTTTCGGCCCTGCGCTGATGTTCAGAGCTGCTCCCCTCTGAACTTGAGCTTGGATTCCAGCCTACGCTGATACCCCTCATCGCTCGAGCCAAGCGTTTACTCGCGGAGGCAATGCGCAGATCGGCGCCAAATCTGGCCTCATGGCTGCCGCAGTTTCCCAACCGTGCCAGCCCACCTCTTTCCTACTACGACCATCGACACTTCCGGAGACATGAAAGCCATGATCCGAAAGCGCCGTCCAACAAACTCAGGAGCCCAAGGGGATTACCCAAATCCTACTTCATGTGAGCGTGCGCGACGCCCTCTGCAGACTCGGTTCCTGAACTATCCATAGCGAAGAGGAGCAGGACCACGGATTGCGTGAAGATTCTCCTGGATGTGGCGAAAGAGTCCTCAGATTGGTTCCCTCCCCTCAAATCCGCCCTAGGTGCCATGAATGCGCTCATTAAACATTACGAGGTACGGTTCGACTGATCCGCCATATCACGCAGCTGACGCGAACGATCGCAGCATTTTGAAGATGTCAAGGAGAAGATTGGTGATCTCATACCCCAGTTGGATAGACTCAAACAGAACATCACTACGTCAGCGGCTGATGGAGACCCCGAGGAGACGAAACGGCGAAGTGGGTTGGCCAGGTACGTGCACACGTTGACGATGGCAACGACCGCTTCCGACTTTCGTTGCAGCGCGTTCGAAAAAATTGAAGAACTGTCTTTGGAACTGTTGGCAAAGAACGGTATTGCTCGGTTCGCAGACAAAGGGGAGGACTCTAAAGTGGTGGCAAGACTCATTGAGCGGCTTCGGGAGGCCATTGTTTGTTATCAGGTCGGTGACTGTTCCACCCCAGTATCAGTGCCGACAATTGCTAACGGGGGAACAGATATCACAACAGCAAGCGATATACTGTCAAATCGCTCATCTCACAGTAATGTGTTCCCGATTGTCTCCGGAACTGGCGCTTACCGATCCGTTTTTCAAGTCATCGTTCAATGCGCTCTTGAAGCTTCAGGAGGTAACCCCCTACAATACGGTCACCACAGCACTTGCTCACGATTGAATAGAAACCCTCACCGGCGAGGTACAAGCTGGAATCCGTCATGGCACGGTTGGATAGACTCAGGGGTGACCCATGGCAAGAGCTTCAGCACGAGCGGTGGGCGAAGTTGTTCGAGTAAGCAGCGGGAACTAACCCCGCTCGACGAGGAGGCTAACTCCCTCCCAGCGACCTCGGTCCTATCAGAGACAAGGCGAAAGCCCTCCATGAACGTATCGCAACTGAGGGATACGTGGAACGAGAAGTAGACGTGCTGGCTGTCTCGGGACTGGCGGAGGATATCCGGGATGTCGTTCTCGAATACCAGGCCAGTGGTGTTTCCGAAAAGCTGACGTTGGGTCACTGAAACCCGAGTACGTGGATAGGTGGTACAACAACAGGAAGTGTACGACCAGAACTGTAGATTGATGGTAGGTCATGGAATCGTTGTTCTAGAAACTTGGCTGACGGAGACTTGGATATCTAGGACAGAGGTAAGATCCGCCAACGTTTTCGGCAGGTATTCGCTCACCCATACACCTTACAGCCGAGCTGTCGGTACTGAACCAGTGCCGCCGTGCACGAGGAGCGGAGTACCGCCATGGCAACCGCCGCGGTTGCCTCAAAGGGACACGAGAGGGCGTCCTGAGCGAAATCGAGTCTTGGGCCAGAAACTTTGACAAGTCTCCTGTCTTCTGGCTGAACGGGCTGGCCGGGACCGGCAAGTCTACGATCGCCCAGACGGTCAGCGAACGGATCCTCGCCGATGGGCTGCTCGGGGCTTCGTTCTTCTGTTCACGCGATTTCCAGGACAGGAGCGATCTCCAGTTCATCTTCCCAACCCTCGCCTTCCAGCTGGCACACAAGTACCATAAGTTCCGATCCGTCCTTGTCCCCCTGATCCAGTCGGATCCAGATGTCGTACACGAGTCGTTCTACAATCAGATGAGGAAGTTGATCGTCGGGCCGCTCAGATCAGCGGATGTTTCGACGGTCATCGTTATCGACGCCCTGGACGAGTGCACGGACGACGAGCCACAATCCGCTATCCTGTCCGTCATGGGACGATTGGTCGAGGAGATTCCAAGGGTCAAGTTCTTCATCACCGGGAGACCAGAACCTCGGATCAGATCCGGTTTCCGCCTCGAACTCCTCCGACCGTTGACGGACGTCTTCGTCCTGCATGAGGTCCAGCCCAGTCTAATCAACAATGACATCCGACTCTTCCTAAAACACGAACTTTCCGAGCTCGCGCGACGGCGTCGCATTGAAGGGTGGCCGATTGACGAGCACATCGAGTTACTCTGTCAAAGAGCGGCCGGACTCTTCGTTTACGCTGTCGCTACTGTCAAGTTCCTGGATAGCAAGACCCATCCCCCCAAACAACGGCTGGATACTATTATAAACCTTCCGGACTGCACTGCCCCCGAGGGAAAGACGCGGTTCAATCCCAAGACAACCCTCGACTCTCTATACTCGTCGGTCCTCCAAATGGCGTTCGGCGAGGAGGATCCCGACGTATATCCCAAGGTCCGATCCATAATCGGGACCGTCACTCTACTCGTGAACCCGCTTCCGCCATCTGGGATCGCCGAGCTCATTGGGCTGGATCCCGAACAGGTCATACTCGTCCTCACACTGGTCCAGTCATTGCTCACTCTCGATGAAGATCCCGACCAGCTCGTAAAACCATTCCACAAGTCGTTTCCCGACTTCATCACCGATTCCTCCCGCTGCCTCGACACGAGGTTTTACATATCCCCCAGGAATGGACACCTCGAGCTCGCGAGGGACTGCCTAAGACTGATGAAAAACGGGCTGGAACGGAACCTTCTGTCCCTCCCCGACTACTCGTTGAATTCGGAAGTTGAGGATCTCCAAACGAGAATTGAGGATCACATCAGCGTCGCACTAGAGTATGCCTGCCGGTCCTGGCATAACCACCTCACCGGGACTGCGGGAGATGTCTCCGGTATCATTTCTGATGTGTGTTTTTTCCTGGAGGAGAAATTCCTGGCCTGGTTGGAAGTGGTCAGTGTCCTCGGCGCTGCAAGGGAAGCTGTTGTTGCATTGGAAAAGTTGGTCACCTGGTTACAGGAGGTTCGTTTTGGCTTCCCTCGCAGAATTACCTGCCGCTCATGTACTACAAAACAGGTTTCTGGCGGTGAAGAGCTTCTTGACACCGCCCGAGATTTCTTTCATTTTGTGACCAAGTTTTTTGAGGTTGCCAGTGTCTCCGCCACCCACATTTACCACTCTGCTCTGGAGCTATCCCCTCTATCGTCAATTGTCCGAGCGCTGTACCACCACCAACGCAGCGCCTCCTGGCCAAGGGTGGTAATCGGAACCCCAGACTCGTGGAAACCACGTATCACCATCTCAAGTGGGGATTCGGATTATGTGTCCCCTACTTGGTCACCATGCGGTCGGTTCATTGCCGCACAGACCGGGGACACCGTGGGGATCCTGGATGCACTCACCTCCGAATTACTCTCCACCACTGTATCCACTCCTGGATTGGTTGGCCCACTCGCCTATTCGCCAGATAGACGCTCCCTCTGTGGTGCCTCAGGTTTTGCCATTATCATCTGGGATATCCAGACTGGTGGAGTTGCGAAGGAAATTGAGTTTGA
>Ga0307509_10006966_pt1 | contig 14991 bp, 15 predicted proteins | sample 10_EM_MG_FD_202245 | JGI IMG/M metagenome (GOLD analysis project Ga0307509, IMG submission 202245) | Populus trichocarpa ectomycorrhiza microbial communities from riparian zone in the Pacific Northwest, United States - 10_EM | ecosystem: Host-associated > Plants > Roots > Unclassified | place... | reverse complement strand
TAGGTAGGTAAAAGCATAGGTATCATATATGTAAAATTCATGCATACAATATTTATTTATGAACATAGTTCAGGCCGTTTGACCCTATCTTTTGTGAAATCGGACTAAGTATGTGCATGACACCGTATCCAATATTTCAACTAGAAAGGAGCTTTATTGTCAATTTTCTATTTTAAGTGTTGATTACACAATTGGATTCAAATATAAACGGCGATTATATAGTAGAACCACAGGTGTGACACTGGCTCAAAGTGCTTTCGAAGCCATATCGCCGTTGTTATCTCCACACCTAGATTTGCCAAAGGGAGCTCAGATTGGAAGTGGAGAGAGGGATCCATTTTCCAATGTAGAGTGAGTCGGTACTCTGCAGATGCGATAACGCACGCCGAACTCTACCCCTCCGTCGTCCATAAACATAATAGCACTACGAAAGCGGCGGTATTGCAACCCTAACATAGGGTTTAGTCAGAAATCCTTTGATAACAATGCCGAATCGGAAAATGCTGGTTTCACAAACTCACCAAGCGCATGTATCTTTGTTAGGACATCCCCTTTTCGATATGAAGATGACTTTTGGATCAGAGATCGAAGAAAGCAGGATAAACGATGGAACGGAAATGGAGCTCGTGATCATGAGGGCAAGCGGGTGATGGCACACCTTGTGACTGATCGGAAATCCGAAAAGTGGCGGGCCGCCAGCGCGTCACGTAAGCTGCATCCTTTGATGTCTGGAGCAGACCTCACACCCCGGTCTCTCCTTTTCCGTGCCAAATTGGCTGACCTCATTTCTCCACTGCGACGCGTCAGGTCAAGATCACCATTTTTTCATCTTCCAGCCCACAGGATTCCTACCTTGTGGTCACTGTACAGAGAACTCTTGCGACACTCACCAACGGAAAATGTATGTTTTTTTGGTTCTGTTTAGATGCGCTTTTTACAGTCTTACGGCCACAATTTACATAGGTCGAATTCCGTATTCGAGCTCTCTTCCAACAGAATAAACATCTGACTGGGTTAGACGCAACTCGCACGAAGCTCGTCCAGGGTTATAAAGTGCGTATGAAATGTGATTTTTTTTGGAGCTAATACCAACGATTCATTTATCGTTTTAGTGGCTCGACTTCTTTAAAGCAGCAACCAACGGTGATGCTCACTGTCAAAAGGTTATGGAACGCTATTCGCGTCTGATTGCGGAGAAAAGAGCCAAGGCAGACCTAAACAAGATCATTAGAGGAGAATTGGTATGTTTTCACTCTGGCACATTACTTCATTTTCTGTGTGTTCAAGCTCTAGTCTAGGAAAATCAGCTGCGTATGCGCACTCGACCCATCTATACAGGCGGATTCGTTCGCCCCACGATGTACCATGGACCTCTTCCCCGCATGAAACCACAGCCTGAACATGTCTCAATGCTTATCAAGAAACGAATAAGAGCACGGGAACGGCGACTCAGCTTGAAAATCCAACTTCTGGAAGATCTAAATGATCTACACCTCGAGAGCAAGTTCGAGGAAGGTTTAAGAAAGTTGAATAACTTGAAAGTCGACGTGCCAGCCTTCTTTTCGCCCGGTCAAGTTTTCGAAGAGTGGAGTTAGTATACCAGTTCTGTTTCGTTGCAATTATCTACTGAAGAAAGATTCGACAGCTCAACCCATTAAACAATCCCTTCGAGAGATTTCACTCAAGGAGACGAAGGAACGGGAAAGGGCAAATACACCATTCCCTCCCGAACTGGTTGAAGCTATCTTTGAGGCTCGTCGAGAGAAAATCCGCAACAAAACAAGGGAGAAGGAAAGGGAGCGTCGTGGAGAGCTCACTCCAAGTGCCATCCGACGGAAGAGGAGAGGTCCTCCCGCACATATACTAGCAAAAATGTCGCCCCAGCGCCGCGATATGGATCGAACGGCGCGGAGTTTGAGTGAGGTTGGGTATGTTGCGTTGGTGAAGAGGAGGTTGGGCAGAGAACTGAAGGATCCTGAGGCGGGTTTCGAGCTTGGGGAGAAGGAAAATCGGCCCTTGCTTGACAAAGCTAGGGACATGATGAGGGCGGAGAATGAGAGAAGGCAGGCGGAGGAGGAGGCTTGGATCAAAGGAGAGGTGAAAGTATGAATTTGACGGTTTCGCATCGAAGAACCCCATCAGAATTTTTTATGGACACCTGTCGATGCCCCACTCTCTTCACAACATCACTACCATGCCATGAACTATCTGATAATACGCTCGATCCGTTGACAATCAAAGCAGGCGGGCGACATTTCCATTCTTGTGGCCTCCCGATTGACGCACTGCAGATCTCCCTATTGAACGCGTTGAATGGTATGTGGCAATCTTGCAAGCCTTCGGCGTGGAATTCTTGACTGCACACGCATTTCGCAAACGGCATTCTCCTTGTAGGGACCTCGATATTAAGGAGAAATGGCAGGATGAAGGGAGCATCATTCAAGTGTTTCGTCCATGCCAGTGGGCCTATTCAAGTTACATTGGCGAAATTTCTGAAAGGCAGCCTTTTAAACAAAATACATTTATGTAATGTAGAGCGACAGCGCAGATTGCTGCAGATGCTGGCGCTGAACCTAATTCCACGAACACCGTTAATATCAAAATGGTTCAGGGTTAGAGTTTCTGGTGATCATCACCTTTCGCTTAACATCGCTAAAGCTCTTTTTCGGTATAGAGCCTATCAAAAAATTTCATTAACTGTACTCATAATATACATTCACTCTACTTAGAATCTGGTTCCTTGTCGACGTCCAGCGTTCAGAATTGAAGGATCCCCTTTGCTGAATGCAGTAGACGATGGCATGGCGCGCGTTTGAAGTGACATCGCGGCCTGGTCTACAGTCTACTGCTTCCGAGATCCATATACGCCACTTTTCACGCGTGCTTGATGCTCTTCATAAATGTTAGTCGTTAATAACATTTGTACTGCCCAACTGAGTTCAAAATGGACTCATTTACTAACTAATTGAAGTGCCCTGCAAACGGAACCATGACTTACGTCACGGTGACATCAGTAAAACGTCATGTGAGTTTATATAAAGAGAAGTTCTCAGAGCGGTGTTCAAACGTTTTATGTCTTCGAAACCGAAATCCAGAAAGTTATATCGTTTAGGTAACTAGTATTGGACAGGATTTAATGGTTTGGATTCTAAACCGGCAGAACCAAATTCCGTAATCTTGATGGCCAATAGAAAACAGATTTATGTGTACCCAACTTGTCAACAAGAATTTGAAACAACGAGGATACCTCGAGGCAATATAGAGAATCAAGCTTCAATAATAAAGCTTCATGAGTTTACCTCCTTGCCCGCTTCAGCACCTGCACTACGGTAGTCGTAACAGAGTAAGTCAGAGATCTTGTTCCTCGAATGAAACTAACCCTGCGTTAGGATAGAACACGAATTTCATATTCACAATTATGGGAGAGTTGGTTCGAACTCGGTGCCAAATGGTGCGTCAGGTGGCTGGCTTACCAGACGAGAATGCCATTTTTTTTTTAATTTTAGCGTCATAATGTTATCCTTTTCGGGGAAACAGGCTCCGGAAAGAGCTCTCTCATAAACATGATTGTAGGCGACTCTGTTGCCAAGACGTCGGGTAACGCCAGTGGTTGCACCTTCAAGAACGATGCCTACGAAACAAAGATAAACGACACCTCCTTTTGTATTTACGACACAGCCGGACTCAACGAGGGTGAGCAAGGCCATGTTCCGCATTGGAGCGCAATTGGAGCTCTGTACACGCTCATTCGGAAGCTCGATGACATCAGCTTGCTCATCTACTGTATGAGAGGAAGAGTCAAGGAGAACGGAAAGGCGAATTGGAATTTATTCAACAAGGTGATCTGTGGAGAGAAGGTCCCAATTATCGCGGTTGTGACAGGGCTGGAACATTATGAACATGTGCCAGACGACTGGTGGAGGGATGAAGGCAACAAGAGGATGTTCCGAGACTGTGGGATGGAACCTAGGGCCGTCGGATGTGTCGTTTCGATTCTGGGAAAATCGAATGAATACGAGGAGCTTTATACCGAGTCGCAAACCAAGCTGCGTGGCCTCATCAAGGAACATTACCTCCGACGGCCATGGAACGAGGAGAAGGGTATCTGGTTTGCCAACATCTATGAGAAGGTCCACACCCTTGGATGTTTTTCCCGCAGTCGAGTGGAGTTCTCTGACAAGATGCGGTCCCTCATTTACAATTTTGCCGAAGAGACGGGCATGGAAGAGAAGGATCGTGAGAAGCTTGAAGGTACTCTGCTCAAGGCGGAGAAGAAGTTTGAAGGGGGGACGAAGAAGTGGAATTTCACAAAGGGTGTTTTCAAGTAGATTTCACGAGCGCACCATTTTTTTTATAGAGTCGCCTATGGTTATGTATTATTTCTTTTCTTTCTTGAAAGAACTACTTTTAGCGTCAACTATAATCCATTTGCCGAGGCATTTGTGGTGGCGAGTCGGATATTTGTGCTCGTTGACAGAATAAGAGCTTCCTTTGGAGTCAAACAAAAGTACGATTGCGACCAAAGCTTTTGCAGTAGGTAGAAATTTCCCAATGAAGTAGCTGGTACATTCAAATGCTCTGTAAATATTGCAGATCCCGATGTAAGTTATGGCTACTTCGAACTTTAAAGTTCACTATGTAACAGTTATTCAGTTTTCCAGAGAGAGAAAAAGAGTGACAATTGCCGCAAAAATTTCTGCACCCCGTTCCCCGAGCCCGCGTTGTAGTAGTTCTGTTCATATGCCTTGATTTCCTTTTGGGCCTGAATCGGCCACTCTGGCGGCATAGACCAAGCTGTTGATCTACAATGCTCCCTCACCAGTTTCCACACTTCCTCGGCCGACTCTTTGCACTCCTTCTCATATCTATTCTTCCTCCCCTTCCAGCTCGTAATGCAGGCGTGTCCGACAAACGACATTTTCATTTTCTTGATCGTCTGCTGATTCTCCCTCCACCATTCATCCATGTCGTCCTTCCCTTCTAACCCCGTCACAACCAACACAATCGGTACTTCTTTCCTACATATAATTCCCCAGAACAAGTCGTAGTTGACACGAATTATGTTCGGAAATCTTTCGCGCATGCAGTATATAAGGAGGTTGACGCCGTGGTCCTTGACCAAATTCAGGAGATTCTGGACTGCTTCCTGCGATGACACGGTGCCATCTTCGGCTTCATTCAGACCAGCCGTGTCCCAGAACATGTACTTGTCGTCCCCGTACGACATGGAGTAGGGTTGGTTGGAAGGTGTACAACCACTCGCCCCGCCAGACACTTCGGCAACATGACTGCCTGCCAACATGTTGATTATGGAGCTCTTTCCTGCACCTGTTTGTCCGAATATGACGATGTTACGAGGGATAGCATGGTCTACGCAGATAGTTTACTAAATTTCGTTCGAAAATGGGCGTGTGCTTACTGTTCTCCTTTGTCATTCTGCAGGACTTGTTTGTGGAGTTTCTGGGTAAAACGGATCTGTGGGACTGGCTGGCTTTAGATGACAGCTTTGTGTGCTAAACGCGATTGGAACGCAACGCCGCAAACACGATAAGAATATGTATTTTGGAAGTTGATCAGATTCACCCATGATGCTTACATGCAGCTTAGCTGTCGCGTGATTCCACAAAGTGAAGGATCTGTGCATGCTGCATGACTGCTGGCGTCCGTGCTTTCGAAATTCACGACTTGCAAACTGATGCCTTGACCGTGATATCGATCACTGATGATAGATCAATCGATCTCATCATTTCCCGAAGGAGTGGCAGCCGCAAGATGGACGAAGGCGTCAAAAAAAGTAACGTGTTTATTAGTTTACTCTGCTCGGATCACTTGCCAATCATGTACCGTACCTTCACTTTTAAAGCTGCTGAAATATTTACCGGTCCCGACTCCCAGATAATGATTACTTAATAGTAAAGGTTTCAAAGGGAGGTGTACACGAATGCGGCTTTGGTTATTAAAATGGTGATATTGCACTCGGCGGGTCACCAGGTCACTGCATGGTGACGGAGGGTTATATAAACAAGTCCCTCGTAATGAAGGTTTGACAGGACGACAGGTTGGCATTGTTTGAGTGGATCTGTCAACCTGAAATCACCGTAAGGTCCTTCAAAACGAGTCTACAGTGGGCTGAGAGACAGAAGGACCCAGAGCTTCAAGACGCTGATTGGTCCAGGATTTGAAGCCACTGCCTAAATACTATCCCGTAGACAAAGGTTTTTGCAGCAGATCGAAAGTTCCAAATGAAGTACATCCAACTCTGGACGCCCCAATATATATGTAAATATTGCAGATCACGATGTGAACCGTGTCTACGACAGACTAATGAGTCGAATTTGTCAATGCATAGTTGAATAGCAAGTTGTCATCAAGTAGGTGACTATTTCCGGAGAGAGAAAAAGCGTGCTAATTGTTGCAGAAATTTCTGCAACCCGTTCCCCGAATGCGCGTTGTAGTAAGTCTGATTATGTGCCTTGATTGCTTTTTCGGCTTGACTAGGCCACTCTGGCGGCATAGACCAAGCTGTTGATCTACAATGCTCCCTCACCAGTTTCCACACCTCCTCGGCCGACTCTTTGTACTCCTTCTCATACCTATTCTTCCTCCCCTTCCAGCTCGTAATGCAGGCGTGTCCGTTAAACGACATTGTCATTTTCTTGATAGCCTTCTGATTCTCCTTCCACCATTCATCCATGTCGTCCTTCCCTTCTAACCCCGTCACAACCAACACAATCGGTACTTCTTTCCTACATATAATTCCCCAGAATAAGTCGTAGTTGACACGAATTATGTTCGGAAGTCTTCCGCGTATGCAGTATATAAGGAGGTCGACACCGTGGTCCTTGACCAAACGCAGGAGATTCTGGACTGCTGCCTGCGACGACATAGTGCCATCTTCGGCTTCATTCAGACCAGCCGTGTCCCAGAACATGTACTTGTCGTCCCCGTGCGACATGGAGTAGCATTGGTTGGAAGGTGTACAACCACTTGCGCCGCCAGACACTTTGGCAATAGGATTGCCTGCCAACATGTTGATTATGGAGCTCTTTCCTGCACCTGTTTGTCCGAATATGACGATGTTACGAGGGATAGCATGATCTACATGGATAGTTCGCTAGATTTCGTTAAGAAATGGGCGGGTGCTTACTGTTCTCCTCTGTCATCCTGCAGGACTTGTTCGTGAAGTTTCTGGGTAAAACGGATCTGTGGGACTGGCTGGCTTTAGACGACAGCTATGTGCGCTGAACGCAACGCCGCAAACACGATGAGAATATGTATTTCGTACTTGTAAATCGGATCCATCCGTGATGCTTACACGCAACGCATGCTTTCACAACATGAGGATCCATGCATGACTGTGGAATTTGGGGAGCAAACGCACACAATTCCGGCGCTCTCGACAGCGGTGTGGTGTGTGCTTATGGCAAGTCGCGGGTCATATTCTCAAGTTCTCATTTCTTCATTCATTCTCATTTGGACTTAATATGCGCTATGCGTATACGTAGATAAGACTCAGACCGAACTTTATGTGTATAAGTGTGTGCAACAAAAATTAATGATACGGGTGCCATTTTTCTTGCTCTTACGATGTAGGCGATCATGCATCCATGTTTTATCTAACTTTCGAAATTCACGACACACACGTTGCATGTTTCAACCCACCCAAATTCGGAAATACGGAATCGAGATGAGATCTGGGCACTGTATTTACAAGTCGGGACCGAGATGTCTGTGGGCGATATGAACGAAGAAGCCAAAGGGCATGATGGATAATCGATAATTGATAATCCGGCACAATTTAAACTCCATTTATGTAAAGTAACAAGGTGGGTTTGGTTATCAAAACGACTCGGATCTGCGCGGTGACAGTCGTATAGTAATGAGGATTTCTGGAGGTTCAGATATTTTATTCGATTTCTGTCCGATCCTGCATGTCCCATTACACAAAGATCAAAAATGGAGGACGATTGTGGCTACTGAGGGGCAACATATGTCCACAGCGATTAGCATTTAGCTTGTTACAATGGTCTTCATATATATAGAGAAAGTATTGCTGTAGCCGTTAATCTATTGGAAAAAGCGATGACCACCCTTCCGCACCTTCTTCTCCGCCTTGAGCAGTGTAGCATCAAGCTTCTCGGAATCCTCCTTTTTCATGCGCGTCTCCTTGATAAAGTCGTCAATCAAGCCCCGCATCTTCTCGTTGTATTCCAGTCGGGTTTGGGGAATAAAACAGATCCCGGTGGAGAAGGTTTCGGAGTAGATGTTGACGAACCATTTATCCTTCTCCTGGCACCAGGGCTTTTGGAGGCAATTCTTCATAATGAGGTCCCGAAGCCTGGACTGCGACTTGGCATAAATGTCCGCAAATTCATTCTGTCTTCCAGGAAACGAAACGACACATCCGACGGCTCTGGGTCTCATCCGGTTCCTCTGCAACACATCCAGGTTTCCTTCGCGCTTCCAGTCATCTGGATCGTCATAGGTTTCAAGTCCCGTCACAACCGCAATAATTGGAACCTTCTCTCCACAGATGACCCTGTTGAACAAGGTCCAGTTGGCCCTTGCGTTCTCCCTGACCCTTCCTCGCATACAATAGATAAGCAAGCTGACGCCGTCCAGCTGTCGAATGAGCATGTATAGTTCTTGTATTGCTTTCCAATGCGGAATACGGCCTTGGTCACCTTCGTTGAGACCAGCTGTATCATAAATAACAAAGTGTCTGCCGCGGATAGTTGCATCGTAGCGGTCGTTCTTGAATGTGCAACCGTCGGCGGAGCCCGACACTTTGGCGACATTGGCGCCCACAATCATGTTTACGAGGGAGCTCTTTCCCGAGCCTGCTTCGCCAAAAAGGATAATGTTATGGGTAGTGTTCTGCATGGGACTCTGGATCAGATAGGTGAGTTCTACTATTTGGATTGAGTTATCTGCCGACGTACATGGCTATCAGGGACAGGAAGTGCGTACTGAAGACAATCGTTGGGACTGACTGAGTTTAGCGACAGTTATGTTCAAACTCATGTCACAGGCACGTTGGCACAGACTCTAATCGGATCACTGAAGCCGTAGTATGGCCACGCCAACATGTGGATCCATGCAGGACTGCACGAGCCTGTGTGATTCAGTGCAAAACATCCCATCACAAGTTGCTTTGCCCGATGGCTGAGATTTGCTTGCACTAGACCCGGCACCTCAGCTTGGTCAAGTCGCATTTGACACCGGGCGTCACTTGAAGTAGTCGTCAGTCGTCTGCCTCAAAACCTCGTGGGCTGAGGGAGGATCACCCACACCTCGCTTGAAACCCTGGCCTCCAACGTGTACAACACGCATGGGTATCTAAAACGGTATCTGTGAAACCTTCCTCTCGATATGAAAACCCGGATATCTGACGTTTGGAAATTGGACGTACCACCCTTCCACATCGTATACCGTAAATCGACACCATTATTACAGTAGTCGAGTTATGTTTCAACAAAGGCAGTTCATGACAGTTTCGGTAGGGGATTCGGGATCATCGAGAAAGAACAAGGCGTCGTAGCAGGCTGGTCTGCCTTGTAACGAAGTTTCTTAAATCTAGTCTTCCCCTGCAATTCTCACCGACCAGAACCCAAAGGGGTGGCGCCGAAACGTGGATCGGTGGATCCCGAGGGGGCCGAAAGCCGAAAGACAAAAGGGAGAAGATGTGTCTTCAATGCCACAATGCAAAAAACAAGGTTTCTCCACTGCCCATCAACTCACCACCAGTCCACACAAATCCCCGTTTTCGAGCCAATACCACCACCTTGAGTCACCACTTACAATCTCTCCAAAAATGAGTGACCACCACACTCACTTGCTTATAAAACCCATGTCGGCCCTCGGGTGTCCACGCCGTTGTCCCCCAGTGCTAGGCTACACCTTGCCTGAAACAAGTTGTTAATAGTGTATTTATAATATATTTTAATAAAACATATGTGTGGAAAAAACATACTGTGTTACTATAGTCTATTAGGAAGGTACGGGCGGGTCAGGCAGATCTCTGAAAAAAAAGCGAGTGTTGGTCTATTTTCAAGTTCCACCATCCCCTGGCCATCCCCTGGCTTTATGAGGCGGCGTCCATACCTTTCATTTCCTCTGCTTGAATTCGCCAATTGAAAGGTCCTCAAGCGGACCTATGCACGTAACTTCAGAACTTTTCCAAACTTATGCAACTCTGACAGTTGTGATGTAGACTTTTTCTTCATCTCTTGATCACCATTTTCCCACCTTTTCTGTTGTGACAAAGAGACACGTCTTGTCTTATCCTGTCAGTGCTAATAATCCCTCATGCGAATTCTTCCATTTTGTCCTGCGTAAGTACGATATTGAGCCGTTGACCTCTTTGTATGAAAAGTGGGCGATGTCAGAGGGTGATGATAAAATGAACACCTGAAATCGGCCACAGACAGCAAAATGCAGCCGCACAAAGTGATGAGGTAGTACTAGTAGGCTTCGTAGTTATGTAACCAGTGCCATTTTGAGCCTACTCCTCAAAAAATGTCACTAAACACCTCAAACTGAGGTGCAAGCAATGTTAAATTCTTCTATGGTCAAAATAAATAGGGAAGTCATGTCGCCCCCGTGAAATCTACTTGAAAATAAGTTTAGTAACCCTTCCGGAACTCCTTCTCCGCGGTGAGCAGAGCAGCTTCAAGCTTCTCCGCGTCTTCTTTTTCCATGTCGCTCACTTTGATAAGTTCCGAAATCAGACTCCGCATTTTGGCTGAGTAGTCCAGTCGGTTGCAGGAAAGGAAGCAAAGCCTGGTGATGAAAATGTTGTGATAGATGTGGGCAAACCACTCTTCCTTCTCCTCGCTCCACGGCTCTCGGAGGTAATTCTCCATGATGAGGTCCCGCACCTTGGTTTGCGACTTGGCATAAATCTCCGAAAATTCTCCCCGCCTCCCCTGATACGAAACGACACACCCGACGTCCTTGGGTCCCATCCTGTTCTTCTTAAACGCATTTTGGTTGGCTTCTTCTCTCCACCAGTCGTCTGGGTCACCATAGGTTTCCAGTCCCGTCACAACCGCAATAATCGGAACCTTCTCTCCACATATAACCTTGTTGAACAAAAGCCAGTTGAAGGTTGTATTATCCCTGACCCTTCCTCGCATACAACAAACGAGCAAGCTGACTCCGCTTAGCTGTCGAATGAGCGTGTAAAGTCCTCGAATTGCTTCCCAGTGCGGAACACGGCCTTGGTCACCTTCGTTGAGTCCGGTCGTGTCATAAATCGTAAAGGTGGTGTTGCCAATGGTTGCTTCATAGGCTTCATTCTTGAAGGTGCAACCTTCGGCGGTGCCTGCCACTTTGGCGACATCTTTGCCTACAATCATGTTTACGAGGGAGCTCTTCCCGGAGCCTGCTTCTCCAAAGAGAATGATGTTATGGACGGAGCTCTAGAATTGTAATCTGGTAAGTCCACTATTTGGAATTGATCGTTTTCCGACGTACTATCCACGACTTGGCACCAACTTTGTGAATCTTTTCCCAGGAAAAAGAAGGGATATTAACTGAAGAATTTCTAGAGCGAGCGCGAAGAGTAACTCACCATGTATTCCACTACTTCCTTTTGCGCCAGAATAGGCCACTCGGGCGGCATGCACCACGGTTTTGGTCTACAGTGATCCCTCACTAGTTTCCACACCTTCTCAGCCGACTCCTTGTACTCCTTCTCATATCTATTATCCCTCCCCTTCCAGCTCGTAATGCAGGCGTGTCCGACAAACGACGTTTTCATGTTCTTGATCGTCTGCTGATTCTCGCGCCACCATTCATCCATGTCGCCTTTCCCTTCTAGCCCCGTCACAACCAACACAATTGGTACTTCTTTCCTACATATAATTCCCCAGAACAAGTCGTAGTTGACACGAATTATGTCCAAAAGTCTTCCGCGTATGCAGTAAATGAGGAGGTTGACGCCGTGGTCCTTGACCAAGTTCAGGAGATTCTGGACTGCTGCCTGCGACGACACGGTGCCATCTTCGGCTTCATTCAGACCAGCCGTGTCCCACAAAGTGTAATTGTTTTCGCCATGCGGGATGGAGTAGCATTCGTTGGAAGGTGTACAACCACTTGCGCCGCCAGACACTTTGGCAATAGGCTTGCCTGCCAACATGTTGATTATGGAGCTCTTTCCTGTGCCTGTTTGTCCGAATATGACGATGTTACGAGGAATAGTGCGCCCTATATGGATGGATTTGCTAAATTTCTCTAGGAAGTGTTCTGATGCTTACTGATCTCTGTCATTCTGCGAGGACGATGTACGACTTGCTTTTTGTGCGTAGAATTCTGAATGCGATAGCTCGATCGGTGTGACTGAATGGGTTCGGAGAACGTTTATGCCTGATCTACCCGAATACTTAAACAGGCCACGATTGGGCCGCGAGCACGATGAAATTCGTTCTCGCACCTTTACGTATAGCTTAGATGTGGCAGGATTGAACAACATGTACATGAGGACCCATGGAGGCCACTTGATTGTCATGTCGGATGTCAAATCGAGAGATATGTCATTTTTGACGGCTGGTCACGAGTTTAAATTTTCGATGAAAGTTTCTGACATTGAAAGATCGACGTTCCGTCGTACTAAGTTCTATCTCCAAACGCAAATGGAGTCTACAAGACTCCGCAGTCGATCTTTCTAAAATGAAGATGGTACTTTACCGACTCAACGCACTGAAATAATCATTGGACGGAATCGAAGCAACGGAAGAAGGGTTAAACGCAATAATGGAGCGTGTTACTGTGCTTGAGGGGATTTTGAGTAGTGCCAAGAAACTAGTGCGCCTTTTTTCTTCCTTTCGGTTGGTTGTTATTCGAGGGGATTACTGGTTTCTCAGTTATCACCTTGGCTGACCTCGGAGTCACAAGCTTGGCGTAACCCAGAAACGCCGTTTCCCCAGAGAAGGTCAATGTAGTATGTCTCTCTGTTGCACCTGTGACATTGCTCAAATTTGTTAGAATCAGGTTCAAGGATGATTCTAGACTCCATACTTCTCTCGTTGGCAGAGATTGTCGAACAATCTCAAACGTTGCCATTTTCAAAGTCTGACCGATAACAAGGGTACGCTTCACTGGTTCCCATTATTCAATGGCTCCATTCTCTCTATTTTAGATCGGTTACTTGGGCGCGGTGGATCTAGGGAAGATGCATTCGATATTACAAATGGTCACCTCTTTCCTGTCGAAGCCAAGCGCAAAAATGTTTTGGCTTCGTACATTCCGGAGACTGTTAGCCATGCGATTACATTGATAATAGAGAGTCCGTAAAATATTGATTTTTTCACCTGACTTTTTTATGATAAATCCTAAGCCTTCTTCATGTTTGTTTCTGCCTATCTGACGGACAGGCATGGACTTTCTTTATACTGAAGTTGGAGGGAAAGTGGATATATTACCCACGTCAGCTTAACACAGGAGCTTTGCTGCACTCTTCGTGAAATCGCACAATTAGCGTCCGAGTGGGGTCATCACCTGTATCTCCTGCTCACGAATAACCGGACCCCTTCAAGTTTAGCTTGGGACTTCGGCTACCCCTGATTTATACGGGTTCAAGTAGGGAAATCATTTCCCGGGTTTTGCACCATGAAGTTCAACGGGACTTTTTCTGGTATATTAACAATACAAAGATGTGATGTGTAACAGATTGGATCCGAAACAGCCTCTGATTTGCATATAGATCATCGCAACTGATATGGTCCTTGCATGTGGGTGACGATTTCGACGGACTCGTCGAACACAGACAAGTAGACAATCTTGCCGATGCAGTCTGGGTGATCGTCACCGAGAGAACCCAGGTTCCGGATATCACAAAGCTGATGCAGTCCTACATGAGGCCTCATGCTGCTCCACCTAAGCTGCATGTAGAAGTGCTTGATCAAATCGGCTCATCATCGAAATCTGTCGGATACTCACCTCGTGCTTGCGGCATGTTTATTTGTTGAGTATTCACTTAACTGAAACCAGTCAGTGCCGCCGAGCGATTCATTGTATCCAGAAATTCTACGGACAAAAAGCAAGTCGTACCCTGCCCTTTCACAATGACAGAGGAGAACAGTAAGCATCAGAGCACTTCCTAGAGAAATTTAGCAAATCCATCCATGTAGAACGCGCTATTCCTCGTAACATCGTCATATTCGGACAAACAGGCGCAGGAAAGAGTTCCATAATCAACATGTTGGCAGGCAGTTCTACTGCCAAAGTGTCCGACTATGCAAGTGGTTGTACACATTCCAACGAAAGCCACTCCGTTTCGCATGGGATCGACAATAGCTACACGTTGTGGGATACGGCTGGTCTAAATGAGGACCAAGAGGGTTCTGTGTCGTCGCAGGCAGCAGTCCAGAATCTCCTGAACTTGGTCAAGGACCACAGCGTCAACCTCCTCATTTACTGCATACGAGGAAGACTTGTGGACATAATTCGTGTCAACTACGACTTGATCTGGGGAATTATATGCAGGGAAGAAGTACCAATTGTGTTGGTTGTGACGGGGCTAGAAGGGAAAGGCGACATGGATGAATGGTGGCGCGAGAATCAGAAGACGATCAAGAACATGAAAATGTCGTTTGTCGGACACGCCTGCATTACGAGCTGGAAGGGGAGGGAGGATATATATGAGAAGGAGTACAAGGAGTCGGCTGAGAAGGTGTGGAAACTGGTGAGGGATCACTGTAGACCAAAACCGTGGTGCATGCCGCCTGAGTGGCCCATTCTGGCGCAAAAGGAAGTAGTGGAATACATGGTGAGTTACTCTTCGCGCTCGCTGTAGATATTTTTTCAGTTAGTATCCTTTCTTTCTCCTGGGAACAGATTCACAAAGTTGGTGCCACGTCGTGGATGGTATGTCGGCAAACGATCAATTCCAAATAGTGGACTTACCAGATTACAATTCTAGAGCTCCGTCCATAACATCATTCTCTTTGGAGAAGCAGGCTCCGGGAAGAGCTCCCTCGTAAACATGAT
>Ga0307509_10006965_pt1 | contig 14992 bp, 17 predicted proteins | sample 10_EM_MG_FD_202245 | JGI IMG/M metagenome (GOLD analysis project Ga0307509, IMG submission 202245) | Populus trichocarpa ectomycorrhiza microbial communities from riparian zone in the Pacific Northwest, United States - 10_EM | ecosystem: Host-associated > Plants > Roots > Unclassified | place... | reverse complement strand
AGGTAGGGTAACTTTGCCCTCTTATGCCTTTAACCGCTCAGGAAGTCCTCCTGGCGACCACAGAAGTCGCCTCGGAGGTCCGTGTAACATTCCCATAATTCTCTTGACCTTATGCGAATGTGCTCCCAAAAGGTTACCCTGCCTAGTAGAGTACCTCAAGGCTACTCAACTATTCCCTAGGCCTTATTCTAGGTTTACCAGCTATTTGTATCAAGTATACGAGACCATACCACCTCTGGTTACCTCTTGGTATACCATTTGGGCTAAGGTGATAGTGATTGTAGCTACCTATTGTAGGGTCGTTACAGTGGTCGTGGACTCGTACCGAACTCCTCCTACAAAAGAACCTATCCCGTTGGCTCCCCACCCAATAGTCGAGTATCAAGGAAACAATAAAATCCAAAACTACAAAAGAAACCCACTCCTGTGCCTCCGCACCTGTGGTTGTGTACACTAGGAAAAACTACTGCCAGTCATTATGCCCACTGGCTACCGGGCACCGCCACTGCTCCTTGCTGCCCCTCGTCTCCGGGCTTCTTCTTTCTTCCTTTCCCCCCTTTCTTGTAGCCTGGGAGATGGGTCCTAGTGTGTTTATCCTTGGCAACCATGTTTGGCTGTATGAGTTTGCCGCATATGTCGCATGGGTCGTGTTTTCTGATGTTTTTGGCAGGCGTTGATGGTTTGCGTTGGCTCAGTTGCGAGGTAGGTAGGTCAATCGCTGCTCCGGAGACTTGCTGTCCGTAATCCGTCCGATCCTTTGCCCTGGCTTTGGTAGTGTTCCGGAGCTCCGGAGGCCAGGTTTCCATCCAGCTTCATCAGGAAAAAATCTCAATTCTGCATCCTGAAGTAGAGTTTACGTTGGGAAGAGCCTGTGGTACATTGGAAGACATCTGAAGTCTTCCTATGGCATCCACACGCATCCTGTTAACTTGTTCAATTCTTTTTCAGCAAAAATAGACATGTTAATTATATCCGATAGGGGTCATTTTTTAAATATAGACACTTTGAATGAGATATTATTTAGTCAGCTAACGCGTTTTGGCAAATTATCATTTTTCAATTTTCGTCCCTCATTTCTGTCTCCAGATGCCTTCAGAAGCATAGGGTGCATAGGGTGTAAACTGATTTTTCTTGCTGATGTTGCCAAATCCTTGATGGTCTTGTTGCTGTGTAGCTGGAGCTTGGTGGGGTGTATTCCACTGCAGGTGTTCATGTGGTGGTAAGGGGTGATAATGTCCCTGTCGCAGTGGCACTGCCTTCTGGTGCCGTTGACACTTTGGTAAGGCCATCCTGAGGTAGCCCTCAAGTTAATGATCTCCCTCAGATGCTGACGGGTAAGTTCCCTCAGGTGGCTGTATTTGGCCCTCGGTTTGCCATCATATCTGATGTCGGTCACTTTTATCCGCTCACTCCAAAGATGTCTGACATTTTCCTTGATGCTCGTGTACCCCTCTTTCAATCCCAAGGCATTTGTGATGATGTCGGTTATGCCTGAATTTGACAGCCAGCGCTGGGCCATCTTCGTAGGTCTATCCAGGGTGATTGCCCTTAGGGCAAGCATGTTGTGCCGTTGGAGCGCGTACAGGTCCATGGGGGGGATGCCAACCTCGGTGTCCATAGCCAGGGTCGGTGTCTTTGTTTCCAGCCCGAAGCCATTCCTCATGATCTTGTGGAGGGTCGTTTGAGTTTCCTGTATGAGGCCCTTGGTGTTCCACAGTTCTATGCCGTAGCTTAGCTGGGGGAGTACCAGCCCTTTGATGAGTCGGTGGGTACACCACGCATTGAGGCCTCCGATCTGATACCTCTCTGTCATTGCCCGGATACTGTAGCCGGAGTGCATGCTCTTGGTGCACCACTCTTGTAGCTGTCGTTTCCATTTCCAGTCTGGGGTTATAAAGAAGCCTAGCCATCGAAGGCAATCCTGCGGGTGGAGGAGGCCGTTTCCTACTATTGGGCTCAGCGTCGCCTGCTTTTTTGTCCGGATGTGGATGTATTCCCCTTTGGCGGCCGAGAAGGAGTACCCCCACGTTTTCGCCCGTAGAACCATTTCGTCTATCGTCTTCTGGTGTGTGGTCTGTCCCTCGTCCCTGTTCTTGTAGGCGGTGGCTACCAGCATGTCGTCCACGTAGGCGAGGATGTTCGTTATCGTGTCTCCCTGGTTATCGAGGGTGGTCTCGAGGGTGTCTTTTGTACTAATGAGAAACAAAATGGATGACACGGGTGAGCCTTGGGGAGTGCCCATGCTTGTGTGGAAGGCTCGTGATGTGCGTCCCTTGAACCTATATGACGTTTGACGGTCATATCCCCAATGTCGAACCCACTCGGCCAGGTGTCGGTTCTTTGTCCCGATCCAGTTACAGACCATGTCCAAGTCCAGGTGGTCGAAGCCTCCTTCTATGTCCAGTGCTGACAGGCATATGTTATATCCGTGGTGGGTTTGTACAAAGTTGTCGAGGGCTTGAATGGCGTCGGTGGTCCCCAACCTCTTCCTTCCTCCGAACATGTTGGGGGTTAGGAGGTCTAGCCTGACCAGCCTGGCGACGATAACCCTTTCCAATACTTTTGCCAGAATTGATTGGAGTTGGATAGGTCTCCAGCTTTTGGCGTCCGTGTACGATACCTTTCTGGCCTTCGGGATCAGGATTGTGTCACTGGTTTTCCAACTGGCTGGGATTCCTTCAAGGAGAGCCCTATTCATGGTTGCTAGGAAGAGTTTTTCGTTGGACTTTCTGAACTCTCTAACCAGTCTAGTGGGTATCCGATCGGGCCCGGGCGATGCTCTGTTTGGGGAGGCCTTGAGTGCAGTATCCAGTTCCTCGAGGGTGAGTTCTGTGTCGGGAATTGACTCAATACTTGTGCTGTCTCTCTGTCGTTGTCCTCCATATAAGGCCTCTTGAAGTTGGGAAGCGATGTGGGGGTGTTCGCTGGCTACCGAGTTGTCTTTCCTGACCAAGGACCGGATGAGCCGTTTGTTGCTTATTGGGCGGACGCTTCTGAAGCACTCGGGTCTGTTTCTTCTTGTAGGGCCCTACCGTTCGCCTCGATTTTTGCCTTAGCTATCTTTTTTCAGTAGGCTCTCTTAAGATTGAGGATCCTTGGGTCTCCGTTGCATCGTTTCTGGAGTGACCTTATCGTGAGTCTGCACTTTTCCAGGTCCTTGTTCCAAAAGGCCTTTGCTTCACTTCTAGCCCTAGGGGTGTGTTGGAGTAGGATCTCAGTGAGGGATTTCTGGACTTAGGCTGGGTGAGTGCAAGTGGGGTTTAAAAGTGTGAGGGCCGCTTTGATTTGGCCCCAGTCGGCTTTGTCGTACCTAAGCCTGTCCTCTGTGGATTTTCTCCACACTAGGTGGTCTTGATCCTGAGGGCTTTATGTTCTGCGGCGGCTATGTCCAGGGTGCTGATCTTGCATGGCCTGTTTTCCCCGGTGATTACCAAGTTGATGGTGGTTCCTTTTCCTCTCTGTCGATACGGTGAAAGTGTAACCATAAATGGGTTGCGTACTTTTAAACCTCTCTCCTCCATCCATCTTCTCATTTTTAGTCCATAGTAGTTTCCGCCCTCGGACCAGTTTCTGTGTTTGGCATTTAGGTCACCAATAATAATACTGTCGGAATCTCTGGGCCATTCGTTGTTTGGGTCCCAGCTTTCCTTGCTCGGTCTCTGGTACCCGAAGGTAATTTCCGTGCCCTCTGTCCATAGTGAAACGTATTGCGTAGATACCCGACCTACCGCGAACATATTGACGTATTCATCCTTAACATAAACGGCACATCCCCATCTTTCTGCCTTTGTGTTGGCATAATATGCAAAGCCCTTAAGATTTATCCAATCTCTGTTCTCAAGGAGGCATTCCGCCAGGGAAATAATCTTTGGTTTAAGCTTCAGGGTGGACTTAAGTAACTCGGTGACCACGTTCATCGACCTGCCCACGTTGTGGAATATAATATCAGTGGTCGCAATAATTAGTCATGGGGGGGTGTGCTGGCCCTTTCGGGTGCTTTGCCTTTGTCCGCTGTGGTGGGGGATCTAGCCCTTGTTCTTGTCGGGCAATCTCTACCTCCCGCGAAGTGTGAGGTTTCCTTGCAGTTGGGGCATCTTCTGATCGTGTGGGAGCATGACTTTCCCTTTCCTGCTGTGCAATAGAGTTCCTGGCAGTGGTGATCCTTGGTATGGTGTTGACCGCCGCAGAGTTTACATACCGCCGGGGATCTGCAACTTACAGCGTGGTGGCCAAATTGGAGACACCTCTCGCAGTGGGTGCACAAGTCCTTCCTAATATATTTTCTGAAGCAACATCTCGTTCTATACAGGGCCAGAAAGGGGTGGGGTTTCTTGCACTCGGCGGTGACCTAATCGTTCGCTTCTACAGCCACGATAATGGACGATTTGACTTTGTCCTCAATCCGGAGGGTAGAGACGGATTTTATCCACTTCGGCCTGTTGGCCAACCTGATGTGGGGTTGAACGCCGATAGTTCGTTCTCCAGTTCGGATCATTTCTCCGAGTTGGTCTCCCAGTCCTCGGATTTCCAGTCGTCGTTTCCCAACTGGACGCTGTTAACTACCAGGTTCAAGGTGGGGACATCAAGGGCCAGGTCGAAGCCGTAGATGCCTATGCCGTTCAGGGCTTTCGTAATGGCGGCAGCGAAGAGGAGGGCAGGTTCAGCCGATATGTCGTCGAGTGTGGTGAGCATGAGGTCATCGTTCCTGCTATATTCCGCGCAGGCAAACTTGACTTCACAAGCATTGTTAACCGCGTCCCTAATGGATGTTGGGGAGAGATTTGCGGCGTCTGCTCGGCGACCCTTTTCCACCGAGCGGATTAGCAGGCGTCTCTGTCTGGCGTGGGAGGTGGACGGTGCCGAGGGGGCCTGTGCGGTTGCGATACCGGGAGCTGGTTTTTGCTTTCTCTTTCTGGTTGGTACCAGTTTGAATCCGGTGGTGTCAACTCCTGTAGCGGTGATGGCAGCCCATGTTGGTTTTGTTGCCTGAGTGGTCATGGTCTAGTTAGAGGTCTGTTGGGCAGGCGGGGCGGTGGGGCTGTGGACTGAAGCGGAGTTAACTTTTGGAAAAGGGAGGGAGGGCTTCGGGTTGGGCTGAGGTCGGGGGAATGATTGACGGGGGATGAGGGGGGGAGGTCCTTGTATTCTGACTCTTATGGCAGCCAGGATTCTCTCCTCCAATTCCTTCATCTTTGTCTCCATGCCGTCCTGGGGAACTGCCATGAGGTTGATGAGGTCCTTTACAACAATGAGTCTGTTGAGGTCTTCTTGGGAGAGGCCCGAGTTTTCTGGGTTTGCCCCTTCGGGTTTCCAAGAGCTGACCCAGATTGATGGGAGGGGGCGGTCTCCGATACCGTTGCGTTGCCCGAGCTTGTACCGGGGATGGTGTTAGGGTGTGAGGGGCGGGTTGGTGCGAAGGCGGTTAGTGGTGAGGTGAAGTGGACGGACCTTCCAGCTTGTTTCTTGGCCGGGATTGTCTGCGATGCAGACCACTTCTTTTTCTGGATGTCCTGAGAGGTGGACCAGGTCGACAGGTGCTTGGTGTTGGAGGAGGAAGTAGAGGGCGATGGGAGACTCGGGTTGCTGAGGGAGCTCAAGGGGGTCGTTGCGTGCTGGCTGTTGCCCATACCAGTTCCCTCTGAGTTTTTTCCATTACCCATATCCATGGGGAGTTCGGGGATGGATGATTCGGGAACGTAGGGCATCAAGGCTGAGGAGCTAGATTTCGGGAAGGTCGGGATGGGGGGGAGAGGAGGTAAGGTCGAGGGGTTGAGAATCTGGGAGTAGGGTGTTGGTGCGGGGGGTGGGTTGGTACGAGGAGGCCATGGCGGCGAGTTGGGCGAGTGCCTGGGCATCAATTGCATTGAAGGAGTCGTCACCGAAGACCTTTGCCAAGGCCATTTGAAATCCCATAGGTCTGGGTGTCGGGGTTAGGAGGGTGGGGTTGAAGCCGGCAGGGATTCCAATGTTTACACAGTATTGTTCCCTGCACCCCAGCTCGAGACGAATCTGTGGGAAGGTGGTGCCAGGCATGACCATCCGTTTGAGGATGTCCGTGTTCGTGTTGGGGCAGGCTGGGGCGTGGAGGATGCTGGAGTTAGGGGGGAGGGTAGACCTCAGCGTGAGGCCAAAGCCTGATTTCTGACCCAGGAGGGGAGAAACTCTGCTGGGACTACGAGGGGGGAAAGAAAGGAGGTTTTCAGATCCCTCCAAGATGCGTTTGATGGGAGAGGTAGACATGGTGAGGGAGGAACAGGTCAGTTACTTGGTTTGCAATCTGTTTCCCTGATGTTTTGAAGCCTTAGGAAAAGCGAGCCTGATTGGCTGCTCCACCCAAGGGAGGAAAGTGGTGAGAAAATCCCTGAGTGATAAAAAACAGGAAAATCCTGGTTATACCGGAGGGAAATGGTGTGTTGTCGGATGAAATGTAAGATGTGATCAGTTGCAGCTCTAAATCTCTGTGAGTGAAAAAATCTTCGCTCCGGTATACCGGAGGATTTTGAAAAAGTAGGTAAAAGGGATAGCGAGATGCGACTGTACTATTACTCTCCTAATCTGGAACTTAACGAGATACTGTATTAGCCCCTGCTTCACCTCCATACGCCTGTTGGAATGTGTGTGTGATACGTGTGTGAGGTGAGATGTTCATTAATGACTAGTCGTACAAGAGAGAAGACTACTTAAAGGAAACGCCCATGCCAAGCCCTCTCCCATACAACCAATGATAGACCTAACCCATAGACATGACCTAAGTGGGTAGCCATACCTCAACATATCTTAGAGCTAATAGAGCTAACACTTTCCCTACAGGTATTAGATGTACTTTTGTATATAGCAACAAACGAAAACAAACAATGATATCTATACTCCAATGAAGTAGTACAGAATAGTAGAAACAAAGGAAATTATTAGAGTAGTCCACACGTACGAACAAACTCCAAATACTTGCTAACTACTAAAGGTTTGGTTAAACCATCTGCAATCATCTTATCCGTCCGGCAGTAATCCATTACCACATCCTTTCTGTCCTCTATAAACTCCCTAATCTGATGAACTCGAACGCCGATATGGTTGCTATGCGTCTTGTAGGTAGTATCTTTAAATGTAGACAAGGATGGTTGATTGTCATTTAATAGCATACTGACTTGTAGTGATGAGCGCGTGATTTCTTGCCCCAGTTGACAAGATCAGACAAGTTTCTGAATAGCAGACACACTCGCTATGAACTCAGCAACAGCTGTACTTGACGTGGTTATCGATTGGCGTTTTGAATGTCATTGAACTATTCCAGATCTGAGTAAAAGAACGTAGCCAGTGATGGACTTCAATGAGCTCACTTCTCTAGCGAAGTCTGAATCGACATATCCAGATAACTTGAAACCTTCCTTCAACTCCCCCGACTTCTGCAATTCTCCTTCCAGACTGGGCTTAAGATGCTTGGTCCCCTTTAAATAGCCTAGAACCCTTTTCACACACGTCCAGTGAATTAGAGATGGGTCAGCGTTAAATCTTCCCAGGTACGAGACCACAAACGAAATATCCGGGCGAGTGCCAATAGCGATCCAGGAGAGACTCCTGATTAGTTTTAGGTAAAGCTCCCAATTGCAAGATAGATCCTCCCTCATGCGCAGCCCCGGTTTATCCTTATCAATCGGTCTTGCGACTGGTTTGCACTCTGTTATGGCAAATATTTCCAATACTTGATCAATATACCCTTGTTGTGAGAAGTAGATCTGCCTCTTCTCCGCCTTCCTTATTATTACCATTCCCAGAAAGTGACTGACTGGCCCAAGATCCACCATTTCGAACTTGGCCTTCAGCTGCTGGCGAATCTGATGGATGTTCTTCGATGTGCCGGTAATAAGAATATCATCGACGTATAAGGCCAAGACACTTCCGTGTTCGTCGGTGTAGATGCAGCAATCGAATCGTCCACGGCGGATTCCCATTTTGCCTATCAGAAAGGCATCGATCGTAGTGTACCAACATCTTGGCGATTGCTTTAATCCATAAAGACTTCTATTAAGTGAAGCCACTCGTGTGCTACCCAGAATACCTTCCGGCAGCGAGACATAAACTTCCTCCTCAATCTTACTTCCCAAGAAGCCTGTGACGATATCCATTTGATAAATTTTGAACCCATGTGTAGCAGTAATGGAAAGCACTACCCGCACACTTGATAGACTTGCAAAAGGCGTAAACATATGGGTGAAATCCTCTCCTTTGATTTGTCAGAAACCTTGAGCGACCAATCGAGATTTGTAATGTACCATTTCGCCGGTTGGACCCAACTTGAGCTGCAGGATTAACCTCATAGGTATCGCTTTCTTTCCCGTTGGAATGGTATCTACGAACTGTAAAACCTTGTTCTTTGTGAGTGACGCACACTCTGAATCGTTCCAGAAACTGCTTTTCCCATCGGAGCGCTATCCCTTGACCATCCGTTGTTCTTTCTCTCATTGTGGCTTTTGTCCGAAGTGTCCTGGCATTGGTGATGGTCCCATGACTTCAAATCTAGGCTGCAATTCCATATAGACGTTCTCGCCATCATCAAATCCGGCCAAATGCACCAGTTGTTTCTCCTCTGGTTCCTCAACTCTAACAGCCTTATTCTTCTCCTTCTCCTTAACCCTTGAAACTCTAGGGGATTCTGCATCAGCCTCTTCCTCATCAATCTCATCTCCTCAAGCAACCTTCTCCTCCTAGGGCTGGGCCTCCGGAGCGTAGTAGCGTTGCAGGACTCCCCCGTTCTCTATGTCGGTAGGATAGTAAGATTTCGATTCCTCAAAGACGACGTTGCGTGCAGTGAAGACAACCTTCTTCTCAGGGTCGTATAGGCAGTATTGAGTTGCTGTCATAGTGCATCCAATGAAGATACATTTGCATAGGGTTTTGTCGAGTTTCTTCCGCTTCGCCTGTGAGACTTGTGCGTATGCAACACATTCCTAAACCCGCAGGTTTTCAATGCTAGCCGGTTTCCCAAACCACCCCTGGTAGGCAGTCAATCCTGACTTTCATGATTTCATAGGTAGCCAATTTCTGACATAGATAGCAGTTATCGCGCCCTCTGCCCAGAACTCTTTGGGTGCACTAACAGTGTGAATGAGTGCTCGTGTAGTACCTATTATTGTTCGATTCACCTGTTCGCTGACGCCGTTTGACTGAGACATATAGGGTATCGTTCTTTGTGCTTCGATTCCTTCTTCATGCAAGAAGTGACAGGAGTCGTTCGAGGTATATTTGCCACCCCTATCCGTTCGAAGTTTCTGAATAGGTTTTTCGTGCAGCTTCTCAACCAATGCTTTGTATTTCTTAAAGCATTTGAGAGCATCCAATTTCTTCTTTAACATATAACCAACTTTGTATGTGGTAAAGTCGTCCGTAAAGAGGAACAAATATTGTGATCCGCTTAGTGAGACCGGATCGATAGGTACTGTGATGTCACTGTATATTATTTCTAGAATCCAGCTGGCACGTGAGAATTCCGGGACTGAAGGGAAAGGTTTGCCAGTCATTTTCCGTAGACACATCCCGTACACACGCATCGAGCCACCTCAGGAAGGGTGAGTATTCCGTTTTTGACCCTTGATAACTTTCGAACAACATCCACACCCAGGTGCACGAGGCGAAAATGCCACAATGCTGATTCTCGAACAGCTTCCTATCCGTAGTTACTGTCATCACCCCTTGTTCCGACTTCCCTTCATATGAATCATCGCTTTCCAGCATGGTTGTCAAAATGTAGAGACCAGTGATCTCCATTGCTGCCATCCAAGAGCTCTTCTTCCCTTCTCTCCTCAGTGATGCGCCTCCATTGCGGTGGAAGTCGACAAAGAGGTACGACTTTCATAGCTGCAAGATGGAGAGCAAACTATTCCGACCGCAGTCCGGAACATGGAGAACGTCATGAAGGGTGAGTGTCTTCCCGCATTTCTCGCCAGCATTCCACATGTTAAGGGTAACATCGCCTTGTCTAAGAGCTTTGATCTTGGAGTTGTTGGCGACTCTGATGGTGTGGTTTCCTTGTAGAATCAGCGTATACGTAGTGAAGCATTTGCGTGAGCCAGTCACGTGGTTACTGCATCCGCTGTCCAGTAGCCAATGGCCTTCGTCTGATGGAAAGTGAGGAGTCCTGAAAGCTGTAAACAGAGATGTGTTTGGCGTATTCCCTAGTGCCACCTGAGTAGCTGCCAAAGTTTTGTCCGCCACAACACCCCTTCTCTGATGGTATTTGAATTTTCAACATTCGCTCTTCAGGTGGCCCTTCCTTTGACAATAATAGCAGGTGTTAGGCATACGGAAGGCTTAGCCTTCCCTTAATGAATAAAGGCCTATAGTTACCTACCTTAGGATTCTGAGTTCAAAAGGACAAGCCGACACCCCCCTCTCGTAGCATATGTGGAAGTGACAAAGGCATTATTGCCGAATGTCACATGTTCGATTCTCATCACCGGCAAAAGTTATTACGCAATACTTTACCTTTGAACAGACCAAGATAAGACGGCACAACGTCCATCCGATGGTGTGGCCTAACCGACAGACCAATCGGGTCGCCCTGCAAGGGTGACAGAGAGAAGCCCTTTGGCGAGCTTATCCAAGTGGTTTGAGCCAAATCAGTCGACATCGCATAAAGACAATGGTTAAGCAACACATTCTATACTCCACGCTCTTGCGATGAAAGTTACAGAAGTGAATGATGTTGTTGGATGAGGTAGTTTGAGAAATCAAGCATACCCACGCTCACATACGTCATAAGTATCCTTCGGATATTGACAGAACCATATGATAACGATATGACTATGAAGAGATAATCACTATTGGTGCGATTATCCAGAGAAGTCTATCTTATGCCTTGCAGCTGTCGAGTGCAGGATATGTCTGCAATGCTGAGAGGTTCGATAACAAAGCTAGTCCCTTTGTTGATTCGATCATGAAGACCATTCTGCGTATGCAATGGTAAGCAAGACTCCATGCCGACGAAGATGGATCGTGACCAATGGACTGATGTATGAGAGCACCGTCAGGAAAATTGATGGTGTTGTGATTCGGAAGTCGAGTAAGATAACAGAATTGTCAGGGTCAAATGGTGTTTGCACTTTTAGAAGATGCTAGGAATTGTTCGTAGGTACTTAGTTAGTATGAGAACTAGATGTAGCCCGCGGCCACCCAGATGCGGCATGTAAATATTGAGGTGCCTCCCGAGCTATTTGAACATCGTCAAGCAACGGAGAAGAGATCTTATCAATATAATAAGATTTAAGCTAGAAAATCTTTTATCATTTTACCTACCTATATCCAGGTCATTGAGCCTTCCTAGACAATCTCCGTCTACGATAAAGATTATCAGCCCGAGTTATCTTATAAAGTCTTTGAGATAGGCTCCCACCTAACAGCAGGTGACTGACATCCCAGCACCTTGCGCATCACCGCCAGAATCACCCTTTGAGCTTTGTCCGTCAAACTTCCTCCTACCCCCTAGGTAACCGTTGTTCCTGCCTTGAACTGCAAGTACGGTCTTGCCATTACCGTCAGCCAGCCTATCTCAATTGAGAGTAGATTCTCTGACCTTAATAGCTGCGATGAGGTCGTCCGGTTTATCGGCTTGTATTATTGTCGCTTGTAGGTCTTGCCATTCTCGCCAGGACTGAGACAGTCCGTTCAGCAGGTAGAATGTCTTTTTGCGAGCCTTGATCTCCTTGTTGGCCTCTTGCAGGGCTTTGATGATGTGCTCCAACTCATAAACGTACTTTGCTGCAGTTCTGTGAGTATCGTAGGCGCAATCGAACAATGATCTTCGAAAGAAGTAAAGCTCAAGACCCAAAGCCTTCTTGTGTCTTGCATTGAGCTGGTCCCAAAGCAGAGTAGAGTCCTCGTCATAGCCGTCGGCGTTATACTGAGCGCAAATGTATGGCTTCATCGAGTTGCGAATTTTAGCTGTAATCTGGTAACATTTGTGTTGATACTTATTGAGAGCACTAACCACGGTTGGTTCTGTACTGGTAGCATTGGGCTGGGGTTCCCTCTCAGAGACGATCCACCACATGTCCAATTCCTTAAGCTGATCGGCCATTCTCTGCCACCACTGGGCAAAGTTCTTATCACTGAGCAAAGGAAACGTCATCTGCGAGGTGACGTTGATTTCGTATGAGTCCGTCATCGTCAAGATAGAAAGACAGACAGACAGACAATCAATTTGATCGATGGATGGATGGATGGATGAGTAGATAGATCCGTAAGACGAAAGAGAGTAAAAGACCGATAGAAAATCGATAGAAATTAAAGCGCAATAGATGAACGAAATCAACCAATTGATCAATCAATTCAGACAAACAGGGAGAAATTATTTGAAAGGTACCGTGGTGTAGTAAACAGACCTTCGAACTTCACAATTTCTGTTTTCGTAGAGCGTGGGACACGCAGAGGCTCATAACCTGTTGGGATGTGTGTGTGATATGTGTGTGAGGTGAGATGTTCATTAATGACTAGTCGTACAAGAGAGAAGACTACTTAAAGGAAACACCCATGCCAAGCCCACTCCCGCACAACCAACAATAGACCTAACCCATAGACATGACCTAAGTGGGTAGCCATACCTCAACATATTGTAGAGCTAATAGAGCTAACAACGCCCCCACACCCCCACAACCCTAAGGGGTACTTCATGCTGCAGAGTGGGCTTGTTTCACGAGCTGAAAGAGTGGGTCTCCGACCCACCCGATGTAAGGCTAGCATCATCTAATCCTAGGACAAGCAACCAGATGATACCGAAAGCACATGGCTCATTACGTTTGCTATGAACATTTCTCTAGATTGCAAGAGAAGGAAGCCATTCATATTGAAAGCAAATTCCTCAGACCGAGGTGAGTACACTGCTCTCTCTAAAACCTTTAAGTTTCTACCACGGGGAGGGGTGGGATCCATCAAAATTTCTCTTTTGGTTCCTTTTCCATGTGGGCGTGCAAGGGAGTCCTCGGTCCAAGGATCACTAAACCAGGCTTTGCGGCATTCCTTGTATGGGCTCAAATTAGCGAGTGACAATCCATGAAACGTCATACATGTTACGTGTTATGCATAACCAGAATTGAACGCGCCGAATCTCCGCGTCCTCTAAGAATTGCTACAAAATACTTTCCATTCTCCTAAAAAAGGATGTTCATGGTATATGTTTCCTTGGTAGAATACCCTTAACTATTGGGTAAACTCCTCCCGGCGAACAAATACGCATATAGCACATGAAGCACCTGTCCCAATCCACTACTACCTAACCCTCTACCCCTCCTGCTCTCCTTACTCAGAGAACCGAATTGGGGAATCTCCAATTCTTCTCGACTTAACGGGTGTATCCCAGTAGACCCCCAAGTTCTCTTCCTCTTACAGGCGGTATTCAAGTTTGCCCACTTTGCAAGTTCTGAGGCCTCGGTCTCCTCCAACTCCAGCTATTCGCGCTCTCTATTGAGTTTCATGATTTGATAATCGAGCCATCGTATCGAATTGGCTTCTAAGTGGGTAAGTGGGGTTTGGGCGGTAGGTTATGAGCAGCGAGAAACGCAATGTGAGGTAGAACTTCCTAAAGAAGACGATAAGCGCTCGGGGCTCTCTCTCTCTCTCTGCCAGGTTCTGAAATTTGGGGTTCGAGATGGGTTTAGAACAGAATAGAGGGATCGAGTGATGCTTATGAACTAGGAATTGATCTCTTTTATAAGTGTCTACTGGGGATTTGTCCTGAGAAATGGTATCGTCCAGCACCTGTGAAACTCCGGCCTGAGTGTAGTAGCATTTCGCCTTGACCCTTGCGTGCGAGCACGCCTTGGAGGTGAGCCGTATATTTCTCCGTCTAACGGCTATCGACATCTCTGCCTCCCAATGAAGAACTCCGTTGCTAGACAATATTGAAGAGTTTGATTGGTTCTCATCCCCAAAGTGCTTGTAGGGTTGCGGTGACAGCAGTTCGAGCATCAGCTATTCCACTGTGGTTGGAAGATAGCCGGCCACGAGACTGTATTCAAGATTTTTCACACTTCTAGCAAGCGAATGCTTTGATGGTAGCTGATCATGCTTGTGGTCTAAGACTCTAGGGGACTTCTTTCTGGTGCCCGAAGTTTAGGTAAGGAAAATGCAACCATTTTTTCTTCCACTCTAGGTTGAGAAAGTGCTCAGCACCTTGTGGGGAATCCTCCTATTTCTAGCATGGTCTAACTAGGATGGATAAATGGCCACACGGGTCGCGATAGCTTAACATCGGTAATCCTACTATCGCTGGATCCCTCTCGAGTGTTTGCCTCCCCGTAAGTCACCAGGCTTGAATCTTTAATGTAACTTATAGCAAACTTCAGGGCTGGTGCCAAGTACTGGTACCAGAGACCAGCTGTCAACTGAAAGGTACAGTACTGGTATAATACCATACTCCTAACTAGAAGAGCTACTGCTATCACCAACTTAAAAGCAGTAATAGAAAACAATATAAACTTAAGTATCGCACGGTACAGTACTTCCGATACGGTAGTGGAGTAAGGGTCTTCCTGCAGCACTCAAGCCTTACGTTTGGCTAGCACGGTAAGGGGCGCAAGAGAGGCACCTCCATGGTGAGCCTGTCCACAATTCACCACTTGTCAAGCCGACACCGTGTCCCCCCCACCAGCCTGTCTCAGCCACCCCACCGAGAAGCTCGCCGGTTCCGGAAACCGCACTCTCGGGAACCCAACTTTTGCCAGTTTAAGGCATTGAGTTGGTTTGAACTCCTCGGTTCGAACTAGTGACTTTGGACCCCCCCCCCCCCCACCCCAAATATTGACATAATGCAGGGAGGTGCACGATCACTAAATCCAATATATGTATAAGTGCTCGGGTACGGTTCAGTACAGTACACACGAACCATCTCCCCTACACCTCCGGCGATTGAAATCTCAACACCAGGGAAATCATCGTGGGATTCCACCACCACCCCCTCTCCTCCCCCTTGATGGCTTCTGCCTAGGGGAGCGATGCTACAACC
>Ga0307509_10006964_pt1 | contig 14994 bp, 17 predicted proteins | sample 10_EM_MG_FD_202245 | JGI IMG/M metagenome (GOLD analysis project Ga0307509, IMG submission 202245) | Populus trichocarpa ectomycorrhiza microbial communities from riparian zone in the Pacific Northwest, United States - 10_EM | ecosystem: Host-associated > Plants > Roots > Unclassified | place... | reverse complement strand
TTCGTCCAAACAACTATCGTCTCAGCTTCTAACTTCCGCAACCCTTTCCAAAACAGAACTCCCTTCTTCCATACAGCCAGTGTCGTAGTAGTGTTGGAGATATGGAACCTTCGCGAATATTTCAACATAGAGAACACAGAAAGAGAACTAAATAAACCGGTAGGAAAACAAGAATAATGATTAACGCCAGATTAATACCGGACAAGGGGAAACCACTGTAAGGCGCAGAGGCTGACCTACTTCGCCCGGCCAAAGACTATTCTCATAAAATATTAGAGATGACGAAATGGGAGAGGGAATGTGCGCTAAGACGAGGGGGATAAAGAAAGAGTAAAAAAACAAAGTTAAGCATAGATCAAGTGCCGACATTGGAAAAAGTGGTATAATGCAGGGTTGGTAAAGTGAAAGGAGGAGGCAATGCGATACACTATGATTGGCAGAGTGAGAGAGAGAGCCAGGATACAAGGGGGTATAGACATAAGGAAGGGAAAAGGAGAGCTATAAGGAGTGAAATGGGGATGAAATTTAGCAGCATGACAGTGCAACACTGCAAGCGAGAGGGTACATCCGGTGAGGAGCTTCTGTCGTAAATAACCGCTTTTTATCGACATAGTCGGGAGCTAGATCCTGCCCGTTCCAAAAGCATTTTCACGATGTCCCCATACCCATGATCGGCCGCCCACAAAAGAGGTGTTCTGCCGTCTCTATCCACAACATCGGGGGCGACATCCTCCCGTTCTAACAGGATTCTCACCGTTTCCAGATCCCCACTTTCAGCTGCCCAGGATAGAGGGGTTCGGCCATCGTGATCTGGAGTATCGGGGACAACATCTTCCCGTTCCAAAAGTTGCACCACGATGGCTCTAGACCCATTTTCAGCCGCCCACGACAGAGGGGTTCGACCATCTTCGTCTGGGGTGTCGGGAACAACATCTTTATCTTGCAAAAGAATCTCCACGATGGCCTCATACCCACTTTCGGCCGCCCAACAGAGAGGTGTTCTGCCGTCTCCATCCGTAGTATTGGGGGTGACATCCTCCCGCTTTAAAAACGTCTTGACAAGGTCCAGGTTCCCACTTTCGGTCGCCCACGATAGGGGGGTTCGACCATCTTCATCTGGAGCATCGGGAGCGACACCCTCATAGCCCAAAAGTATTTCCACAACGTCGGCATACCCATTTCCAGCTGCCCAGGATAGAGGGGTTCGACCGTCTTCATCCACGGTGTCGGGAGTGACATCCTCCCGTTGCAAAAGCAGCGCCACGGTGTCTTTACTCCCATTTGCGGCTGCCCACGATAGAGGGGTCCGACCCTCTTGATCCGGCATGTCGGGGGTGACATCCCCACGCTCCAAAAGCATTTTCACGACTTCCTCATACCCATGTTCGGCTGCCCATGATAGCGGGGTTCGGCCGTCGTTATCTGCAGTGTTGGGTGTGACGTCCTTTCGCCCCAAAAGAATTTCAACGACATCCGCGTACCCATTTTCAGCTGCCCACAAGAGAGGTGTTCGACCACCGTAATCCGCAGCGTCAGGAGTGACACCCTTCCGTCCCAAGAGCATCTTCACGACATCTTTATAGCCATTTTCCGCTGCCCAGGGCAGAGGGGTTCGGCCATCCTCACCGGCAGGATCGGGAGTAACATCCACTCGTTCTAACAGCATCAACATGATCTCCTCACTTCCATTTTGAGCTGCCCATAAAAGAGGTGTTTGTCCACATTCAGCTACCGCGTTGGGAGTAACATCCTCCCGTTCCAATAGCATCTTCACGATGGTCTCGCACCCATTTTCGACTGCCCACAAGAGCGGTGTTCGGCCATCTTTATCCGCTGTGTCTGGGGTAACTTCCTTTTGTCTCAAAAGCAGCTCCACAACTTCCTCACACCCACCTTCGGCTGCCCACGATAGAGGGGTTCGACCCTCTTTATCCGGAGTGTCGGGGGTGACATCCCCACGCTCCAAAAGCATCTGGACGATGCCCACTTCCCCCTGTCCAGCTGCCCACGATATAGGTGTTTGACCGTCTTTATCCGAAGTGTCGGGAGCGACACTCTTCCGTCTCAAAAGCTGCTCCACGACATCCGGATACCCACTTTCAGCTGCCCACGACAGAGGGGTCCGACCATCTTGATCTGGTGTATCGGGGGCGACATCTTCACATTCCAAAAGCGTCTTGACAATGTCCCTATCTCCGCTTTCAGCCGCCCACGATAGAGGGGTTCGGCCGCCTTTATCCACAGCGTCAGGAGCGACACCCTCCCACCCCAAAAGCATGTGCACGACGCCCGCACATTGATTTTCAGCTGCCCACGATAAAGGGGTTCGGCCGTCCTCATCTGCAGTGTCGGGAGCGACATCCTCCCGTTTCAAAAGTATCAACACAATCGCCTCATTTCCATTTTCAGCTGCCCAAGACAGAGGGGTTCGACCGTCCTTATCCGCAGTGTCGGGAGCCACATCCTCCCTCTTCAACAGAGCCATCACAGTCTCCGTGTGGCCATTCTCAGCTGCGCACGAGAGAGGAGTTCGACCGTCCTTATCCGCAGTATTGGGTGCAACATCCTCCCGTTCCAAAAGTATTTCCACGATGTCCCATGACCCATCTTCAGCTGCAACAATAGAGGTGTTCTGCCGTCTGTATCCGCAGTATCGGGGGTGACATCCCTCCGCTCAAGAAGGATCTTCACCATGTCCAGATTCCCAGTTTCGGCTGCCCAAGACAGAGGGGTTCGGCCTTCGGCATCCGCTGTGTCGGGAGTCACATCCTCCCGTCTCGTGAGTGCCATCATGGTGTCCATATCATCATGTTCAGCTACCCACGAGAGAAGCGTTTGGCCGTCCATATCCGTAGCGTTCGGAGCGATATCCTCGCGTTACAAAAGCATCGCTACGATGTCCGCATGCTCATTTTCAGCTGCCCACAATATGGGGGTTCGACCGTCTTCATCCACGGTGTTAATCGTGAGATCCTCCCGACTCAAAAGCATCTTCACTATGTCCTCATAGCCGTTTTCGGCTGCCAATGATAAAGGTGTTCGGCCCGCGATATCTGGTGTGTTAGGAGTGACCTCCTTATTGTTATGAGATCTGAATAGAGAGATAAACTGGTTCGCAGATGAGGAAGGACAAAGAAGTCAAGGAGGAAACGTGTGTATATTGATCGGATGCATATCGTACTTGCTTATCCTCTGAATCTACGGCTGGACAGAGAGTTTATATACAAGAAAGAAAAACAATTTGCATCCTCCTCTGACATATCGATCTAACCAGAGATGATACCGGAACAAGAGAGTTCCGGTCCCGTTCTTCGCTCTCTATTCCGAACTTCCATCGTATTCCTCTCCGATCCATGCCGGCCATTCCTCCGAATTTGCACCATGATATACTAACTTAGTATACCCGTTCCTCCTGAATGGTTTGTAACGCATGACAAAGGAAACCACTAATGCACAAGTAACTAGATAGAAAAAAGTACAAGGAAAAAGGTTCTTCTGTTCGCAGTGATCACCGGTGAATTTCAACACGCCCTCTCACTGTTGATTCAGTCAGATCCCGTCTCAGTTTCCTCCCTATCAATATTCAGTTTCTGAAACTTGCTATTCCAGTCTTCGAACGACAGGCCTAGTCCAAGGCCAAGAGTATGTTTGTAACACTGTGGATGGGGTAGAGGTTTGGTAAAAATGTCGGCGGTCATCTCGTGCGTAGGACAGTAGGAGAGTTCGCCAGAGTTTGTTTCAACATGTTGCCGGATAAAGTGAAACTGAATGTCAACATGCTTTGTCCGAGCATGATACTCAGGATTTTTAGTAAGGGCGATTGCTCCTTGATTGTCGCATTCTATGGGCTGGATCTCTCTCTGGTGTTTTAATGCCCCCAGATCATGTAGTAGTTGTTGAAGCCACAAGGACTCTTTCACCCCCTGTGTTAGTGCCATGTATTCTGCTTCAGTTGAAGACAGAGCAACACTGGGTTGTTTCTTGCTTGCCCAAGATACTGCCGCTCCATTGATGAGAAAAACATAACCACCAATTGATTTCCTATCTTCACCCGCCCCCCAATGGGGATCCGTATATCCAGCGCAAAGTCCCCTGCCATATAGGAGCCCTAGTGTTTTGGTACTGGAGAGATACAGAAATATTCTCCGCACTGCTGTCCAGTGTGTGGCTCCAGGGTTGGAATTGTGTTGGCTGACCGCAGATACCGCAAAGGCAATATCCGGTCGCGTTCCTATTATCGCATACATCAGATATCCAACGGCAGACTGGTAGCGCTGGCAATTTCCTGTTTCTGTTTGTTGGTCAGGTGCCGATTTCAGGAGTCGCACATGTGGGTCTGCTGGGGTGCTAACAGTTGAGCAGTTAAGCATTCCATATCGTTCAAGAATTGTCTGGATATATCTCTGCCGCAAGAGGTCCAGCATTCGAGTATCTCAATTTCGCCTAATTTCCATTCCCAGGAATGTCGTTAGTGGCCCCAGATCAGTGATTTCAAACTCTTCCTGTAGGAGAGTTTGAATCCAGAGAACATCCTCCATGCTTGGAGCCATAATTACTAAGTCGTCAACGTAGAGGAGTATGATAAGTTTAAAGAACCGATGAATGTATACGCTGTGAGCTTGTTCGCTTCGCTGAAATCCGTGGTCAAGGAAGAACTTGTTAATTCTACCATACCATGCCCAAGAGGACTGTTTCAGTCCGTAAATCGACTTAACCAACCGGTAAACCATTGCCTCTCCGGCCTCCAGAGTGCTGGTTTCAGTGTAAAGACCCTCTGGGATATCCATAAACACCATCTCATCTAACTCGCTATGGAGAAACGCTGTCTTTACATTCATGCCATCAGGTTCCCAGTTGTTTTCACAAACTAATGCTAGCAGAGTTCGCAGAGAATTGAACCGAGCAACGGGAGCAAACATTTCGTTATAGTCCATACCTTCTTTCTGACTGTAGCCTTTAGCGACAAGGCGAGCCTTGAAGCGCCCGTCATCCTTGCACTTAAAAAGCCATCGGCAGCCAATTGGTTCACGGCCAGCCGGCAGTTGTGTAAGTACCCAAGTCTTATTCTGTATTAGAGAGTCAACCTCCAACTGCCAACCTTCATGCCACTGCTTGCGATTCTCAGTTCCGAGAGCCTCATCCAAGGTTGGTGGCTCTTCAACATAAGCAACCATAGCCCGTCCTGTGTTTGCGCTAGTTGCTTGTTCACTATTCCTTTGTCGTCCAGAGCGTCATGGTTGGACTTGGCTAACTCTTTGTTTGCTAGCTCTAAGCACTTCAGCCGTTGGTCGAACAACTATGGTATCACCACTAAACTCTTCTAAGTTAGGGTTATCACTCTCCAATTCGATTCACAATGATTCCGGAAGCACGCTAATTCTCCTTTCTTCGTCTATCTCCTGCTCTTGAGGATCCGGAAGCTCTATTTCGATCTCACTGCCGGTTTCAACAGTATTCGAAATCTGCTTTGTTTCTCTATATTCATCTATTACAACATCTCGCGAGCACTCAATCCGTTTAGTTGTTGGGTTAAAAAGGCGGTAAACTCTGCTTCCACCTTCCTCATCATACCCAAGTAAGATGCACTTGACTGACTTAGAGTGCAACTTTCCACGCTTTTCCGTTGGTATATGGGTATATGTCACTGACCCAAAAATCCTTAGGTGTGCGAGGCTTGGTTTCTTTCCGTCCTAATACTCCAGAGGAGATCTGTCAAGATGCGATCGAGAAGGCAGTCGCTTATGAATGTGGGCTGCTGTTGCGACCGCGAATCCCCAAAATGCTTTGTCCAATCCTGCCTCTTGCAGCATACAACGCGCTGACTCTATTAAAGTTCCATTGGCCCACTCTGCCAACCCATTATGGCTGGGACTATAACGAGGACTAACACTATGGCTAATCTCATTCGCACGTAGGTAGGATTTGAATTGCAGTCCCATATACTCGCCACCACTGTCGCTTCGCAATCTTTTTATCTCCTGTTCTGCTTCTTTCTCAGCACGAGCCTTGTAAGCCTGAAAAGCTCTCATCGCTTCACTCTTGGTCTTCAGAAGGGTTACTGCGATGCGGCCACTTTTCTCGTCTATAAAGGTAATGAAATACCTTTCTCCGTTGATCGTGCTAACCTGGATTGGCCCACAGATATCAGTATGAACCACCTCTAGTGGTTCATTGGCTTTGTCTCTTGAACCGGTTATTGCTTCTTTGTGCTGGCGGCCACAAGCACAGGTTTCGCAAAGGTTCTGTTCTCCGCTAATTTCCTTGTCACTTTTGATTTTAAAGTCACTAACTCTTGGTTGAAGATAGTGAATCGCCGCTTGGTCCAGAGTCCGGTGTCCAAGCATCTTATGCCAAACAGTAACTGTTTCCGGCATTGGTTTGTTTGATGCAGGTTGCAGGTGAGCCATTTCGATCTTATTTTCATCTTGTAGGTAATACAAGTTTCCTTGTCTTCTTCCTTTCAAACAGTCTTGTTCCTTAGATATTATACATATTGTGGATCCAAAGCTGACATCGTAGCGAGCATCGATAAGCCGTCCAACGGATATAAGATTCCCACCTACTCGGGGTACAAAGAGTACACCAGATAATACAAGAGATCCGATTCCAATATCCCTCATTCCAATCGCTTCGATCAGGGATCCGTCGGCAATCTCTATTCCTCGGTGTGGAATATCTTTGTAGGTAGCACTAAGAAACATCTCCTTCCTGTCGCACAAATGCTGACTCGCTCCTGAGTCGATTATCCAGTCCAGTCTACGCTGTGTTGTACTTGTACTTTCGGCCATCGTAAAAGCTAGGCCACTTTTCTCGCCCCGCGATTGTTGGTTGGCCTTCTTCAACTCTTCTGACTTTTTCTGGTAACAATCCCTCTTCCAATGCCCATCCTTCTGGTAATAGAAACATTTACCTTTTCCTTTTGGTTTTCTCGCAGATTTGTTAAACCCAACAGCGTTTTCAGATCGTCCAAAACTAGAGGTATGTTGTGCCCTCATTCCGCCTCTTCCTGCATCATATCTACCCCCTCCTCGTCCACGTGTCGGAACTCTAACAGTGAAAGCAGCTGCCAGCGAACTCTGCTGTTCACCTTCATACCCCTTTTGTGCTACCTGTCGGCGGGCAGATTCATGCATGAGCCGACCATGAAAGGTATCGAATGACACTTCCTCTTCCCGTAACTGGAGTGCCATAATGATTGGTTCAGAGCATTCTGGAAGGCTGAGACTCAACAGAGTCAGGAGTTCGTTGATGTCCATACTCTTGCCCGATGTTGAACGGCTCTCCACCAGATTGGCTAATTCTCTAAACTTGTTTAGATGTTCGGCCATGTCGTCTCCTTCCATCATGCGCAGTGTCCAGAGTCGCTGCATGAGTACCGTGCAGCCGCTTGAGACTATTCCTTGGGGGACTACCTGTAAGGCGTCCCATGCCTCCTTTCCGTACAGCATTCCTGAATATGGGTAATTTGGGAGCCTTTAATATTCAGAGTCAGGATAGTAAATGCAGCATTGTCCCGTCCCACCTCTTTACTATTATTCTCATCAACCTCCTCTTCAATAGCTGTAAGCAATCCCTTCTCCTTAAGGATTCGTACAATTCTGAACTTCCAAGCCTGGTAGTTAATTTTGCCAGCAGCCATAGAACCATCGAGCATTTCAATGGATTGGGTAAGGGAGGTTGTGGCTGCTGGCAGTGCAGTGGCAGGCTGTGTAGTTGAAGCTGATGAGGACATTGTGCTCGATATTTAGACTATAGGCTAAGGAGGTATTGGTATCAGGGCAGGTACTTGAGGGGCCTGGTGTAGGGCGCTTTAGAGTGTGCAGACCGGGCTCATAACCTATTGTTTACAGATCTGAATAGAGAGATAAACGGGTTTGCAGATGAGGAAGGACAAAGAAGTCAAGGAGGAAACGTGTGTATATTGATCAGATGCATATCGTACTTGCTTATCCTCTGAATCTACGGCCGGACAGAGAGTTTATATACAAGAAAGAAAAAGAATTTGCATCCTCCTCTGACGTATCGATCTAACCAGAGATGCTACCGGAAGAAGAGATATCCAGTCCCGTTCTTCGCTCTCTATTCTGAACTTCCATCCCATTCTTCTCCGATCCATGCCGGCCATTCCTCCGATTTTGCACCATGATATACTAACTTTGTATACCCGTTCCTCCTGAAAGGTTTGTAACGCATGACAAAGGAAACCACTAATGCACAAGTAACTAGATAGAAAAAAGTACAAGGAAAAAGGTTCTTCTATTCGCAGTGATCACCGGTGAATTTCAACACTCCTCCCATTCCAAAAGCATCTTCGCGATCGCTCCATACCCATTCTAAGCTGCCCACAGGAGGGGCGTTTGACCGTCTCCGTCTCTAGTGTTGGGAGTAACATCCTCTCGCTCCAAAATCATCCTCACAATGTCCTCACTTCCAGACTCGGCTGCCCACGATAGAGGCGTTCGGCCGTCTCTATCCGGTGTGTCAGCAGCGACATCCCCTCGGGCCAAAAGTATCTCCACAATGCTCCCATGCCACCCACCAGCTGCCCAAGAGAGAGGCGTTCGGCCTTCTTTATCCGGGGTGTCGGGAGTGAGATCCTCCCGCTCCAAAAGTATCTTCACGACATCCCCATGCCCCCTCTCGGCCGCCAACGAGAGGGGGGTTCGCCCGTCTTTATCCGCAGTGTTGGGAGCGGCACCCTCCTGCTCCAAAAGTACCTTCAGGACGACCCTGTGTCCATTTCTAGCCGCCCACAACATTGCTGTATTACCTGCTACGTCAGTTGCGCCGAGATCCCATTTCTTCATCTTTAATAACGCAACTGCTGCCTCTGCAAGCCCAAAATATGCAGCACCATGGAGCCCCGCAAACCTCGTCGAGTCACTCCGATAAAGCACCCTGTCCCACGTATCGCCGCTGTGGGTTAAAAGGATCCTATGTTGGAAACCATGCTGCTCGCCATACTCTCAGGATACTTCCTTTGTCTTTAGATAGCTTCCGGGAACGCGTTTTGCCTTCGGGCATGAGGGAGGAGGCTTCGGACTCGGGCATGAGGAGGGTTCGGGTTCGGGCGTGTGTTTGTACGGTCGGGGAAAGCATTTCCTAAGTAGGAATGTCGCGATCGGACAGGAGGAGGAAAGGAAGCGGAAAGGTTTAACACCCGGAAAATGGGTATGAGGATGTATGAACAACGGTGTTTGTTCATACATGAGAGTTGGGAAAAAGAGCGGAGGTTGTATGCAGTGATGTTTGTATCTGCATTTTGTTAGCATGAGATTTCGGAAAAGTTGGGAAAGGAGGAGACAGGGCACATCCTTTCCTGATAGGAAAGGATGATATATACTTATGCTTTTGTCCTTAGTTAGATGGTTGTTGTTGAGTGTCGTGGATGCAAGAGACTGTTGTTGTTAGTGAAGAGATTTTTCCCCCTTTCCTGTGTGCGATCGTTTAGGTGTGAGCTCCTTGGCATTTCGTCTTCGCCGTTTCGTTCCGATCGCCGTTTCGTTCCGATCGCCGTTTCGTTCCGATCGCCGTTTCGTTCCGTTGTCGCCATACTGTCGTCGCCGTCGATCCTAGTTTAATATCCTAGAGGATATATGCCTATCGAGTCCATCCAGTAGTTTCAGTGCGAGTATGTTCCCCCCTTCCGTGATTTCCCTTGTTACATGTGTTCCCCAGTAGCAAGAAGCATACTCAAGCAAAGGTGTTTCTAGCCAGAGCTCATGACGGACGGGCGAAAGGTCTATAATGCACTGAAAGTTGAGGTACGTTAAACAAGCCGCGGCTATCAGCCCATGAGTGCTGTCAAACAGGTCGGTATTGGCGGATAGATACTCTTGAAGAGTGTGGTGGAAAAGATTGACAGTGTTGGTGGACGCCTCAACGGTTACAAGCCCCAAAGAGCATTCGAGCAGTGTTTCCATCACGGGAATGTTCCGGGTATTCAGGTCTGTGGTTCCTATCTCTACCCCCAGAGCAGAGCATAACTCGTTGGCTTTTAAGGGTCGCTCAGAATGTGATAGCCACATTAGCACATCCATGCCAAGCTTCGACTTGTTCACCTCCTGTGCCTTTATCCGTGCTAGCGTTGCCGAATACGCACCTCGAAGGCTCTTTCCTTGGACCATCTCGTAGAGTTTTTCCCTTCTCCGATGGACTGTAACCTCCTTTAGGACCGCATCAATATTAAGAGAAACAAGGAGAAATCTATATCGAATTATTAGCGAATATCCAACAAGGCCTGGGCTGGTTATTTCTACGTACATATGGGAAAGCTTTGTCGAAACTACTCTCATAATCTCAGCCCTCAAATCGTCGTCCATTGCGCCAGGCGTGGGATCTCGATCTAATTTCATCTCTAGATATCTCCTAGTATCCCTAGTGGTCGGAATGACGCCTATTGCGGCCACCTCTGTGAAATATCGATTAATCTCGTGGCGAATGTGAGGTCTCCCAGTAACCAACACCCGCGTGGCTGGTGCATCCAGAACAATCTCTCGTAGCGACTCGAGAAGCTCGCGTCGGCTACTCGGAAGGCATTCATCTAAGGCATCAATGCATATGAACACTTCCGGGAGCGATTTGATTGTTGTCTTGAGCAATTTCACCAAGTCCGGATGCCGTGCAGACCACCCACCCAACGTCCTTTTCCCCTCGCGAAAAGCCTGCCGTATCGGGTCCGGAGGCCCGCCTCTCTCTAAAAGCAGCTTGAGGATTGCACCTAACATGCTGGTGGTGGACTGCTCCTCCTGGGCAAGGTGATCGCAGTATAAGCCTGTCACGGCGATACGTGTACCACGAAATCGATCGCACAACGAGTCAATAACCAAGGAGCTAATATTTCTGGCCGTCAGTGATATCCGCTCGTTTGAGAACAATTTCTCACGGCTGATGATATTGCTCCGAGGGGAGGCGAGCGGAGAGAGAGTTGAAGAAAGGGGGGGTTCAGTTGGTGTTAAAGCTGCGTCGCAGGTACTGTACCACTGCTGGTAGGGTGACAAGGATTATTCAAATTAAGGAGGGCGGAATGGTGTGAAACCAGTGTTGTGTTTCTGTTGTGCCCTAGCATAAATGACGGGAACATTTGGCCTCACCATGTTCTGGCGAGGTATGATACCTCACAACCCGTCCTTGCTCCCTGACTTCACCCTATGATACCTCAATTTAGGATCCTAAACTACTCGTAGACTCACTCGGGTTCCTGTCGTACATCTATCACATTTTCGTCACCATGCTATCATACCTAAATTTTCTTTTCCCAAACTCAGCCAACCCCCTTACGGAGGTACAGCGCTTATGTTTTGTATGTTCCACAAGCGAGGTTTGCTACTCTTACGCCCTGTGGAACATACAAAACTTAGGAGCTGTGCCTCCGTAAAGCCTCTGAGACGCACCCGACGCACCCCAAAGCAGTGTCGCAAAGAAGCCCTTCAGTAATCGAACCCGGGGGGTTAGGAGGGGGAGGGTTTGAATCCCGGTTTCTGAAAAATGGGGGAAGAAGGGGGGTTCTTTAAAGACTCAGTAAGCGAAAAAACTAGCAAATATTCATTCTTCGGAAGCCTGGAAGATGAGTAAATTATCAAGAATTGTCTGCTTTATCATAAATCCTAGTTTACCTTCTTCTTTTACCGCACTTTTCTCTCTTTTACTATGAAATTTTTTTGTTTCTTTACTTTCAACTAGCCTCGAATGTCATTGTCTATTGTTTTATTAGAAGGGGTTCAATCTTATAACCCCCCGGTTCGAAAAAGCGCCTTCCAGCCCTTCTATAATTTTTTGATCCAACCCCCCCCCCTTCGCTGCAACATTGCCCCAAAGTCCCAGCAGCCACAACGGCTCTCACGGCATTACCGGTACCCCTGGGAATCCCAGTTCTATAAGCGCCGATCACGCGGCCGACCCGTCTGCTACTATACCTGGGTATATCTAACACAGTAGGTTGATATGGGTTCGGTAGCTGCTCTTCGAAGAGCACTGCAGTGCTGTATCGTACCTATCCCACAGAAAATATGAGTGATCTAATTAGGGCGTTATCCCACAATGTTTGCTTTTCTTTCTTTCTTTTTCAATCGTTAAGTTACTGAGGATATCGGGGATGAAGCCCCACATAAAAAATTTGGCATGATAGGATAATTCCCTGATCGCACACCCAGCCCGATTCACTGATGGCCATTCACCATGTATTCAGGGGCTACTACTCGAGTAGCGAGGTGGAAGTGTCATTTAAAAGACGACCCCTATTCCATGCCGTCCGAGTCCGAGCGAAAAAGACCAAATTTTCGCCTTATGCAATGGCAGTCTTTTTTTAACAACGCTTCGGCATTGCGAGTATTTATTGTGCCTGGAGAGAATTTGTCGCCTGCCCATGAATGATAAATGATAGCAAACAATCCACCCCATTATCTACACCTTCAACACCGCCTAAGGAAATTTCCCTAGATCAAACATTGGGTTCTACCATGTATACTACTATGAATTTAACCCTTTAATTTGTTTCTCTTGGGTTCTCGTTGATGCTGGGGCTGGTCAGGGGGTACTGTTGTCGTGGCACGAGTTTTTCATGTTCGTTGATGCGCGGTTAATTTTGCCGACGCAAAACGCCGCACTTTAGAGGTGGGACAGATGGTCGAAAGGGAGAGTACAGTACAGTACTGTACCGGTACTGTAATTGGACAACGTCAATCAGAGAAAACCCCAGAGTTGCTATCTTGGCATGCGCAGTGTCGGATCCCTTTCCGATAGGACTGCATATCATACCGTATTTTCTCAAGTTATACATACTAGACGACCACAACCCTACATAGTTTCTTTGGACAATCATTTTGGTGTCCCTTCCACCTCTCCTAGCAGATTAATACTAACCAAGATACCGTATTCCACTTATTCTAGCCTCCTTTTGATAAAATTTGTCTCACCCCCGACTTGTCTCTCATACGATAATATACGGATGTGTCTCCCCATGAATCCGGAGGTAGAAGCGGGATCCGGATACCGTATTCCTCCATTGCGCATAAGGTCATCAGAGGGTTATGAGTGATACGGCGCAAATCAGCTAAAAGCTACCGTATTATCTCGAGTTATACATTATTTTGCCAAGCATGTTGCGTGATAATGGCGTATGCTCTTTGCCTAATTGGGGTGCCAAGCTTGAGTGTCTAACTCAAAATGATCTGACAGGTCAACCTCATCTCCCATTAGATACCGGTTAAAGCTACCTTAAACATGCCTCATTTTACAAGATATCCAGTCCTATGCGTAATCTTTCTTCTTTTAGCCTTCATACCCTTTACCTGGGCAGCCTGGGCAGGACTCCGGTCAGGACTCCAGCAACTTAACCAAACCGGAGCCAATATTCAGCAACCAAGTCCACGCGAGCGCTTGCGGCCAGGACCTAAGCCAAAGCCTCATGCCACAAGACCCTACCGGCCTCAGGGACCAATTCAAAGAATACCACGCTCCTATAGCAAGGCCAGAAAAGTTGAGGTTTTGCTTTTCCTACTACACCATCGAGTAGCTGTAGAGGATACAGCACAGTCACAGTTTCGTCCTCCTACTAAACTAGAAGCTTCATACTACTGGAAGATACCTGAACCTACAATCCAGCTTTGGTGGGCGAAGAGAGATGAAATACTTCAACTGCCAAGTACTGCACGAAGAGCACTACGAGGTACCTGGACCTGCATGTGGCTGGCTATAGAGGAAGAGCTATTTGCTATTTTCTTACCAGAGCGACAGAAAGAAAGATTAATTCAACAAGGATGGTTCAGAACCCAGGCTAAAGAGCTTTTCACCAAGCATTATAGTGCCTCTGCCAACATGTTTGTATTCTCAGCTGGCTGGTTTAATGGATTTTTGAAGTGCTGCAGTATCTCTTGCCAAGCCATGAGGAAAATGTCCTCACGCCTGCCAGATGAGTATGAGCAGCTAGTTGTCAACTGGTTGCGATTTAATCGGCGCAATTCTCACGCTAGAGATTTCTTCGAAAGGTGTCCTATCACTTCAGATATTGGTCGATTCCGGCTCTCCAACATACTCAACTTGCATGAGCCTCCGATTCCATTTGAGTACTTAGATGGTCGCACTTAGGTTCTTAAAGGAAGTAAGACCATATCAGGAAAGACTGACCGGAGTGGCTGGGATACGAGACAGGCTACACTGATTCTCTATATCTTTGCTGATGGAATTGCTCGGATTAAGCTAAAGATTATATTCCATGGAAAGAGTAGTGATTGAGGAACCATAAGACCAAAAGAGGAACACCACTGGCATCCTGGAGCCACGGTTGAGATTAATGAAACTGCTTACAATAATGAAGAGCTCTTTTTACGGTGCATTGATGATGAATTAATTCCTGCCCTACAGAAAGCACCCGGTATTATACCAGAGAATGCCAGAGAGAGTCTTCTGGTAATGGATGTCGCCGGCTTTTACACTACTCCACATGTACTTCAAAAGCTTCGCTCTGCCTCAATCACCACCTCTCTTATACCCTCTGGGTGTTCTGGCCTCTTCCAACCTCTCGACACCGCAGTTAATAAACCTTTCAAGCAATATCTACGAGAATATACACATGCTTACACTCTTAGAAAGCAATCTAGTATTCAAAAATGGAGTACAAGTGATAAGCGAATCATGGTTACTCATGTGGTTGGTGAGGCATGGGCTCAGTTTCAACAGGAGAAAAAAGACTTGATCACAAAGGCCTTTCGAGATATTGGAGTCACTTTACCTGTTGATGGGAGCCAGGATCAGGACATTCATATCAAAGGCTTTGTAACGACCCTACGATAGGTAGCTACAATCACTATCACCTTAGCCCAAATGGTATACCTAGAGGTAACCAGAGGTGGTATGGTCTGGTATACTTGATACAAATAGCTGGTAAACCTAGGATAAGGCCTAGGGAATAGTTGAGTAGCCTTGAGGTACTCTACTAGGCAGGGTAACCTTTCGGGAGCACATTCGCATAAGGTCAAGGGAATTATGGGAATGTTA
>Ga0307509_10006963_pt1 | contig 14995 bp, 9 predicted proteins | sample 10_EM_MG_FD_202245 | JGI IMG/M metagenome (GOLD analysis project Ga0307509, IMG submission 202245) | Populus trichocarpa ectomycorrhiza microbial communities from riparian zone in the Pacific Northwest, United States - 10_EM | ecosystem: Host-associated > Plants > Roots > Unclassified | place... | reverse complement strand
CGAATCCTCCCAATTGGTTTGCTTATCTACCCCGTGTTTTAAATCAAACAGTTTCAAAGTTATCTAAACATGATACAGTCCATTCAACAAGTTTAAAAGCATGTCGGATGAGTGGTATAAATATAGTTTGAGTTTTAATATAAATCTTGAGGTGACATAATTTTTTTTTAAACTATTTAAAACTATTAAGACAATGATTTATTGGATCGATTCGAGTTTCACGGCTTAATCTGTTAAGCTCGTGATCTAGGTTATGAACTCTATCAATTTTATTGTTTTTAGACTATTTTTTATTTAATCATAAAAAAATATTTGCTCGTAAAATCGAGTACTAACTCTATGACAAGAGATTTGCTTGAGATTTCGATAGCTCTATAGAAAGTAACTCGAAACAAATTATGAAGCTTGATTCCAAATCAATTGAAATTTACTAGACAAATCTGTGACCTGAGTTTAATCAGGCTTAACAATTTTTTTAATATAATTATATTATAACAAAAATAAACGCTCGTAAAATTAAGAACCAACTAAATATCAGGGCTTTTTTTTAGATCACGGTAAACCAACAAATATCAAACTCAAATAAATTATGTTGCCCAATTAAAAATCAACAAATTATTGACTTTGCACATTTCATATGGTATTTTTACATGCAAATTTCAATATCTGTACCAATTATTGTTATTTCCTTCATGATGGCAAAATAAAATCTTTGCAAATTTTTTTATTAAAACACCAAATTCCAAGTTTTCTACGGTACAATAAATAATTATTTTTAATCAAATTTTGGATGGCCGCGTTACGCAGCGGACTTACTTTTTATTTTGATAAAAACTATTGTTAAAATCTATAATCCCCGCATTACACAGCGGGCTCACTTTTTATTTTCATAAAAACTACCGAAAAAATCTGTAATATAAAAAATAATATATTTTTTAATATTAATAATAATTGTTTTTTCAATTTTATTAATTATTTTTTTTAATAATATTAATTATAATAAAAATAATAATATTTAAAACACAAATAATAATATTTTTAATATTCATATTGTTAATTATGATAAAAACAATAATATTTATAACATAAATAATTATATTAAGAATTTCAAGGATGATTATAATACAAATAATAATATTTTTTATATTAATACTTTGAGTTATAATAAATTAATAATATCTATAACACAAATAATAATATTTTTGATATGAACATTTTGAATTATAAGAGAAAAAAAAATATTTATAACAGACATTATTATATAAACACACATGCGGTTGGACGTGGATGCGCCCAGACCCAAGCGCCACTTGGCGGTGGGCCTGCTATAACCAATGGTGCCCTTTGCGAAGACCTAAGCGCCAGGTGGCATTGGGGTCTGTCCAGAGCATTGAATCAGCCACAGTGCCAGGTGGCGCTCGGGCGTTCCAAGCGCCAGGTGGCGCTCGGGTTTTCCTTAGCGGGACGTGGCGTTTTGGCTGCCATAGCCAATTGGGTCTTGCGAAGACCCAAGCGCTAGGCGCGCTCGGGTCAGCCCCTGGCATGTCGATCCCTGGCATCAGATCGCCCAAGTGCCTGGCATCGGATCGCCGAAGCGGAAGGTGTCACTTGGGTTTGACCCTCACATCGGATCGCCCAAGCGCCAGGTGGAGCTTGGCTCAGCCCCTGGCATCAGATCGCCTAAGTGCACGGTGGCGCCTGGGTCTGACCATCGCATCGGATCGCCCAAGCGCCAGGTGGCGCTTAGGTCAGCCCCTGCATTGGATCGCCCAAGCGCAAGGTGGTGCCTAGGTCTGACCCTCGCATCGGATCACCCAAACGCCAGGTGTCGCTTGGGTCAGCCCCTGCATCGGATCGCCCAAGCGCAAGGTGGCGCCTGGGTCAGCCCCTCGCATCGGATTGCCCATGCGCTAGGTGGCTCTTGGGTCAGCCCCTGCATCGAATCGGTTCGCCCAAGCGCCAGGTGGCGCCGGGGTCTGCCACTGGCATCAGATCGCTCAAACGCCAGGGGGCGCTCGGGTCAGCCCCTGACGTGTCAATCCCTTGCATCAGATCGCCTATTTGCCAGGTGGTGCTCGGGTCAGCCCTTGGCATGACAATCCCTGACATTGGATCGTGCAAGCGCCAGGTGGCGCTGGTGCAGCCCCTAAATCGGATTGCCGAAGTGCCAGGTGGTGCTTGGCTCAACTCCTGGCATCGGATCGCCCAAACGCAAGGTGGCGCTTGGGTCTGACATCACCTAATTTTATGGGGTCTTGTCTGACCCAATTCTATTAGGTCTAGCGTGACCCAATTCTATTGGGTTTAACTTAAGGATTTTAAATATTTTAATTTTTATCATAATTAAAAGTATTAATATTAGAAATAGTTTTATTTGCATAATGAATAGTTTTTGGGTTAAAAAATATTATTACTTTTATTAAAATTTAAAATATTCATATAAAAGATAGTATTATTTGTGTTACAAATATTAATACTTTTAATCATAATTAAAAAAAGTAATATTATTTTTAATATTAACACTCTTAATCATAACAAAACTAAAAATAATTATAGCACAAATAATATTTTTTATATGAATATTTAGAATGATAATAAAAATAATAATATTTATAACCTAAATAATTATATGAAGAATTTCAAGCATAATTACAATAGTTAATAATATATATCAATACTTTGAGTGATAATAAAAATAATAATATTTATAACATAAATAAAAATATTTTTTATATGAACATTTTGAACTATAAGAGAAAAAATAATATTTATAACACATTATTATATAAACACACATGCCAGGTGGCACCTGGGTCTGACTCTCGCATCAGATCGCCCAAACGCCAGGTGGCGCTGGGGTCTGATCTTGGCATTAGATCGCCCAAGCGCTAGGTGGCGCTCTGGTCAGCCCCTGGCATGTCAATGCTAGGTAGCGTTGGGGTCAACCCCTCTAATCGGATCGCCCAAGCGCCAGGTGGCGCTGGGGTCTGACCCTCGCATCGGATCGCCCAAGCGCTAGGTGGCGCTCAGGTAAGGCTCTTGCCTCAGCCCGCCCAAGCGCAAGGTGGCGCATCCTGCTAGGCCCAAGGCTAGGCTTGGGCCATGCCTATGAGTGCCCAAACCAAAGCGCCACCTGGCGCTTGGACTGCAGCGAAGAGTAGTCAGGCCAAGCGCCACGTGGCGCTTGGGCTGTCCGCTCTCAGGAGAAAACTCAAGCGCCAGGTGTCTCAATGTGGTTTTTTTCATAGTAATAGCAGTTTTTAAAAATTTATTAATGATGATAATAATATTTATGGTCTTATAATTTTTAATGAAAATACTATAATTTTTATAATGCAAATAATAATATTTTTAGTGGCAATAATATGAATTATTATAAAAATTATATTATTTATTACACCAAATATAATAATATTTTAGAGATTAATACTATTAATTATATTAAGAGAACAAATAATAATAGTTTTGAGATCAACACTATTAATTAGACTAAAATGATAATAATATTTTTCATATCAATACTATCAATTATACAAAAAAATATATTAAGAAAAAATATAATAATTTTTTTAATATTAATTATACTAAAAAAATAAAATCAACAAAATAAACAATAATATTTTTACTATTAATACTCTAAAAATTAATTATGCTAAAAAAAGAATAATAAGAAAATTAATAATGATATTTTTAATATCAATACTTGTAATTACACTAAAAGTATAGGCAGCTCAAGCGCCATAATAATTAAAATAAAATTAATTATATTTTAATATGAATACCTTGAATTATAAAAAAATTAATAATATCTAGAACATAAATAATAACATTTTTTATATGATAACTTTGTATGAGAAGAAAAAAATAGAGGGAGGGTTCAAACTTTCTTATAATCTGTATGTAATTTGTAAATAAAAGTAAATATAAAATTAAGTGTAATTTGATAAAATAACTAAATTATTAGAACATTATTCTAAGCCAAGTTTATTGTACTTGACCTGGCAGGGGACTAAGTCGAGGGTGCGTGGAAGGTGACAAAGCATGAAGGTGTAGTATTTTTTTGGTAGAAGGAAAATAACATCCATGCAAAAGAAGAGATTGGTAGGTAATAACAAAAGAGAATTGTAGGCAAGTTTAGTGTTAAGAGTTTGATAATATAGATAAAGTTATACACAAAAGCAAAAGTTTAAATAAGTTGCCAGACTGTTAGGCATTTAAAGGACATTGTTGTTTGCATATTATATCAAAATTATAGAGATAGCAGTGATCTTCTTGTTGCAGAAATCCAAATCCAAGTCATTAGCGTAGAAATTGCTAGTTCTCCTGTGATGGAAAGACAATAAAAAAAATAATGTAAAAAAACATAAAAATGTGCCAAACGTGTGTGTTGCTAGCATGAGCAATATAAAATAAGATGGAATAATAATTTATGCAATAAAATAAAAAAACTTTGCTATAATTTGATGCTTTAGTTACATGTTAAATAGCCTGCAGAAAAATGTTTTTGCTTTTTTTGTTTTTTGTTGCAGATGGAATGGAATGTTGAAAACTGTATGTGTATTTGTGAATTACATGAAGTAAAATGTGTGGATGAGGGAAGAAAATAAAAGGTAAGTGTGTTTAATTTTTTTTTAACATTATGCTATATACAATTTATGCTGCCATTATAAACTTTATTTAAAGTGAAATTAATTTCAAGTCTCATGGCGTCCACCAAGGAAACAATCATATGTGACAATGATTTGCAATTCAAAAAAGAGTAATAAGTTGCGGGCAGAGCATTACAAATAATAATAAGACGTAATGGAAGAATGTGAGGTTAAAAATCAAACCTTTGAGGGTGATGAGGATGTTGCCCGTTGTTTTTTCAGAGATGGAAGTGATCGATCAAATATAGCTATGGTCTGCACATTTTCCTGAGCTTGAATTGCACTGCCACCCTCATTTTCATGACTATTTTAACCAATGAGTTAAGGAGATGCATGGCAAAAGAACCATATGTCAAGAACCATGAAATTTACCATGTGTTAATGATAATTGTTTTTTTGTAAAGCAAGTGTGTGGGGAAAGGTAAATTTGCCTAAGCTGCAGTTTCAAAATCAAGTGCACGTCGTGCTCCATAGCTCAGGCTTGTTTCATTGATTGGGGATATGTTCTGGGGTGATGATTCTGAGAAAAGAGGAGCAATGTTGAGCTGTGTGACAATATTTTGTGGGGTACATGGATATATAGGAACCTGTTTTGTGGAGCTTAATGGAGTAGATGTCTTGGATGTGGTAGAGGATTCAGCAGGTGGTGTTTCTAGAGCATGGATGTTGTTATTTGTGGTGTTATCAAAGACATTTGTTATGATAATTTCACATCTGTTGGTGGTGGATTTGAAAGTTCCAAAACGAAGCTAAAAAATCTCGCTCTTGTTTAGCTTCGCTGCCATCGCAGGCGGAATAACTGAGGGATCAATAAATTTTTTGTCATAGACATAATGGTGGGCCGATGCTCCAAAAAAATTCTCAGCTGTTTTTCCAAATAGAAGGAAATTAGCGACATCTTCTCCATCAGTAACAATGCATTCTAAGCAGAACCTATGATATAAAATTGATGACATGTTCATTAATAAGGACTACAGGATAATGTACCTGAGCAATATCAATTGTTTGTGCTTTTTTTTTTAATAGGTTAATATTGTCTTAATTGATAAATTAGATGAGTTACCATGGAATTGGAAGAGAGTTGATAGCATCATGATCCATGCATGTGTAATTATTTTCGCTGCCACTAAGTTTTTTGTTGCATTTTGGACAGCTTGGATACCACCATCCATGAGGAAAATCAAAGTCAACAATCAAAGCTTCGTAGGTGAATCTCAGGTGCTGGGAACACAAAGAAAATATATGTTAGAGGGGTGTGGTAAAATGAGTTTGAAAAATTAATTACATGAAGAAGCTGAAACATGTTATCAAAGTTAATGATAGAGGGGTGAAAAAAATAACTTTGTTCTCATAATGATTCATGCAAAGAATTTCATGTATTGTTCTCCTATTTTCTTTGATATGTTCCTCCATTGATAAACTAGCATTTGAGGATGAGGGTAGTTGTTGGATCTCAACAGGTAGCTGTGCAAAGCTGAATGCAAAATTGATGGAAAAAGATGGTGAAAAAATAAATAGTTAGAAAAAAATTCAATAAAGACATAACAGAGATGGTTGATGGTTGGATAACTTACAAATATTTATATGCTAAGCATTCTGGTATGTCTGGATTGAAGTACCAAAGAGAGGCAACTGTACCGTTAAGATTTGGTTTTTCTTGTGAAGAAAAGAGTTTTTTTTAATAAAACAAAAGGGGAATTACTTGGGTTAGATTGAGAACAAAAATGTAAAAGATTTCTTTTAAAGAAAAATAATTAAATGGTAGTTAAAATTACCCTTAAATTCTGTGACATGAAATCCAGCAAATGCAATGATGACCGGAGAAGGTAGCTTGTGAAGAGCGAGCTCATCAAAGTCTCGGGCACTATCATCCCAAAGAGTTACCCGAAGTTCCTCACCACTTGCAAAGAAAATACAAAATAAATTTGATCAATAAATTTGACAAAAGTAAAGTAACTGCATTTAATCTTTCAACTCACCGTATGTTCTTAAGAATGAATTCTCTCTTATTTTCAAGCATTTGTCCACGAACCATAACTTGTTCGAGTGGCTGCAATGCTTTAAGTCTTCCAAGGACATCTTAGAAAATAGCAATGAATATTTTTAAGTGATATTGTTAAATTGAACTGAATACTACAAATGTTTTGTAATAGGTTAAAGGAATGAAGTAGATGGAAAACCTGTAAGAACTCTAGATCTTTTTGATTTGGTCATAAAATGTGCATAGTCAATAAAATTGAAGTAGTATCTAGGAGCAGAAGGCTGGATAGTTTCAATAGGTGTAATTTTTGTGTTAGATTTGAGATCAATTACAGTATCATGGGCAGTAACTGTGTTCACTGTTCTGTTTTCACAAGTATAGAATCCTTTGATCTCATAGTGATTTCCTTCAATAATTGTTGTTGCAAATGTTGGGAGATCCCTTGCTTTAGCTAAAGCTTGAATAGCTCCACCCTGTATAAAAAGAAGTTTAATGCCGGAATGAAAAAAAATAATTGTTCACCATGTGAACAACCAAATGGATTAGAATCTTGAATGCAATATGCAATAAGGTTTATAATTTTTATGTAATAAGATTTTGTAAATTATTTAAAGAAGATTTTTTTTTTTACCTCGGGAGAGAGGTATTGCAAGACCCAAGGGCATTTGGGTCCAGTGCATAGCAGGATCCAAGACCATTGGGGATAGGTTATTCTGGCTGTTGGCTGGTTAGGACCTAATGTTATTTTGGGTGCTGGTAAAGTTATTTGGCTCTGTGTAGTTAACAGTGAATGGATCATAAAACTTCCACAAACTCTTCTATTAAATCATGCTAAGTAATGGAACACGTGAAAGCATAAAACTTTGTATGGATTATATAAAACAAATGCAATGTAAAGGGTTTGTGGTTTTTCAAACATGTACAGAATACAAATGATTATTAATTATATATAGATACGAAATATATGCAAGAGGATTGTCATTGGCACTACATTCAGATTTTTCAGATCAGCAATCGTAAAAGAAGATGACTACTGCACACAATTTTCATAATACTTGCATACAAAAAGCATTCACGGTTAAAAATACATTGTTTTCACATGATTATTCCCTATGCCATACTTTTTTACAATTTGAATAGCACAAAAGTTTTGCCAAGGAATTGAATAAACAATTCTTCGTATAGCATTGAATTTAACTATAGCAAAGTTTAGAGTAACGAATTAAAAAGGAAAGGAAACTTGGTTTTTTATAGGGAATTCTAGGAGCAAAGAACTGTTTTTGGTCAAGCAAAAAAAAATGGTAAATTGTCATGTCAAAGAAAATATCCTAAAATGAGTAGAGATGTGTCATCCAAACATTTCAATATATAGAAAATAAAATTTATTAGTGCTCATGTATCCATGATAAATTTTACCTGATTATCAACAAAAACACAATTAAAGTTGGTAGGCTGGCTATTAAATTTAGCAATCCAGACACGACAAGCTCTAGCTCGTAATGAAGGGTAGAAGTTGTATTTTTTTAATTTCTTTTATAAGTAGAGCCATTATCCTGTAAGTGATTAACAAAAAAAAAATATTAGGAGTAATGATAAAAACAATAAAGTTAATATTAACAAAAAGAATATATGAACTGTAAATTGTAGGGTATGTATTGCAAATATATTATTTAAAATGAACAGGGAAAAACAACAAAAGGAAACATGTTTAAATAAAAAATAACAATTAAAATAATTTTATTTTCTCTAAAAAGCATTACCTTAAAGAAGCAATAAAATAGGGAACAAAAGGTTGGAAATAAATAACACGTGGTTCCAAGAGATTATGACATTGATAGAGAGCAAAAAACATCCTTGTACATAATGTTTTTTGTATAGATTGAATGATTCCCTTCAGCATCGCATGTAATAATTTTAAGTCCTTCTTCTGAGGTAGCACGTGAAAGAGCAATGTACAATTGTCCATGAGTGAGAACTTGTTCCTTGAGAAAAACTCAGCAATCTTCAATGATTGTCCTTTACTTTTATTTATTGTCATAACATAACATGGTCTTATAGGAAATTGTCTTCGTTTAATTGTGAATGAACATTTTGTATCATTTATCGGAAAAAGAATCCTGGGAATAGAAACATGATTGTCGATGAAAGAACCTGTTATTATCTAAGCTTCTATGACCCTCTCAGCAAGTTGTGTAACGATAAGTCTTGTTCCATTACATAAACCAGCTGATAAATTAAGATTGCATAGAAGCATTATTGGTGTGCCAATTCTCAAGGAAATTGTGTGGGACGGCACTCCATTGAACTCAAGTTGATTGATAAATTCAACAGGATACAAAATATCTGCATTCTCACCATCACTTGATGCTTTGCAAACAATATTATTGGGCAATTCATTACCATTTCTTAGGATATCACAAAGTGATCGATCCAATGCTTCAAAGCAGCATCGATTATTCATCGGAGCTTCATCCCATACAATGAGAGAGGTCATTTCTAGAAGTCGTGCAAGGTCTTTTTTTTTTTTAATCTTGCACGATGAAGTATCTGAAACAGTAAGAGGGATTTTAAATCTTGAATGAGTTGTGTGACCACCAGGTAGTAAAAGCGATGCAATACCCGATGATGCTACAACAAGGACAATTAAACCATCTGATCTCAACCGATTAATTATTGTATGCCACAAAAATGTTTTCCCTGTTCCTCCATGGCCTTGAACAAAAATTAGCTCTTGTCTTTTTTCAAGGACAGCTTTAAGAACACAATTATAAACATTTAGCCGATATTGATTGAGCTGCAGGAAAGCTAATGAATGCTGACATATAAGATCCGCAATATCGTAGTTAAGTTCTTCCCTCAAAAGTCTTTTTTTTTTTGGACAACAAATGCTAATCAGGCATTGGAAGTTTGTGTTTCTCAAGAGATGAGGTAGCATCATTGAATAAAAGCTCAAGCTCATATAAAACATAGTTTTTAAGCTCATCATCGAATAATTTAAGATTAGGCATGGCAAAGCTAGATTTGAAACGGGTGATAATATCATCATACATTGAGAGCCAGAATTTATTGAATAAAATTTTTGGATAAGCAAAATCACAGAAAAGAATAACACTGATAAAGAGATTCTTTGTTTGAGGAGATGTTGCATTAGCCATGGCTTCACAAAAGATCTCTTCCCATTCTTTATCAACTTCTAAAAGTCCCCATGTCTTCCAAGTAAGCTGAAATGTTGGATGTATAACACCTGAAACATTTTTTAGATGATCAAAGCTCAATGCTCCCCTTATATGGTTAAGGAGTAACCTTAGAAAATAAACCTCTCCTGAAGCAAGGTGAACATATGTCAACCGACCAAGACTGAAACCTTTTGATTTTAGAATCCACTCCTTTTGACCAGGATCCCAAACATATTTATGTGGGAATTCTGAGTAATAAAGTTGACGTGCTTCATGATCAACTCTATTACGTGTGAACCATTCTGTGAGCATTGTTTTCTCAATACCTGGTTTTGTAAGTATTGATGGAAGACTTTCATTTCCTGAATAAACAATATTTTGATGTAATGGCAAATGGATTTAAAGTCGTTCAACATGAGGTGATCTTGAATGTATTGGAAATTGTAGAAGATGCTAGACTGCTTCATATGGGCATATAAAACGATAATTCATATATGCATGGATCTCGTCAGTATGGTCTTTTTCAACAACTCTACATCTGTCAAAGCCTTTGCTCACATACTTAAAAAGATATTTGATTAGCATTGACTGACAACAAATCTCAATATTTATGTGGCCATTGTATCACAATAAGAGTTCCCTATTATATGGAACAACATATCTGTTATTGAGTTGAATTCCATTTTTCATAACAAAATTGTCTTTAAGATCACGACACCTGTAATAAACAAAGCCATTATCATCAAAAATAGTTTGTGACTTGAATTTTTTTGGGAATCTTTTTAAGCAAACTCCCTCATTTATACATTGTGATTTTAGATTTGCAAGACCACATGGACCATGTATCATGAACTTTGAAACAATTTCATAACATATTGGATCTGTAAATTTGTCAGGAATTTCAGCTGAAACAATGGAATCAACATCTTCGATTGTACGACATTTAAAATTCGAGTGCAACCAAATTAACATATGAGTGTGTGGTAAACCCCTTTTTTGAAATTCAATCGCACAAACGTCTACAAAATGGAAAAAATATATCAAGATAAATAATCATAATAGCAATAGAAGGCTGTAATCTTTAGAAGAAATAAAATAAAAGATAAGGTACCTGCAATTGTTTGACCAAAAGGTTTGCCTAATTTTATATAGGCTAACATATCAATAACCTTTGATCTAAAAACACGTGTAATGATATCAGGCTTGTCTTTGTGTTTGTAAATTCAATCTTTCCTGAGCTCCCTTTGTATCTCAAGCCAATTGACATTACATGTGAAAGTAATAAATAGGTCGGGATTTCCATAGGCCCTGCATATAACCATTGCATCCTGGTAATTATTGATCATGTAACGTGGGCTATCAGTTAAAGAAGATGGAACAATGATTTTTCCAGTTGAGGAGCCTTAAGTATCTCCCTTAAGCACAACTTCATGGATACCTTTATAAACTTCTGAACGCAAATCTTTTTTATTAGCTCTAATATAATCAGGGCGATCTTCTTCAACATTAACAAATGCATCGACCAAGAATTGCTGGTATAAACGACCTCCTTTGATAATGGTATTATGACAACCAGACCTTTCATTTATAAGGTAAGCATAATATGCTCGCATTGGAACTCTTGACCTTTTCCTTTTGTTTTCATGTCCATGGTCAACAAACATAATATTACATGAGCAACCATCTTCACCAAAAGGAAACAAAAAGGGATACTGCAATGCCATGAATTTTGGATGTAATTTCGAGATCCTCTTTAAAGAGCCTGAAAAGCATTCAATAATAATATCTCGTTCAGAGAAAAAATCTCTAATATCTCCAACAACTAATCCACCAATGTCATTGGATGTAGGATCATCATATTGACGTGAATCATGGTTTCGCTTTAGCAAACGAAGTTCATAATCAATAGATTGAATATTCTGAGTTTTATCTCTAGCTTTGCGAAATAGCTTGGCAAGTTCATTTGTTTCATCAAGCATCTTTAAAAGATCCACAACAATATCCTCATCTAAAGATGATGATCTGGAGCTTCCTGTAAATGGTAAATGTCGATTTTCAAATTCGTGAGCAGTGTCAAACACATAGAGTTGTGCAAACTTCGGTGATTCTCCGTGCATAGGTAAGAGGGAGCCCATTAAATGATGACAATGACCACTTATCTTGAACACATACAGGGCACGCTGGTCATTAACAGAAGTATCAATTTTTGCACCCATTGATGTGAAAGCAAACATAGAGTTATAAACTCGTATATTGTCTAAAAAAATTTAAGAGACAGAGCCATTGTTGGGGTTAAGAAGAAAATCAAGAATTGGAGGAGTTGGTTGCATAGTAGGAAGAGAAACTCGACCATTAAGGCAACAAAGCGAGAAAGCTAGATTCTTTTTGGATGAACGTGCAAGACGTTCTTGAAGCAAAAAAAAAGTGCATTACAATGGCGACATGTAAAAGTCTTATCACCAAAGTCAACATACTCGTATGTTTCCCCTAGAAATTACAAAGAAAATGAAAAATAATTAAAAAAACAAACATGTATGATGTAAGGTGTAATAGAAATGGTTGAGAGTTCATGAAAGTTTAAGGCAAACTTACTTTTTTTTTTCCGGTATTCAGATTGGCCAGCTAATGGATTTAGATAAGTAATTGCTGCATGTGTTGTGTTAATATCAAAGCTAGTATTGCTATTGAAATTTTCATTACTAGGTAATTCATGAGCACAATATGCCTGACTTGTTGATGCCATTGAGGTGGACGCAATATTATTCGAGATGGAACAGTTTCCTTGTAAGGAAGTACAATATGATGCACCAATATCAATTGCATGTAAAAGCGAGTGATCACTAATTAGATTATCAGAGTTGCATGGTGTTGTCTCTTTGAACGAAAAATTTTCGTCACCCAAATTTTCTTCACTATAAATTTGGGTTGTTGAGTTGTATGGTGAAGAAACACCAGGTTCAATATGATGGAATAGTTGTAACCTTTGTCGATCGCTAGTCATAAAGTCGTTTCTAAAAGTTGAAAGAAAAATAAAAATGGGCAAAAATAGTGCAAAGAAAACTAAATTCGTAAGGGCGATGACTTTAAATTTTCTAATCAAGGCAACTCTAATAACATGGTTAGAACTGAGAACATAAATGAAAAGGGGGGGGGGATTATGTAAAAGATTAAGAAACTGAATAGAAAATTTAATTATGAAATATAGGAAACATGAATACATCAAAAAATTCAAATTGATTTGGAAAATAATTGAGCATAAAATGGAAAAGAAAGATATAATAATAAATAAAATATGTAAAAAGCTGGCCAACTTAGGAAATAAAGTTGCACCTTTATTAGCTTGAGCAAGATAAGAAGAAGGTGGTGTTTTATTTCCCTGCAATGTAGAGATAGCTCAACAACAATTGGAACAACAGGCCTGCAACAAAGGGGGAAAGTTAGAAAGCTAGCAAAAAAATTTAAACTTTAGAGGTGGACAATAGCAAATAAGCAATTATAAAAAATATGCTCATTGCAAAATCGAGAGTTGCTTTTTTAAATAAAGGGATAAGTGCATTGTATGTTATATATATATATATAATTGTGCTTTTGCTTTTTTTTTTTTTTTTTTATAAATATATATTTTTTACCTGAGAAAAAAACTAATGTGAATTATTTCAACTGCAAGTAATACATGGAATTTATATTAGCAACAAATGATTCCTGCAGGTATAACATGGTATTTATCTCTATAATTATCGGAAAAGTTCAAAGAATGACATGTTTATCCAACTTTTTTGGATAATTGTAAGATTTATTATCATAAATTAATATTTGGGTTAATCGTAAAAATGACTTTCAATAATAAGTTCGTGTTATTGCATTTTAATTATATCCTTACTACTTACGCGATGCAAAAATTTATTCCGATTTGATTGGAAAGAAGCAGCAATGATGGACCATGTATTTCTTGGTTTCTTGCCATGATTGGGCATGGGATACTTATTTATTTCATTATCAGGGTAATTTATTTTAAAAACAGGATATGGTCTTTTTTATTCTCCAAAAAAAAAAAAATTAAGTTATATAAAAATTTTAATTTAAAAAATAAATCAAACTTTATTCTTATACAAACTTCATAAATAAAAAAATAAGTGCTCTGTTATATACACACTTTAAAATATAAAGCTTTATTTTAATACAAACTTTATAAATGAAAAAGAATAAATGTTTTTTTTATATATAAGATGAAATTAAAAAAAGATATGTTAAGATGGTGAAGGAAAACACAAACTAAAAAGATATGTTAAAACTTAGCTAACAGGAAGGACACTTAGCCAAATAGCTGAGAAAAAACAAAGGCATAAAAATAAGGAGAACTGTGTGCAAGAAAAGATAAGCTGTAGCTTAACCAGAAGACAAAAGGAGAAGGCGTGCACAACAATGGCGAACTGATAATCAAGAAATGTTGACAGACTACTGCAACGCAAAAACACATAAAAAGTAAGCTAGCATAATAATACTTGAATAAGTAAAGGGCAGAAGTAATGTCGCATGTTTCTCGTGCGGTGTTTAATGATGATTTTTTGTTTGTGTTTGTTTGTTTGATTTGAAAGTTGCCACCTAGTATTCGATTCAAGGTTACTAGAAAACCTGAATGTACTGGTCGTTATCAGAGATTCGAGGGTAAAAGAATAATTGTGGCTAGAAAAGATATTAGCACCCTTAACACACCCTACCTGAGATAAGTTGCTTTGTGATTTAATATGATTTAAAAAATTAACATATTAACTAAATTTTTAAGGCTTTAATAAATTAGTTATTAAATCCCAAAATAGATGTAGAAACATGTTCTTATATTTTCATAAAAAATACAACATGATTTTATTTGTCCTTAAAATACTTGACCATATGCAAATTAAACATTAAATTCTATTTTGCCTTTTTTTTTATTTAATGATTCAATAACATACATAATAAAAGTATAAACACACACATCTCTTTTTTATTATTTTTTAGACACCCACATTTACATGTTACTGTCGCGCGTGAGCGACGTCGCGGCGATCGTCCACCCTCGAATGATGTAATATGGGGGATATATATCTGGTCAATGTGGGGAGACAAGGAATTCGTTGTCTCTTAGTAGTGAAAAATGGTGTGGGAGTCGCCACCTAGTATTTTGGTCACTAGGAACCCTAACTGGTCTC
>Ga0307509_10006962_pt1 | contig 14996 bp, 13 predicted proteins | sample 10_EM_MG_FD_202245 | JGI IMG/M metagenome (GOLD analysis project Ga0307509, IMG submission 202245) | Populus trichocarpa ectomycorrhiza microbial communities from riparian zone in the Pacific Northwest, United States - 10_EM | ecosystem: Host-associated > Plants > Roots > Unclassified | place... | reverse complement strand
TAAGGCCACGATAAAAGGGGGCGAGTCTCAAGGCTGTGTTCGTTTTATTTATACATATGGCAGTGGCAACAGTCGCATGGAGGCTTGGCACTCCCACGCCATAAAATTAGCTACAGCACGTTCCCAGCGACTAAACTTTTTGATATTCAACATGTAAAGAAATACAAAATTTGTAGATACAAGGCATCGCGTTCTCAAAACAAGATACCGCAAGTAAATAACGAAAACAATACAATAATTTTTCCCAAAGGCCCCAGTGTTCGTTAGTTGAAGAGATCGTGAGTAGGCATCGATGTAAAGTAGCTGTCAGTCTATAAATCCCTTGATGATGATTTTTTTTGGAACACAGCCCATTTCCTGATATATCGACTGTTTTTGACGTTGAATTGTTGGAAAATCGCTGCAGGATGAAAATTCATCCTTGGTAGGCAAAGGAAACTGCGCCATATAGGCCGTCCTCCCGCCCTAACATGCCGTGGCCATGAAGAATCTGAGCAGCAAATAACCTCAAAAACTGATGGTGAAAAAAAAAAAAAAGCGAGGGGACGCACCTCCATCTTTCTCGCATGCCAACCAACGCCGGTGCTGACATTGCCATTGGCAGATGAGAGATTTTCCATTTCAATTCTGTACGGGTGCGTAGGTGGAAGGTCGCGGCGAAGGGTACTCCCCTGACCCGTGCCCTGCTCAGCGACCCAAGCACTGGCTGTGTCGACGTACCACCCACGGCCACCCTTGCTTTTGATTATCCTCCACGACCCAGCCCCCACTCCGAGACCGCCGAGCGTAGTGGTCGACAGCTCTATGACGCGAAGCTTGGACGGAGGTGGTTCCGAAGTCGACGGTCCTTGCGTCAAACTGAATGAGAATGGAGAAAAACATAGAGGCCGGATAATATGTGTGTGCAAGGCAATTGTCGATTGCCTTGCGGAAGACCTTTGGTCTGTAGCGGTCAGGCGCATTCCGCAGTCAAGCTCCGGAGAAGTGTTGACCAAGGTCAAAATTTCCACGTTCGGTGCCTTGTCTCGGATGAAATTGCTCACAGCCTTGAGCTCGAGATGGAGAATGTGAGAGAGACCGAGTGAGCGGAGTTTGGGGAATGGCTTCATTTTTCTGAGAATGTCGGGGTTGATCGGAGCACTGGAAAGATCTAAATATACCATGTTCCCATTGACGAAGCAGGGTGCCAAGGTAACAATTTCCATGAGATCATTTTCTTGGATCGGGGATACATAGGTCATATCACCGTATAGGTTCAACTCGGTGAGCTGGCTGGTGACAGGGGAATCGACGAGGAAGTTCCTTATGCTCTCGCTTGTTAGTTTGATGCAGCGGGCAAGAGCAAGGGACTTTAAACGCATGTTGGGCGACTGACCGAGCGACCCGAGGATCTCGGGTGTAAGGCGAGTGCCGGAAAGATCGAGGTGGGTGAGATTTGGGAATGAGAGGAGGAAGGGGCCAAGATAACGAGGGAGAATGGATTTCACGCCGCGCATACCCAGGCGTTGGAGGCCAGGAAAGAGAAGTGGTTCATACAAGACGTTTCGGTGCCTTCGACGGTCATCTTCAGAGTCCGATTCGGAAGGAGGAATGATGTGGCTCGTGACGAATTCGGTGAATGCATTGACAAACACGGCACTGACGCAACCGGTAAGATCCACGGCTTCTAAATCTTTACATTCCCGCCGGCGTTCACGATCTTCCTCTTCTACGTCATGACATTCCATCAATGCTCGTCCTCGCGTTGGCCGGCCCCGACCTCCAGAAGGCGCGCCCCGCATAAATAACTCGTTTAAAACGGGAAGCGTCAATGCTCCGTCCATGTATTCCGTAGCACCAAACGCGGTCAAGTTGGGCGTTTCCTGAACAATAAGAATAAATGCAAGCCGGAAAATGGACAGAGATCTGCGAACCTTCAAAACTGCCTGAACACGATCCCCAGTAACGAAGCGACTGCTGACGCCTTCCTCGACCGAACGACGCATTCCAATCGTTCGAAAGTGATTAAAGTCAAGATGACGAACGAAACGGCCAGGACGTGGGTCCTTCGGGGATGGAACTGTGTAGAAACTTCAGAAGCATCATGGAAGGCGGGTGGTGGGTGAAATTGACGTACCGTAAACACCGGGCGCCCTGGTGTTCATAACATGTTGAATGGCATCATTGATAGACTTGAGGATTTTCCATCGAGCGGGGCTCTTGCTCTTCGGTCGGAGGCGTCTGGGGCTCGGATCACGGGAAGGGATCGGAGAGAGGAGGTCTGGGCTGATGGCGGTATCAGGAGCGTCGAAGGTATCGAGGAAGTTGAAGTTCTCTTCAAGGCAAAAGCTTTCGCCTTGCCTCGAAAGAGCACTGGCCGAGTCTAGGGCTGCCTTGATGGTTTTACCCATAACGGTATCGATCGTTTCCTCGTCGTAGTTCCATGCGATTTCTTCGACGAGGGAGATCCATGTACGAGGGAGACGAACTTCGAGCCTCAAGTAATAAGGTAAGCATGGAATACATGAAGACAGGAAAAGAACGCGTACTTGTGCCAAAGCCATGGCTTGGCTGCTTCGTACCAAGCATGATTCACCAAGCAAAGATTTGCAAGGGTGCGACGAGCGACGGGTTCCGGCCAATATCCAGGAGGAACCGACGAGGGATGAGCAGTGGGGATGCGGTCGTCCTGGATGATTATGAGGGGATCGAGAGATGGTTCGTCAGGGAGGAGACAAGAGGCATAAACATGGGCACAGGTGGCATAAAGCAACTCGGGTGGGAATTGCATTTTTATGTAGCAGTAAATGTTCAACAGAAATGGACGGAGCCTGGGGGCTTATATATGAAACTGCAATGCCGTTTTGGGCTTGTCACACCAACTTCCCATTTATGGAATTTAGGGTCATTGACAGATCGGCTGGTGGGATCTCGACCTGGTTCTTATCGCTCTTATCTCTGTGCGTCTATTTTCCCTTTCTAGGTTGTATAAGCGCCCATAACTGCTGGAAAAAATCACTCAACTCACTCAGGATTGCACGCTGCCAGGTTGAAATTCAACTAGCAGGTAAACTGTCCTGGTCGGACCTCGGACTATTCCGGCTACTACTTGAACGTCCCATGACCATCCCGATTCACGGTCGGCTCTATGAGGGTTCTCAAAAAATTATTTTTAAGACGTAACATGTCGCTATTTACGTGTCAGGTCAGTTTTGGTGAACACGCTGCAACTTTTTCCAAACAATAAAATTTCCAGTCTTTCGAGTGGTCTATAAAATCCTCATATTTTTTATAGATGATCATTTGAGCCTGTTTTATTTGAAAACCACAGGCTTGAATGGGCATTTCTTGGAGATAGATCTTTCGGATTCAGGTCTATTCCCTCCAATGGGAGCTCGGCGGTTTCTCTTGGGGTCACAGATTACTTACCCCAGAGCCCAAATTCGTTAGAACATTGACAGTGCGAGCCATGGGCAACCCCGCATTTAAGCCTCTATGATTGCCTGTCGGTGATGGTATCAAAAATGTAATTCTGAGGAACCTGCAGAATTCCAGAAATTTCCCTGTTATGCCATGGGATAACGTTCAACTTAATGCCACATCCCACGATACATAATGCTAAATTACGAGTGATCGAAGACTTATTTACTCACTCGAAGGCGTTCATTATACCTAATTTAGTCTTCAGAACTGCATGACAAAAAACCACATTATCCGAGTTAAAAGTCAGGCGATAGCGAGGGTCGCGACTGCTGCGCTCGCTGTCGCCATTGATCGTGAACGTTTGAACTGTGGTGGCCCAGTGACCATGCCGGTGATGGGACGAGAAAACTCCGCATCCCGACCGTTGTTCGGAGGTGTTATCCAGTTTAGATGGCCCACATTCATATTCATCTACTTACCGACATATAAAGAAATTCAAAACTCCCTTCTATCACACACTAGGAATCAGGATAACAAAAGAAGCTGTGTATCCCTCTCAGATTCTGAGAATTCCCCCCCAAAATTAGACCCGAACGCCGTAGATGCTGAGCCAGTGAGCGCAATGCCTACGCAGTGCGAATCTCGTACCCTGCCTCTCGGAAACTTGGAGGGGAGACACGCTCGGGTGTTCCCTTGAAACAACTTCGAAAAGCGAACCACTAGCAAATTTGCAAATTCCCCTTATCAGCAAGTCTTATGACCTTTGTCTTCCATCCCCAATGCCTTTGCCCATCAAATATATAGCCGTTATTTTACAGACCCCCAGGCATGAAAGCTTCATGAATAACCTTTTTATGTCGCATATAGCGAGAGTTATTACTAGAATATTGAGGCCAGTTAATGTGCAAAAGCTTTTTCCCTTGAATCCCAATGTCAACTTGTTTGTCATTCTGGACTTGTCGCCGCCACCCTCGGTGTGGACTACTATTTGTGGAGGATCCCCCATCAGACCCAGGCCGTAGTTGCCGCGGAAATTGAGTGTTACCAACTTACTTCTCCCCCCCAGGCTCTGCTCTCATAAAAAAACGACCACTGTTCCCATTATGGCAAGTATTCCCGTATAATGTGGACTGATGGTATCCGCCTTTCGATCGGCCATTTAATTCTATGTATAATCTAGATGCCCATTACATATTGTGCCTTCCTAGATCTTGTTTTTAGATGGAGGAAGAGTGGAGAAATCGCGGGGCGCGCGCGTGCCCGAGAGAGGTGGGGGAGCAATAACTATCAATTTGAACTCAGAAGATAACTTGAACTAATTATATTCAATACATACAAGTTGATCCGAGGTGACCATGGGGAAAGGAACGTGGCTTACAGCAAACCCCACTACACTCTTTCATAGCCGTTTACAAGCCGTTTAAATAAATCGCCAACTTCGTGTTTGTGTCCCTGTATCACCCTCAGGGATCCTTGTCACCGCCTGGATCCGATTCCCCTTTTCTGAGTCAATGCGTGACAAAATCCCCAGGGATTATAACAAATACTAACACGAAATTCACGAATCACCAGCTATGAAAGACACTGTAACAAAAATGGAGATTTAGTGATGGCCGAAAAAAATGATTGGAAAACACGCGGAAAGCTCGTGGCCAATTTTCATTCAATCTCACAAGCCGTTCTTGAGAAAATCTCTATATATAAGGAAACTGTCATTGAAATATTGGCTGACCCCCCCCAAAAAAAAATCGGGAAATTTAAGAAAAAGCGAGGAATCGCTTCTTTTCGCTGAGGGCAACATGTTCGCGAGGTTTCGAATAATATCGAGCGGTTCAACCTTCACACTGCGTCCGCAAGACAGCAAAGAAGAGCAAGCGGAAAATCACCGGCCTTCGAAATAAAATTTTGACCACGAATGTATAATTCCACTGTGAACTCAATCTCATTGAGATGGTGAGTTATGGTACTAAGATACTGTTCACTAATATATCCCCTATCAGCCGTAGTATCGAGGATGGGCTAAATATCGGTATCGTCAAGTCAACAAGAACACGTTCAAAGGCGCCAAAGATGCTGCAGAGAATGCTCTCAACCTATGTCCCGTTAAGGTGATCAAACGATTCAAATCAACCGCTTCAAGTTGTCCTTTGGTATACCCCGTGGGACTCATGGGAAATGCCGTACCGTGGGCCGCCGGCAAAAAGTTCATCGAAGTCCTTACCTCAAGGACCATTTGGATGCCGTTCTCAAAGGTTCTTAGCTTAACTTTACATAATTATATGTACATCTGTAACTACCCAAGGGCCAATCTTATCCAAACTCGGTTCTTGCCTTGCAAATGTTGCAATTTTGGACCCAAAATATTGGCCATCGTAAAAACGTTGTGGGAGATTTTCGGAGGTATATTTTTCAACTGCTGAAAAATCTCAGCCCCTTCTTGCTGAGACAACAAATTAGCTTTGCTTGTCCACAACTGTACACTCACCAAGTATATACCAGTGCTCTGACCCAACTACCAACACCAGAAGCAAAAGGTTTTCAACTGTCCCAGCTTTTGCCTCCAGTGTAAGTCATTATGATAGTGGATCACATAGCCAATACCTAACCAATATTAACCAATACCCAACATTCTAGAATCTAGATCTCTCAGACCCCAAGAAAAAACCTTTCAAAATAAAGATTCTCTTTGTGAAGTTTGACAATTTTTGCAAACCTCTGAAAGACAAATCCTAATCTAGGCTCATTCCACTCAGGATTCTAATTAGAAACAATGACAGATAGAATTTTATGGGACTACTGCTTTTACTGGTCTCTCATAGACATACCACAATACAAGTGATTTTTATGTATGTTGTACAAATCACAACTACTATATTTTGAATTGGTTTTTCTCTAGGTCCAGAGAGAAAAAAGAATAGAATCAGATTTAGTGAGGTGATAGTAAAGCTGTTGCGAAGATCTATTTTGAAACCAAGACTCAGAATTCCACAAAATATGGCGAGGAGTTAAATGGTAAATAGGTCTGGGAAGGAATAGGAAATGAAGCTACAGGGGCCGCCACTGCGCAAGGGATAGGCATAGAAAGGGGAAATTGTCTCCTTGATAGCGAATGTCGTGAATGATAGATTGGGGCATAGGAATGTGAAAAGCTAGGAATATGGAGAACTACGATTGAACATAGAAATCGTACTGACTAAACATCCATAGAAGACTTGTGGCTAGAATGATTAATTTACGTTAATTGACAGTAAGAAGAAAGGGGTCAACTCATTGCGTACTAGAAACAATCACAGGACTCAGAACTCCTGGGTTTATCTTGCAGGAGCGGAATATCAGGAGCTCAGAGGAGAAATGGCCAAACGCGATGAGGTACGATAGCATTGCCATATCATACACGCTAAACACGATCACTGACGTTAGAAAGGGTCTCAGATAAATCGAGTTACGCACATTTTGTTGTTAATGTTGTAGGCAGCATAGAAACGAATGACTGCAGAAGTCAACGTCCAAACGGCAAATGTACGTGCTTGCAGGGGAGTCACTGGTGTATTTCCACCTTGTAAAACAGAGCGCGGAAAAATGGATACAATAAAAATACCCACCAGTGTTAGATGGTACATTGTTGTAGATCGTACGTGTGAACTTGAGTGTAACAAAGTTTTGCACGAAGTTAAATACAGCTGTTGTAGCAACCAATAGTTGCCAATGAGCGAGCCATCCAGCTGATGTGGGAAGGTCTTTAGAAAGGAAGCGTGGGTGACGTAGGTCTGACTGTGAATGACAAGACGAACGTACAAGAGGCAAGAAAAGAAAGCATTGGTTCTAAACAAGCAGCTGAATTGACGCGACAGCAAAATGCTTATGTAATAAATTTGCCAGGAACGTTGAGGAACCCTGAAGTCGGTTCTCTGGCGACATCGACCAGGTTCATTTTGGGTGACCATGGATCCTTTGCCGGTTCAGAGGCCAGGTTCAATCCGCTCTGTCGCCAGTAATTCAAGTATCGCCAGTGGGGTTAGCCTCGCGCGTCGGCCGAGGACCAGGACGCGTTCGAGAACCGTCACTGGAGGTTCAATGCAGCCTGAAGACACCCCACAGTTCCCAGCATCGTCTGATCTTCCGTATCTCAGCAGCCCAATTTCCCGGGAGCCTGTAGGAGAACAGGCGATATCTCGGCCAATCCCCTTAACTGCACCCCTTCGACCGCCAAGTTCCCCTCAGAAGCAGGAACCATTCGAAATACGTAGCAGCGACGCGGCCTCCTCGCAGGGTGCCACGGCTGACCTAACAATTGTCGAACCCCTTCCTCCAAACACTGGCAGGTCGGTACGTAAATCAACTTTTTTTTTTTAAAAATATCGTCTCTCGAATCTGAATCGCGTGCATTTCGAAGTCCAAGGCCGCCAAGCAAGCATCTAACCTCCCGCTTTTGGACACAGGCTACAAGCCGCCTCCTTCTGCATTCTCGCGCGATCCAGCTCTTACTCCCATCGTAAATGTGCGAGACTCAGTGTCAACACAGCAATCTGGGGCGTCTTCGTCGCTTTACCCACCTTCCACCTCGACAGCGTCAGCACCTGAATCTCCAACATCTCCACGATCCATGACTGGCCAGCCTGATAACCCACCTTTTAGCCTTGAGGTAAATGATGTTCAGGAATACGACAGTGACGACGTTTCGTACCGGCTTCGTCTTCTCGTCAAGAACAACTATTTTCTCCCGCCTGCCCATTCCAAACCATCACCCGCGGATTTTGCGTCATCCTCTCTTAATTCTGCCAAGAAATCCCCTCGGGCTGCTACGCCAACATTTTTAGATATCTTCCGTGTCGGAAAGTCGAGGTCCAAACCCACAACTCCAACGGGAACTCCACCAGGGTTTGATCCTATGGCCCCCATGCTCAGAACAACTGCCGATTCCATCGCAGCGCCATATGCTCTTCGTAGCCCACTACCTCGTTCATCTTCTCAATTCCCTCATATATCTCCACACCTGCCGAGCCCGGCATCACGCGGCAGGGTGGTAGTTGTCCGAGAAAAAATGAACGACCTCGCAGTGGCAGCTAAGCAGGCTGAACAAGACCTCAAAGCACGAGGTGTGCGCCAGGAGCGAGAGTCACAGAAAGCGACACCCGCTGCACCGGACGATGTTATTGATCCAACTGATGCTGTGGATATACCCCTTCTATCCGCGTCGTATCCCTTCGCTGTCCAGGCCTCAGCGCTTCATGGCCTAGGTGTTTTGGAATCCGTAGGCGCGGACGTTTTAGCAGATCGTTTGCCCCCTGCAAAGAACCCGAATATGTCGGCCTCGTATGACACTGCAGAAGACAGCTGGCGGAAGGCTCTTCTCCATGAAGCCGTCCACCATTCGCTAGATAACACCCCAGACGTTTCTTTCTCTCATCCTCCTCTAGGGTCATCCACTCCTTTTGGATCTCTGCGCTCGAAAGGCGTCAACACTCTCCGGGTTGAAACCCCCAATCCCACCCAACTCTTGATTCAACAGAAAATTCTTGCTCAGCCCATTTTGGAAAATTTCGTCGATGCCAAAGAGGGAAAACATATACGCCAAAAGTCTGGTCAGAGCAGTGCATCAGCTACACGACAAGGTAGAAATGGGAGTTTGGCAGTTCCCACTGCCGATACCACGCATGATTCATCGCGTCCTTCTAGCTATCTCCCTCAACGAGTCGAAACGCCGTCGGGGCCTATGACCCCCCTTGCACCTCCTCCACGACGACATTTTGTGAATCCACTCTATTCCCTATCGCAAACAAACTTGGCAAGCAGTCCTCAATCATCTAGAGATTTGTCCTCTAGACTCAGCGATGATCCTCGATCAACCCTCAGAAGAACTGTTTCTTCGCCAATGCTTGCAGATGGCTATGCTTCTTCCACCGTCCGGCGTGATTTGACAACGAGTTCGCAAGGCCAATCTTATCCAAGGGATTCAGTGGTCACATTTACCTCTTTCAACACAATCCGTGGCAGTTACGACCATGTTAACGGAAGAGCTGTTGAGGTTCATGATTCGGAGAATGAACACTTGCCACGTTATTCCCTGGCCTTATCTGCCATGCGCAGCCGGCCGTCATTATCTGAATATTCGCAAGCGTCGCTATCACCCACAACCTCGACTTTCCAGGAGATGCTCAATCGTGAATCAAGCTCTTCAAGTCACGCTGGGCCATCTCGTTTTAGTATTGAACAGCAAGCCATTTTGCAGGGAACGCCTTTGCCTCGAACTAACGCCATATCCCCCCCTCCACGACTATCAAGCTCCCTTGCACATGCTGCCTTGCCTCCCCCACCACGGTCTGCGACTTCTAGTCAACCACTTGCAAGAAGAGTTTTCTCGCCGCCGGCTATTCTGTCGTCTTCTGAGTCCCAGTCGAATCATACCCGTCAAGCCGACTCTGAGGATTCGACATTTCATATTGTGGCACCGGAACCGACTACGCCCCCCCTTCCGCTCTCAGATCGTCGAAACCATCCCAGTGGCGACTCTCTTTCTATGATTATCTCTCCTGTGATCACTCCCATTGCTATAGGCTCAACACCCGGTCCAACGTCGCCTACCTCCTTCTTTGACACCATCCAAACCCAGCCTAATGCCATGGATGATTTAGAGTCCTCAGATGAAAGCGAAGATGACGAACCCAGTCCCCCTAAGTTATTTGTCGACCCACGTACACGAGCTATCTCGAGCGCAGCTGCCAACCCCAGGCCACTCGTAATGAGACATGGGAACTTTTCCACTCCCTACCTGCGCCACGGGGAGACTTTTCGCCAGAATTTGCTTCCGCTCGGGGCTGTCAGTTCCAAGCAGGCTATTGTCAATAACCCCCCTCGTGCGCCCAAGGCCAACATTCTGTCCTCCTCAGATTTCTTTAAATACGCTCAAGAGCACCCACCCACCATCACTTCGGCGCCGCTGAATGTAGACCCCAACGACTCGCGGCGTCCTTCCATGGGCAGCGACCCCGTGACAAATTGGAGAAACAATCAAAAGGCGCAGGAATCGCTCAGGAAACTAGACGGAATGCTGATTCAACATATGGAAGACGAGAAGGACACTATAAAGAGGATAGCCACAACACTGAAGCAGACAGCCGACCCACACTTTTCCAATCTGCCTGACAGACCATAGACATTTCGCTCACTACCCATACCACACTTTTGATATACCATCTCGTTTTCATGTATCCCTTTGCACACCTACAGCGTATTTACTCAGTCGTCGTTTAGTTACTCTCCTGTACAATACTCGGAAGTTTGTTCTTCGAACCTAAACACGTGGTTGATGGATTACTGCTTTAGACGCCCCTGTTCGCGCAATTCCGAGTCACTAACTGTCCTTTCTGCTGTCACCCATCCCCTCCAGGCGTTTCTCAATGGATAAATACGACGAACGGCCCTACTACCCGTATTCGTGGCACCAGGTCAGACTCCATCCTATCCTTTAATTCGCACCACATTGAGCCCATTTCTTAGTCGCATGATCAGGTAAATGGCGGATATAGTGTGAAGATGTCCTGCTTGCTCAACTCTCACAAAAGGCCACTGTTCTGCTCATGGTTCCCTACAGCGTTCAGGATGAGGATCTATCTGTGAGTATACTCATGGCGCCTGGTCTCATCTCATACTGAATCAGATGCAGGTGATCATTGACCAAAACCACTTGATGATTAGTGTAAAGGATGGACCAACGATTGTCAAGGTAGGAAAGATATTACGTGGTTGTATCGAACTTGCACTGAATTCTATACCTAGGGTAGAATATATGGATCAGTTGATACCAATAGTTCTGTGTGGCAGTTAGAGCCCCGTGCTTCACGAACAGGGACTCGGGAACGCACTACCTCCACCGCGTCCACTGCTTCAACCCACTCCCATTCATCATATGCCTTCGTATCCGACCCAGATATATCCAGCAGCTTCGCAGCTTCCTTAGAGAGTGGACCAACCTCAGATGCTGAAGAGGTTTACCCTCCGTCTCCAGCGCGGTTTTCACCTAATCTTTCATTCACCGAGGATGGTTTGTATCCTCTGCCCCGACGGAAGCTCAACCCCAACCCCACCCACTCTCGGTCCGTCTCGCCAGGACATACCCAGCCTAGCATGACCTCTTCCTTTTCATCTCTTGAATCTCACCAGACCCCACGATCCGGCAGGCTGTTGACAATTCATTTGGAGAAAGAAAAATCCATAATTTGGCCGTCTCTCATTATTGGTTCCATGCCTGAATCTCTTTCTTCAAGCATCACGAATACTGTTGTGGTTTTTGATTCGAGTGAAGATGCAGACGACAAATATAACATGGATCCAACAAGTTTGGCGCTTATTGGTCTGGAATTATGTGACATCCGTAAAGAGAAGGAAGCAGCCTTTGAGTACTTTCTGTGAGTTCTCCTCTACGCACCCGTGTGTAATCCCTTAATTCTTTGTCTAGTCGTGCATGGCAACAAGCACATGTACCATCAGCAACGATGCGCCTCGTTTCCCACTTTTTACCCCTTGAAGCAATGGAATCAACTGAAGCATTCTCAGACATTCATACTGGTTCCCTCAAATATTATTTCAAATCAATAGGTGGATCAAGGGGCCTTGCTCAGTTGTATCTAGAAGCAGGATTGTTGCACTTGGAAGGCGCTGCGACTACTCTCTTGGCCTCTTCATATTCGAGTTTGTCCTCGATACGAATTCCTCTTCACTCACAAATTGGAGAAGGTGGCACAGAAGCATGGAGGCGAGACCGTCAGTTTGCTGCCCAATTTTTTGACCGCGCTAGAGTTCTTTATCCGATGCTTGATATCCCTGCCCTTCCAGCAGAAGAGGCGCTGGAGCTGGAAATGCCGACTGTGAACCTCGCAGCATCTGCGCAGGACAGTGTACACACCAAGGAGTCGATTTCTGCTGATTCGGAACCTGAAGCGCCAATTGTCCGCCGTCGTAGAAAGAAAGAGGAGCAACCATTATTTGAGAAGACCAACACGGATTTGGATGGCATGGACAATACCTGGTACCTCTACATACCTGGTATCATTGGAGCAGGAACGGCACTCCTCGTGGTGGGGATTGTGGGGGCTCTCAGCTTTTCAACCTGGTCGAGAAGGAACCAAGGGTCATAAGTTGTAAGGACTTGTACTCGGTTACTTACTAATATACGTAACTCTTTCGGGTATCTCCGATCATCTGCCAACGGCCTTCATTCACAATGCCTGCAACTGCATGGAACGCAGATTTTCTGCGTTCACCTCAGATAACCAGGGCATATGGCCATTCGACCTATGCCCTCATCATCTTGAATCAACCCTTCTCATTTCCACTGCTTCACAGGCTATGGCGGTCAACTCAATGGCATTGTTGTGCTGATGGGGGAGCAAATCGTCTATTCGATAGTTTCTCTGACACCCAAGATCGCTTGAAGTAAGCTACTTAAATTTCTAGAGTGTCAAGAGGCAAAAACTGAGAAACTTGGAGCCCAGATTTCTTCCTGGCCTCATTAAAGGCGATCTTGATTCAATACGTCCAGATGTTCGAGAGTTTTACGAGGATCAGGTGAAGAGACATAGCAAAATACATAAGATTACCATGAGCTCACCGGACGATACAGGGTGTCCTCGTTGTCCGGGACGGGGATCAAGATTCAACAGACCTGATGAAATGTGTATATGCACTAGAGGAAAAGGAGAGGGCAGAGGGTTTACCAGTTTTGTCTCCGCCGCCATGCAAATGACCCCTTATTGACCTCTGATGTGTAGCAATGCCACATTGTTCTGCTTGGTGGTTTGTCTGGGCGTTTGGATCAAACTATTCATACCCTTTCATACCTTCACAAGTTGCGAAAAACACGCGAGCGTGTTTTTGCTGTGACGGATGAAAATGTCGGTTGGGTCCTTGACGCTGTAGGCCCATTTACCACTTTCCCCTGTAGCACCCACTCATAGCATTTCGCTCAGGGAGAACATGAAATAGAGGTTGATCACGGCATACTGGGACAGACATGTGGCCTCCTTCCTGTCGGAATTGAATCGACCATCCTTTCCACCTCTGGTTTGAAATGGAATTTGAGTATGTGCTTGATATGTGGCTCCTTTCCCTGGCGCTGACCTGTACTTCAGCAAACTGCCCATCCTCCTTTGACGGTTTGGTATCCACTTCCAACCATTTAGTAACAGAGGAACATGTGGTTTGGATCAAGACCTCTCGACCCATCTGGTGGACAGCCGAATTGAGAGGGTTCCCTGAGGTTTGTTGACGCGTACAGGGAACGGGAAGACAAACTTAGGAGGAGATTTAGAAATTCTATAGAATCATCGCCGCTATATTACCTCTAAACTCGCAAATTCAAAAATTATCTTACCTACTTACATAACCGAGACTTGAGCTTGACCTGGAAGTCTACTCCTCTTTACGATGTCGAACCCACAAAAACCTATCACCGTGCTCTACTTCGCTGCAGCATCCACAGCAATTGGAAAAACATCTGAAGAAATCATCCTTCCTGATGGTGGCATCAAACTTTCAGAACTGGGTACACTGTTGACTTTTCGTTATTCTGGAACCGATCTTGGAACAATCTTGAGCACAAGTCAATGGAGTGTCGATCTTGAAATGGTGGATGATCCTGCGATGGTTTTGCTCAAAGGTGGAGAAGAAGTGGGAGTTATTTGTCCAGTCTCAGGAGGGTGAGGAATGAGAATGGGCGTGAGTCTCGCTTCCTTCTTATCGGCATGTTCAACGGTTTTGTGACACTGAACTGGATAGTTGGTGGATGTTTTGCAGTCATCAGTTCCGACACTCAAGCAACAAGCATTGCTGTATTCCAGACATCTCGATTATCACACAGTATCTCTCTCATCAAAGGAATACGACGATATATAATCTGAGCAACCTCACACTTATGCAAAAATTATACCATCCGCAATTACCATCCTCGTCATTGACGCAGGGTGTGGTGGAACGTCGAATAATGCGAAGGTCAAAGTGAAGAGCTTGAGACATCTTTCAAGATCGAGGACAACAACGGGCTCTTAAACTTAAACTTTAAACAACCGGGTGCTATGGACTCCTTTACCAGTAGGGGTTGACTTGTGAGCTACTCTTTTATGTAAAAGACTCTTTATACTCACATACCTATAACAGCAGCAACGATTCCCCCATCCTGGCATCCAGATAATCACCTAGGCCAGAACATTCTCTTCTCAACACAACTGGGAATCCAGACGCCCCACCCTTGTCAGTATGCTGTCACAAGTTCCACTATTGACAGAATTCCTCTTGGGGAATCGATTCTTCATACTCCTGGCCACACGCCAGATGAGGTTGCACTTTACGACGAGGTGGAAATGTAAATTCAGGGCACCGCACAACTCTTCAACCAGCGCTTATAGGTGCGAGGTCCTTCACGGAGGACACATGAACAAGGGGGATGATTCTCTCTTCGTTGTCCTGAAAGGCTTATACAAGAAGCGAGAAACAGAAACAAGGGGGAAATCTGACCACGCTTTTATTAGCCATGCCCCTCCAATTGAGCTAAAAAAAGAATCAACTTCGTTTGGAGTAAGGCCTTCTTCTGTTTTCCCGCT
>Ga0307509_10006961_pt1 | contig 14997 bp, 19 predicted proteins | sample 10_EM_MG_FD_202245 | JGI IMG/M metagenome (GOLD analysis project Ga0307509, IMG submission 202245) | Populus trichocarpa ectomycorrhiza microbial communities from riparian zone in the Pacific Northwest, United States - 10_EM | ecosystem: Host-associated > Plants > Roots > Unclassified | place... | reverse complement strand
CACAGGGTGGTGTAAATGAGGGGACAACTCACGGATCTGAGTTGTCGGCGCGCCCGGCCAGGGCGTTCAATACTGCGATCGTCTGCGGACTACAATCCAAATGAGCCTTCGGGGAAAAGGACGGACGAATTTTTAAAAAAAAAAAAGAGAAATACTCACGAGACATCGCGCTGGTTATTCTCCTTCTCCTTTTCTTTGTTGTGTTTCCAGTGGGCATAAGTAGCATAGGTCAGCGCCCCTGGGAGCCCGAATAACACTCCTGACAGCGCTGTCTTGCTCATTGTATCGTCGGGATCTCCCGAGTCATCTCGCCCCTCCAACACGGCTATTTCCCGGCTCCCGGGAGCCTCGGTCGCCCGTTTTGAGTTGCCAGGGAAATTGAACCGTCAGGAGGACCCGACCTCTTACCCTAAGATGTAGATTTCCGTACCGAGTTCGGGCAGACAGAACAGGGGATACCGAAGATACAGCGAGGGCAATCATAGCCAGATTCTTGTAAGAGGGCATGTTTAAACTTTGGTATAATCAAAGAGATCCGAGTAGGCGTGAATGGCAAAGAGTGTGAGAACGAACTGTGTGGGCTGCGGGGAGTTAGGATCACCTGCAAGCATCACAAGAAAATCAGGTTAGAGACGTACCAACCAGTGCCTGGAAAAGAATACCGAATGCTGAGCAAAGGGCTGAGGGTAATCGCTCTCGACAGAATACGGCTGATTTTATACTATAGAAATATCGGGATCGCACGTTCGTGTTAACGTGCCCCCCCCACAACGACCCTCATCAATGATGGATTATCATGATGGCGTTAGGCCCTATGAGCGATAAGAGTTTGCGCAGCGTGACTGAAAGTTGATGTTCGGAGCAATGCCTTCATTTGCCATTCGCTGAGCATCACCCAGTCGTGGATAAATTTCAAAACGAAAACTTGACTGGTCGCTGCGCATTCCAAGGAACTCCGACCTGCAGAGGGGTTTTCTAAGAACGGTCTCGGTCAAACGATGAGTTCGTTTACTTGCACGGAGACCAAGTTGGGACAGGTAGCACAGAAACATGCGCCAGAGCCGCGAAACGATTCGTGATTCGGCTAAAATCTATGATTTGGGGCTGCTGCCTGCTTGAAGCCTTGCCTCGAGCCGCAAGCTCAGTGCCTGCGCCAGAGATCGTTACCCTGACAGCAGTCCAGTTGATGCCCTCAGAGGTTGTGTCTGCGCCGTTGTCGGATGCGGTCATACAATCCCAAACCTAGTCGTCACAACAATCAATGTAATGCAACGCTGTCTTGGACCTACTGTTGCCCTCATGATCGGGTGATTCAGGCCTGCGTGGACATCAGTTGCCCATCGAGTGAACCAATAAGTTATATTAACAGTACGAAGGACCATCAAGAAATACAACAAGTCTCTCTCCGACCATAATGAGATAGTGCCCAGCCCTCATACCGCTCTCGAGCCTAAGTACAAAGCGTCAGAGATCGAGAGAAGAGGGAGCACGAGCAAAACAAGTAGCTCACCGAGTCCTTGACCATGTTGACATAACCTTCTTGATACTGTAGCTAAAGTGGGAGTTAGTCCACGCTCATGTGCGTTCGGGGATGGTATGAGGTCCGAGGCCGCGATCCCCAAGCGAGCGAGCGAGAAAGCGCAAGAGAGAGACCGTAACGAGCGTAAGGGGCTTGAGGCGAAAGCACACGGGGATAAAGAGGGGGGAAGGGATTCTATGATTGCCTGCTTGGCGGAAGCCAGGCGAGAGGGATTATAAACAAGTACGTCACGCGCGAGGCGAGTAGAGGGAAGGCAAAGGTGAATGAATTTCACTGAATCGTTCCTATGTGCGCGATAACGAGCGCGAGGTCGACGAGGGTGGAAGGATGCGGCGACGAACGATGGCAAAATACTGATGTAAAATAGGCAACTGACTGGAGGCAGAGGGTCTAATCCGAAAGGAAACAATGGCCCAGCCTGAGGAAACGTATGAAAGGAGTCCTGAATGATTCTATACACAGTAAAACCCTTCCTAACATCGGCGTGGTCCAGACTTGCAGGGCGAAAATGGTCGATCGTATGGCGACGAGGGTGGACGCGGACGGGCTTGACGGCGAGGCATGTTAGGGCGATGATGAAAGAGGGCTACTACAGTAGGCGTCGTGGAGGACGTCACGTGGCCGATGTTGAGGAGGCTACCGTAACTGAGTACTAGCGCATGCATACCGTACAGTATTTTCCTACCTCGTTCCTCTTGCTTGCACCAAGACCAACGCCAGAAGCATATATTGCTGTCTGGCTGCGAACAGAAGGGCTTGAGCATCATGGCCACTTGTATCAACATCGGCAGTCACACAGGTTCAACTCAACCATGGCACTGCACCGTCGAGTCGATACCTAAACTACTGTAGTCCCTTCCTTCCAACCCATCATCTTCAAAGCTTATTCCCTACGTTACTCTTGCCTTTCCCCGGGTTCACTGGTTGGTGGTGGCGGGGGGTTGGTGTTCAAAGTAAGCGAAGCTAGGACGCACGAAGCGTGGCCACATGTACAAGTCAGCTACGGTACTGAACATGGGAGAAGTGGTACTAACCTCAGTCTCCGAAGTGAAAGACTGAGGTGCTAGCTATAGGAAACTTGAAGGTGCGGAGACGAAAAGAAAGACCTCGTGTAGATCTGTCTCTTTATTATGTTTCTGAGTTGGCCAAGTGTCTTGAACTGGCGTGCGCATAACATGCAAGCAAGCTTGACTAAATCAGAGAACTCGAATTCCACCTCCTCGGGAAGTGGACTAGGGGAGGGCGTTGTTTTTGCACCGAGCGTTGCAACCTTTGTAGGAGCAGCAACCTGAACTCAAAGTTCGGCTCGTCATCAGGAGAATGAGGGATATCACTCACTTTAGGTTTGGGCAAGTGCCGGCTGTGCAGCTTGTTGCCATTGCCCGTGAGGGCGAGCGAGCGACTCGGGGCATGTGATCATGCCATGTCGATACTATACTGTAATGTACATGTCATATTATTCCAGTTAGACTCACTGTAGCTCGACCTGCATCCATGAATAAACATCGTGCAAACTGACTATCGGCAATCCATGCGTCGCGCTCGGGGTTGTGAGCTCCGTACGTATATTGCATTCAAAAATGGCTCAGTGCCCAAACTGCAGCTACTAAATATGATCGACGCCATCCAGACTGTGACAGGCAAAGTTTCACTCGATGCAGGACTCAATCGAGCTCGTCGAGGGCACGACTCAAGAGATGGAGGATCGTGTTCGAATCCTCGAGCCTGTCAGGACTGAGCTCACCGTCGCAGGACGGGTAAGTGTAAATGAGGGACAACTCACGGGTCGTCTGCGCGCTCGCCCAAGGCATTCAACACTGAGATCATCTGCGCTGGACTACAATCAAATGAGCTCACCGAAATGGATGGACGAAAATGAAAATGAGAAATACTCACGAGACATCACGCTGCTTCATCTCTTTTTGTTTGTGGTCGAGATAAGCAGCGCTGCCTATCCCCCCTACTACCGCTGCGAGCGCTGCGGGAAATATTACCTTTTCCACCGAATAATCTAATTTCCTCCCCGGAGTGCGCCCCTCCAACTCGGCAATTGCCCGGCTAGCCTCGGTCGCGCGTTTTGAGCTGCCGCCAAATGATCTCTCGGAAAACGCCGATACCGCGCGCAGGGCAAAATCAGTCCCGAGACGCTCCAATAACTCCATGTTGGTCCGTTCTTCAAGTTCAAGCTCGGCGCGAGACTGCTTCTGACTCCCTCTAGAGGAATTGAACCGTCAGGAGGACCCGACCTCTTACCCTAAGATGTAGATTTCCGTACCGAGTTGGGGCAGACAGAACAGGGGATACGGAAGATGCAGCGAGGGCAATCATAACCAGATTCTTGTAAGAGGGCATGTTTAAAATTTGGTATAATCAAAGAGATCCGAGTACTGGCGTGAATGGCAAAGAGTGTGAGAACAAACTGTGTGGGCTGTGGGGCGTTAGGATCACCTGCGAGCATTACAAGAGAATCAGACTTTGAACATACCAACCAGTGCCTTGAAAAGAAAAACGAATGCCGAGCAAAGAGCTGAGGGAAATCGTTCTCGGTTGATTTTATACCATAGAAATATCGTGATCACACGTTCGTGTTGACGTGCCCCCCCCCACAACGGCCCTCATCAATGATCGATTATCATAATGGCGTTTACCTCATATGAGATGAGTGTTTCGCAACGTGGTCGAAAGTCGATATTGATTGGAGTAGTGCTTGCTTTCGCCATTCGGCAAGCATGACCAATTCGTGGATAGGTTTCAAAACAAAAACTTGACCGGTCGCCGCTCGTTCCGGGAAGCTCCAACGTTAGGAGGTTTTAGAACGACCCAGGTCAGGTAACGAGTTTTATCGTCCCACGGGTTTGTTGACTCGCCCAGAGACAAAATTGGGAACAGGTAGGACAGATAACCTAGTACACGCATCGGAATTCTCAAATTAACGCCAGCAAACGATTCGTGATGGGTCGGCAAAGCTATGATCTGGTGACTGCTACCGCGCTACCCGCTTGAGGCCTTGCCTCGAGCCTCAAGCCTCAGTCCCTGTGACTCAGGGACTGTTACCCTGATAGCAGTGCAGTAGATCTCCTCGGAGTTTTTTTCTGCGTCATTGTCAGATGCGGTCAGACAACTCCATACTGAGTCGCAATCAACGCTGCCAGTGCCTTGGACTTTTTTTTTTTGAGTCCATTATCGTTATCGTGCGCTTCGGGTACAGGACTCCATGTAGCACCTCCAGAATATATACATGCTTGTGTGCGTGCTACCTGGCCATGGGTCCTAACAATTCTGATTTCTACCCCCATAGCCTGTTGGCCATCGTAGCATAACGTGTGTGTCGGAGAGTTGGCGAGCGTGGCGTTGACGTGCCAGGTGACTTGATTGGACTGAGATGGGAACGCCCAGTGGTGAACCTGGACCGTTCACTATCGCCACATGTCTGTCGCGTGTCTCTTCTGTTTGTTGGCTGCACATGTGGAGTCGCGCGCCGTTACGTTATGAGGGGGAAATTGAGACGCGTTTCGTATTTATATATACTGGCAAATTGCCTGGCGAGAATGTCTGTCTATGCGTCGCGTAGTACGTTAACTGATTGCCCTGATTCAGGTTGGCGTGGTCATCACAGTTGCCCGTTGAGTGAACCAATAAGCTATATTAACAGTATGAAGGACAATAAAGAAATACGACAAGTCTCTCTCCGACCATAATGTGATAGTGCTCAGCCCTCATATCGCTCTCGAGCCTGAGTACAAAGCGTCAGAGATCGAGGGAAGAGGGGCACGAGCGAAACAAGCAGCTCACCGAGTCCTTGACCATGTTGACATAGCCTGTATATCCTTCTTGGTACTTTCCCACCTCCTTCCCCTTGCTCGCACCAAGACCAACGCCGGAAGCATATATTGCTGTCTGGCTGCAAATAGAAGGGCTTGAGCATCGTGGTCACTTGTATCAACATCGGTACTCACACAGGTTCAACTCGACCATCAGCATCGATACCTAATCCAGTCCCTTCCTTCCAACCCATCATCTTCAAAAGCTTGTTCCCCACGTTGCTCTCGTCTTTCCCGGGGTTCACTGGTGGTGGCGGGGGAGTTGGGGGCCGAGGCGGGCCATCCGCTGTACGCCGTTGCTTGCGCTTATCCTCAACGCCTTCGGGTAGTGGGACGTCTGGTTGGTTGTGCATGATACGTCGTTCCGAAGCCCGATCGCGATATTTCGGTGCAGAAGCTGAGGCACTGCTTGCTTCAGCAGCAGCTTTGGCCTTCCCCCTCGCCACATCCCGTAGGTTCGCGTCTTTGAAATTGCGCTGCTTAGTGTTAGTATCTTCCGGTACAAGATACGGGGATGAAAAAGAAAAACCTTGTGTAGATCTGACTCTCTATTATGTTTCTTGAGTTGGTCAGGTGTCTTGAACTGGCGTGCGCATAACATGCAAGCAAGCTTGACTAAATCAGAGAACTCGAATTCCACCTCCTCGGGAAGTGGACTAGGGGAGGGCATTATTTTTGTATCGGGCGTTGCAGTCTTTGTAGGAGCAGCAACCTGAACTCAAAGTTCGGCTAGTCATTGGTAGAACAACGGGGTGTCACTCACTTCAGGTGTGGTCGAAGGAGGCTGACCTGTGCTCAGCACTTCTTGGACTTGATTCCATTTGGTAATGTTATTCGCCGTCTGTAGCACATGTCAAACACGCATCGGTGTGACAGCATCAGTCTGGCTCACCTTTTTGCTGGCAATCAAGGGAGCAACTTTCTTGGCTGCGGCAACTGCGCACGAACCATTAATATACACACCCAAAAAGACGGTTCTTCATATCTCGGATGAGACAAACCCTTAGGATCTTCATCGGAGGCGGCTCTGTCTCCTTCAACGACATCGGGATCTCCTTCCTCCGTCATAGAGAATCCGAGTGTCGAAGCGGCTGCAGCAGTGGGAGCAGATGCACCTGGAGGGCCTTTAGACACGGAATTGAATAATGTTGAAGCAACAGACTCGTCAAATTCATCGGTTTGCTGCCACCCTTAAAACTCAGGGTGACAGGCTTGTCAGAAACAGGGAGCGCAGAAGCCTCAGCCGGAGCTGCAGATGCAACGTCTACGACTGAAATCCGGGAGTTAGAAGCACGCATGATGTCGTAGGGTGGATCTAGACCTTTCTTCTTCTTCTTCTCCTTCTCCTTGGCAGGAGCGGTCTGTTGCATAGGAATTTCGACTTCGTACTCCAGTTTCGCGACAGTGGCACTTTCGTCCCAGTATCGAACCCATTGGTCCTCGACTCCGCCGAGGGTGATAGACGAAGGTAAGCAAGCTTCGTCCCTCATAATTGGGTCAGAGATGGGTTGGAAAGAGTATGGATGGGCAAACGACGTAGCGACCGGGCGGTCAGAGATGCGGAAGCCATTGGGGTGAATTTGAGGAGACATGGTTGCAGCTAAAACCGCGGACGCAGCCTGTAGGGAAGGAAATGGTTGACGTATCAAGAAGCGTGAGGTAAACATGAGGTAGGCATGACAGTACCTGGACGTCGACGAACTCAACGAAAGCAAAGCCCCAGCTAGCTAGGGTGGTCTTGTCTTTGATCAAGATGATTCTCTTCATACCCTTCGCGCCTTCCTTGTGGGGGCCAGAAGATGTCCTCATCGCTAATTCGATTGCTTGGGGACCAGACAGAGGATCCAGCCCACGGAAAAGGAGAATGGCAGCCGGAGAGTTGCCAATGTCACGTGTACCATCATTTGCGTTAGCGAGGCGCCCCGAGCGACCCCCAGTATTTGGGTTTGCGCTTTGAGAATAATCAATTTTGACACGGCGGCCGCTGTGTTGTCCACCGGTCTTGAGAGCCTTGTAGAACGCGGCGGTGGCGGATGCGCCGTGCGCAGCTGGAGGAGGCACTTGAATGAAGGGAAACTGCGGGTCCACGAAGGCGCGTGCAGCCTCGACGGAGGGGAATTGGGCGAAACCGAAACCCTTGGACTGGCCTGTGAAGAGGATGGGAGGAAGCGAGAAGGGTGAATAGAAAAAGGGGAATCGTCAATGGAATTGTCCAGGAAAAGATTCAAGTGACGGGCAAGTGCCTGTTGATCTCTCTCGGATAATTGTGACGGTCTCAATCGAGCAACCTTGGCCAGTTAAAAACGTATGGAGCTGTGCATCATGAATGATTAACTTTTGGGAGGGATGATGGTGAGCAACTGCACGAACATCTGATTCCGTGAAAGCATTGTCGAGACCAAGAAAGATGACGTGGGGACTGGGGTCGCTGGCGACGAGGCGTTTCTTGTGGCCGTGAAACCCGCCTCCACTTACACCATAATCTTGATATCCGTGATGAGAATCTTGTCCTCCGTCATCCCAAGCCTGTAAGGATCGCAGTGAGGTGTGAACGAAGGGGCGAAGGAGAGGCCCATGTACCCCGCCATTAAATTTCCTTTTCTTGCCCTCTCCATAGTCATCATCTCCGCCTCTTCCAGACCATGAACCACCTTCATGCCAGGCTTCCTTTCCCATGTCCCATTCGCGATTGTAAGCCATGGAAGGTCGAGAGTGGGGGTTGAAGAAATAAGGAGAATGAGGAACACACGAGTGCGGGAGAGGCACAACAAATAATAGGCACACAAACAAGGATCAACAAACCCACTTTGCCCTCCAACTCGCTACTGTAATGGCTGGACATGGTACGTCCATAAATCGTTGATTAGAGCACACTCTTACCCTTTGTTTTAGGTTTTGTGAACGTGGGTATCGTTTTTGGAAATTTCTGCATTGCATACCTTATTCATGCCTCACAGAATGACCCTGCCGTGGATAGATGGAACCGCATGGTGGGTCAATGGTGCCAGTAACACGTTAAACCAATAATCACCATCCACTTTCAGCGCGAGGACGTGTACAAGCATTTTAGATTCACCTCCCGAGCGTCGTGGATTTCGCTAACTGGTCTGGTTCTTGTCCCGGGCGCATTGCTGTATTTGTCCGCTCAACAAGACGTACGTCGTCCATCAACCATTATCATGTATTAACTCTAATAAACCAAATCCTTTGCAGCTGAAGTGGAATTGGAGTGGAAAGCGAAAAGGAGAATCGTTACTCGCCCACCCTCCCCAGGCAGTCAACTCAGCAGAGGAATAGATCTAAAACTTCGGCCCCACCACAGTACCAGTATCTTATAACTGCCTGTTCAAATCCGTTTACAGAGTTCAATAGCAACCTTGCATCCCGATCCCACTACTGAGCTGAGAAATGCGTGTGCTGGTGCCCTCTGAGAGTCATGTTCGACAGCGGTGTCGAGATGTTCGAGTTCGTCATCCCGGAACTCCCGAATGACGCCCCTAAGAAGCAGAATGCTGGGATGAGTGAAACCTTGTAGGTCCTTTAGCTGACTGAATTCATGTAAGAAATCGCTTGCCAGTCAATGGCCGAGTGCCAAGGCACTTACTCGTCGTAGTGTTCACCGATGACCGTCTCAACCGCCTCCGTGCATGCCATTGCCGCCTCCTTCCCCATGAGCGCTGTAACAGCACCTAGTCCGAACCCAGCTACCTTTGCAACCTCCCATAATGCCGTTGGTCGGACTTGATGCTGAACTTGAAGCTTGTTCATGACATCGAGGTGCTTTTTTTCTTGGGCCCACATGTCCTAAGGTCCAGTGTAGAGCGGTTAATATGGCGTAAAATGTGGGTAGCGGTAGCTTGCCTGTATTAGTGACGCCGTCGCGGGATCATGTCGGAGGACGGCAAGTTGTCCCATATAGATGTAATTTGCGGCAACTTCACCGGCCTGGTCGACTCTCAAAGCAGCCTCAAGAAGCCTTCGCTGAGATGGCGAGAGGTCGTCCGGCGTGGAGGCGGTGGCTACATCTGGGGCTGTACCAGGATCAAGATAAGCGGAGGAAGGCACTGGTCTCTGGAAGTGGGCAAATGAACGCAGGGGAGGTCTTGCAGGTAATCGTGGGTATCTTGGGCACCTACGCAACATGATTGTGAGGAAGAAGATATATTATCACCGAGCCGCCTTGTCATTCATGCACGCCTTGGCACGGTGGCCCTCTTCGGCCGACCCTTCTATGACCAAGGGTTCGAGGCCATATCTGCCATTCCGATTACTTCTTTCCTCGATGACCTTTGTAATATTCATGAGCTAGGCCGAAATACAGGCAAAGCGTTAGGCAATGGGCGTCCATCGCTTTCTCGCGCTTGTCTTGCTTGAGCCCGATTGGTGACTGAGCATTCCGACATTACCACGCCCCCAAAGTTACCCCCATTCAATTCTAGTCGCTCCCTTTGCCCCCCTCGCATGTCCCGCAACATCGTCCCCATTAATGGCGTTCCTGACGGAGCAAGCCTAAGTGCGCATCTGTATCATTCGTTCTAGTGTCGGTGTCTGATGTGCCCTCTTCGATTTGTCAGTCGTCAGGTTGCGGGATACTGTCAAAGCGGTCAAAGTCCACAGGGTACTAGCATTCTTCAAGTCATGTGGTGTCTCGTTGCTGAAACATGGCCTCAGAATCGATTGTCTGATCTTTCCCGACAATGCGACTCTTTACTCTCCATGGTGAAGGAATATTCGCCGCAATTAGTTGGGACTCCGGCAGCCATCGAAGCCGACGCAATCGAAAAGTGCGTTCGCCCCCTTTGCTGTTGTCTCGGACACGTTGTCCAATGAGTCATCACAGTGCCGTAGAACATATCCTGAAGCGAGTGTCAACCTGGGCAGTGCTAAGCGATACGGCAGCTTTCATGAGGCAGAACGAGATTCGAGCTGGCATCGATGAATGTAACCGTGAACTCACGGCGTGCTCTGAAAAGTTCACGGTACGCCATCCCTACGTGACCCCGAGGGTCTATCCTCAAAAATCCCCCCTAGATGGCATTATCTATGATGAATAATATCGAAAACCAAAGGCACCATCGGGCCCGAGAGCGCGATCACAGGGAACTGGTCGACATGATAGCTCACTTCCTAGAAGAAGTGCGAAAGTATAGCCGCTTCATGGCTACGGAAGCACCTCAGTTGGGCGAACCACTACTCCAAGTGAGTCTAGCATGGTCCTATCGTGTCGATACGTGAGGGGTTCAACTTGTTGTAGTCGCAAGTCCTAGATATCGATGGAGGGCAAAGCACTCTCCCGGTGGTATCACCTCCACGTTCAAATCCAGCAGATAGTGAGTATTCGAAACCGACTTGCTACGGATAGTCGTCAACTGCCTCGCATATTATAGTCTCAGGAAGGGTCTCCAAAGTCAGCGAGCAGGCCGTCATTGAAGGAAGTCTCTTGATTTTCTACCCTGGCGAATGGACCGACGACGGACATCGTGTACGTAGCACGTTGGCAGATCGTTCGATAATTGATCAGAGATTGACCATGTGCCAGACGGCACTCGGCCGCCTGAGGGACTCCTCCTCAGCTTATCAAATGGCAAGTGCGACGACCAAATGACGTTGCTATCGCTTAACAAGTCTCCTACAGCTCTTCAAAGAGCGGATTGAAGCTTCGCTCGGTCTTCAACATAAGAATATACTTGGTTTCTTTGGACATATAACCGTAGAGGACATCGTATATTCAGTGAGTCGATCCTGCCCATGGATGATGATGATGTTTTGAACACATCTGCAACTATCATAGGTTAATCCGTGGATGGAGAACGGTAACGTCCGAGACTACATCCGGTTGAATCCTGATGCAGATCGTATGCGTCTTGTCAGCGAAGTTGCATCAGGTGCGCACGAGACATGGCGATTGATGTCAGCCGCCTATATTGATCGATAAACTCCAGGTGTGGAGTTCCTCCACGAAAGAGGGATCGTTCACGGCGATTTGTGTGGTGTAGGTTTGCTGTCGTCTCAGATGGACCCACCTCACCTCCTTCATCTCTCAGAAAAATATTTTAATCGATGGCGACGGCAGAGCAGTTGTCTGTGGGTTCAATTTGTCTGGATTTTCCAACGTAAGTTGGTGCATCTAGTGGACCTCTCGGCCTGACATGAAAACCATACACTATAGCAGAACCTCGATTTATCCCGTGTACGATGGTTTGCTCCAGAAAAGATCACATCCGCAAGCGTCACTTCTCCAACTGAGGCAGGAGACGTTTGGTCGTTTGGGTCGCTCTGCCTCGAAGTTTTCACAGGAGAAGACCCCTACAGTTCGAGTTCGGACTTATTTGTGCCTGTTTTGTTGAGCAGAGGCGCAATACCCGATTACCCCGAGTCTACAGCAGTTGGACTCAATTCAAATATGTGGGAACTCATGCAATCATGCTGGAAGATCGATCCAGCGGAGCGGCCTTCGATGTTTTCGATACAGTCGGCGATACGTAGTATGCGTCCTCCCCGCATTTGTAAGTAGTTCCTTGCATCACTCGGGCGCGTGCTCACCCTTGTTATCTCGACATTCAGTTCGCCAGGAGTCTTCTGGAACGTCGGATGGTGCTATATCAATCGAAACGAGCCAAAACTCTGTCGGGAATACCTCTCCCCTGTCTCCCGTGCTACTTGGGTTCCCACAACCTACCTTAGAGCCCAACCTGTTTGCACCTGCTCCCCCGGTTAGAACTGTTGATCAGCTAGCGGATTTTCAAGTCTCAACTGCGCACATCAGGAGAGTGAGCGATCCCTCTTCAACGACATCCGGACGCCTCCCACCTCTCTTGGAGGTTCCCCTCAGCTTCAATCTATCGACTTCACCTTTATCAGCTCCCTCCCAATTTCCGTCAGCCCCCCCTGTACAACGAAGCCAGCCGCGCCCCTCCACCGCTCCTAGCCCGACCACACCTTCAATACCTTCTTTCCCACCCCTACCGTCCGACTTACGACGCCAGTTTAGTGTTGATTCGACATCGTCGCAGAGCACGTCAAGCACAACTGAATCCGGGCCACGACGACGATGGCCATTCAAGAGTCCTAAAAGGAACCAAACAACCCCCAATACGACCCCTGGCGCAAACGGCGATCCTGTATCCCCAAGATCTCTGACCAGCGACAATTCATTTGTAAACGGCGTAGCGCCACCACGAGCCCCTCCAGGCCGAGCTCTAACTACCCCGACCAGGGCTCCCAGAGCGGCTCCCCAGCCTTCTCGGTCAGCTAGTTTGCTCATTATTCCTCCCCAAACCCGCAGATGGGAGCCTGTGAGCCCAACGGTCCTACGGTTCCTTGGGAGGGTCGCGAGCGATTCCCAGAGTCTGCTCAAGCCTTCATCCGACGGGTCTGTATCAGTGGGAAACCTTGAAGGCTTCGTCTCGAGGATCATCACTGGCACAGCAGATGCATCCAGGGACAGCCACTTTAGGGCCACATTTTTGACTGTTTATCAACTTTTTGCGACCAACGAACGCCTTTTCGAGATTTTGAGAAGACGATTTGACTCGACAGGACCCGATCTCGCCCACGCACTCTCTCGGTTTAAGTAAGTGGAACATTGCAACCCTAGATCACGAGTTCTGATAATTGGTCTCTCAGCATCTTGCTCTTCATTGAGAGTTGGCTCAAGAAAGGGTTTGAGGACGAAGGGCTCGAGTGTACGCCGATGATCAGGCAATTCGTCCTTGCCATTAGGGGCTCCGAGACTATGGAAACGAAAGCCCAAGAAATCGCTAGTCTAATCGAAAGCCCTGACAGTGTGCGTTGTAACTAGAACTATCAATGTGGTAGCTGACCAAAATTTCAGATCCGGCGCCGGCAGCCAGGGAGCTGTACCCGACTGCAAAGCGAACCTGCTGAAAGGCCGCCAGGGGTCACGCCAGCTGAACTGGCGGCTGCCCTATCTATTGTGGAGGGCGACCGGTTCAGGTACATAACTTATTGGGACTACGTGAACTCCACCCGAGGGCAGCCAAATACGCGCATTAACGTGTTCAACACTGTTCACGACTTGGTCACGGTGTGGGTAAAGAAGACCATCTTGGTGTAAGCATTCGGCTTTATTGCTAGAAGTCGAGACGCTGAGCCAATTCCCCCTCCTCCCGGGTTTATGATAGTTCTGACGATCTTGGCGAGCGAATGAAGACGTACGAGGAATGGATTTATACGGCGCAGGTCAGACACCTTGATATTTTTTACTGTGACGATTTCTGACCCCAGCACCAGGAATGCCGAGGTATGAAGAATTTCTCATCAACAGCTGCCATTGTGGCCGCGCTTCAGTCGGAGATCATCACTGTACTGGCTCTTACGTGCGAAAGCAAGGCCAACCCGATTCTATACGGATTGGCGAGAGAACTCATGCCAGCGGATGGCGCGTATAATAACACATTACGGCAGGCGATGACGAACAACCTCATCCCTTGGTTAGGTATGGTTGTCCCTCTACGTCTATCTCGCTGTGATCCTAACTCGACGCCTGCAGACCCCCTCCTCACTTCCCTCAACTCGACCTTTGCCCGCAGCGATCCCATCGTTGAGATGGACGGCCATCCCCTCATCGACTTCAAACAATGCGTTCTGCTAGCAGAGCAGATCGATTCCCTCGCCCAGTACACGCCGTCTCGCATGCCCAACCCGACGCGACCGGAAGTGTCGTCGTACGTGGAATACAGTCTCAAGTCCAGCGTCGGTAGCGATGTCCTGCGCGACCTCGAGGCTCGTAGCTCCAAACTCGTCGTCGAGGAGCGGGCTTTGCTCGACCGCCGGGAGAAGATGAGGTTGCTCGGGATGGTGTGGACACCGCACACTCACACACAAAAGAAGAAAAGATGAAATTTCGCCATCTTTATTATCTATGCTTTCTTTTTCATCTTTGTTCGGATTATCAATATTTATTTACTTCAAGTTTACAGTACAGTAGCAGAGGGTGGGCACGATGGCCGCCCTACTTCTCACGTCCTATCTTCTGGTCGCTCGTTGTAATGCCTTGGCGAGATCAGATATCTTCCACTCACTTTTTTGTCCTTCGTTATTGGGTCTATTCCAGGTTCATACTGTATGGAGTTTGTATACCTGTTCAATGTAGAATGTGATATCATGGCACCACGGACAATAATACCTTGTAGACGTTATTTTTCACGTGCAGAGCAGAGAGAGCTCAAACGTACCGTATACGGTCGCGACTGCATAAACAGTTTCTTTGGCCGAGACGTCTGTAAAAAGTGTGGGACTACGGTAAGAACCGCGTCATGGCTTTCTGTACTGTCAACGTGAAACGCCACAAATGTATCACTATTTTTATTTGGATCCAATGTTTATACCGTAACGTTCAAGGCGCAGCCTTCAGTGCGCTAGTGATACATGGGATGTCAATATTCAACGGAAATCAATCCAGTGTTGACCCTGCACGCGTGCAAGGTACGGACATGGTCAGACGACGCGGGCAATGGCCTGCAGGCTAGCCCTACTTCCGGGCTAGTTTAGTGGATGGGAAGAGATTGACCAGTGTCAACTGGACAAGAGCAATGTAGCGATGAGTGGGCGCGCGAGGGGGGCGCCATTTCAATCTGGACCTTGGGGTGTCCGGGAACAGAGAGAATTTTGTGT
>Ga0307509_10006960_pt1 | contig 14998 bp, 16 predicted proteins | sample 10_EM_MG_FD_202245 | JGI IMG/M metagenome (GOLD analysis project Ga0307509, IMG submission 202245) | Populus trichocarpa ectomycorrhiza microbial communities from riparian zone in the Pacific Northwest, United States - 10_EM | ecosystem: Host-associated > Plants > Roots > Unclassified | place... | reverse complement strand
TGTTTTTTTTATACCTTAGACCTCCTCACTACACCGATGACACCAACGAGTCCTGGCGGTTCTCCCTCTCATACACAGCCCGAAGCCAAGTCAAAAAAGACAAACCCGCTGATGGAACTGGTTGAGACGGAAAAAGCTTACGTTGACCAACTAGCTGGTATTATTAGGGTAACGTCCACTGGTGACATCTAGACTGCGTTTTCTCAGTGTACTGATGGTCTGTGCCTCCAATGTGCTCAGAAAGTTGCTTCTGCATGGTCAAGGTCGAATCTGCCGCCCCAAGAGTTGGACCAGATGTTTAGAGCGGTTGAGGCGGTTTATAAGGCGAACCGGTCCCTACATTCGGTAAGCAACCAAACATTCATTTCTAATGTATTGGTATCCAATCGAAACGTACGTTTCTAGAAACTGAAGGAGATCGGAACGAGTCCCTCGTCGCCCAAGGCGTTGGGTGATCTCCTCATGCGTTGGGTCGGTGGATATATGCTATCGTCTCGAGCCCCCACTGAGGCCGCGTTTTAGGTTGACGATCTCGAACCCCCGTACGCGACGTACTGTAACAAGTACATTGCTGGGTTCGATACCTGGGTGCCTGTCTCCAGTAACTCAAAGCTACCGGCGACTCTGGCGGCATTCTCTGCCTCGAATCCTCCTCCACTTCCCCCTTCGTCTCATGGCCATCCGTCGGAACCGCCCTTGTGGACCTTGGACAGCTTATTTTTGCTCCCCCATGGTCGGCTCAAGTACTACAAGAAGCTATACGGGAGGTTACTGAAGAGCACTGCGCCAGGACGAAGCGACCACAAGTTACTGGTTGGTGCGATGGATAAATTAGAAAGGCTGCTGGCAACTGTGGAAGGGAGATTCAATATCAGACTCCAATCATCCCCACCCATCGAAACCGAGGATGAAATTGTGGTCGGACCTCCACAGTACTCTCCAGCAGAACCCAGTATTCGAGACACCCTGCTGTCGGATGGAACCAACTCCAGGCATGCAAGCACATCGTAAGTTCTGGGTTTCCTTTGAAGAAGGGAGGGTTTTAACCAGCGATTAACCCTTCCAGCAGTGGTGGGAACCAATCTCAGACGACGGCGGCTACGTCGGTCGATCGGCACTCAGGCCCGACGCCACCTATGACGATCGCTGATATCGAGAGGCGATTATCAACCGCGAAGACACTAGACTTGTTTACAATGACCCCGAGGGTGAGGGATAGCCTTGCCTTTCATGCTAGGCATGAGCCCTAATGTCACGCCTGTAGGAAACCAAGTTGCAAATCGAAACGCCAGGCTTAACATATACCCGTGAAGTTCGAATGTCGCTAGGCGTTCTCATCGAGTTCACTCCCAAATCTACTGGCACACCTATACGATACCCCCGCGGACACATATTCCTTCTCACGGACCTTTTCCTTATCTGCGAATGGATTCTGCCTTCGGAGAGGGCGGAATACGGAGGCACGGCCGACATCTCTTTGATCTTCCCTCCTCTCGCTGGCAAACACTTGAAAGTCTCTGAGGTCCCCGATTCTGGTGAGTGAAGGGTGATACGTCCCTGACTCCATCTTATTCCTGGGATAGACACCGCTTTAAGCATTCTGATCCTAAGGAAGGAAACCATGATCATCAACGCCCCTTCACCCCAAGTGAAATTCAAGCTACTGGCAGAATTCCGAGATTGCATCGATTCGGCAGCGAGTCGTAAGTTCATCCAGGTTTGGGTCTCCTTCGTTAATCTTACCCGGCGTTGTAGTCCATCAACGAACGAAAACCGCACAACCACCGCCCCCTGTTCCAAGCCTTCCGCGCTCGACCTCCTCCCCTCTTCCATCACCGCCAGATGGGCCGCTTCGTCCTGACTCTGGTAGCCCTAGAGGTCCGCCAATACATGGGATTCCGCCCAGTCATAGCCTCAACTCGGGTGACAAGAGGTTTTCACCACCTTCACGAGTAGAGCCGACTAACTTCGAGAAACGTTGGTCCCCTTCCGGCCCACCCGATTCGTTTGCGCAACGGAGACTTTCACCAGAACTGCAGCTTCAGAATGGACCCCACCGTGTTGTACAGGAACAGTCGCCCGATCCATCGAATCTACAGAGAACGTCGTCAACTGCGGAGACGGTGATAGGTGGACCGAGTCAGCTCGGTAGGCAGACTTCGCAGGATCGGGGGGGGCCTGGGGGGCCTGGCCCTTCATTCCGACAAGGACCAGGACAGGTTATGCCTCCACCCGTGTCCCTCGGTCCTGGACAGGTTATGCCTTCTTCGTTTGGTCCGGGTCAGATTATGCGCCAACCGTCGTTCAGTCCTGGGCAAGTTCTTCCTCGAAGCATGAGTCAACGAGGGCCAGGGCCTCCGCCTCGGAACATGATGAGCCCTCCACCCGGACACGGGGGGCCACCTCCGCCTCGAAGCATGATCAGCCCTCCGCCTGGACAAGGGGGGCCGCTTCCACCACGTAATACGATGAGCCCTCCGCTGCCTCGGAACATGATGAGTCCTCCTCCTGATATTGGTCCACCGCTCCCAGGTGGCCCCGGCGGACCCCCTCCGCCAGGTCACATGAAACCTCTCCCTCCTGGACACGTGGGACCCCCGCCTCCCGGCTACCCAGGGCCTCCCCCTAAAGGTCTTGGCCCACCTTCACACCCCGGTCCAAGTCCTCCTGGTCCTAACGGAATAGGACCTCCACCTCCCGGCACATGGCCCCCAGGACCCCATGGACCAGGGCACCGTCCCGGAGGACACCCTTTGCCAGGTCAACTGCCCTTCCAATCTGGCCCCCCTCGTGGCCCGCCGCCCATGCAAGGATACCACCCGATGGATCCTATGCGCGGACCACCAGGACCTAACGGCCCCAATCCCAGCATCCCACCCCACCCATCCCGACAACCAACCATAGATCTGCTACATCCACAGCCCATCGGTCCCCCAGGTCCGGGGTTGAACGGACTCCGAAGGGCGCAGTCCTCGCATTCGTTGAATTCGCAGATGGATCCCAACGGAGCGTTGCCACCGGTGCCGAGGATGCCCGGGGCACAGATACCAAGGAATCATTCGGCAGACTCGTTGCCATTACCGCGCTCCAGGCCGTTGTTGCCCTCCGCGCAGAGAGCTGTTTCGTTGGTTCCTTCGTCACAGTCGTTCTACGAGATCAGCCCGCCGACTTCACCGGTTCAAGAGAGAGCGCCGTACTCTGGTCCGGTGTCCTCGACGATCTCAGCCCAGATGAAGTGCAAGGTCTTCCTCAAGCAGCAGCACGCGCAGTGGAAGTCCCTGGGTTCGGCGAAAGTGAAGCTCTACCGCGAGAGCCCGACGAACGTTAAGCAGCTGGTTGTGGAGGCGGAAAACAAGGATAAATCGGTCTTGATCTCCACGATCGTGTTGACGGACGGTGTGGAGAGGGTGGGGAAGACAGGTGTTGCAATAGAGTTGAGTGATAAGGGGGTGAGGGCAGGGGTGGTTTATATGCTGCAGTTGAGGAACGAGACGTCGGCGCAGGGGTTGTTTGACAGTTTGCTTGCTGGGTCGGACCGGTCGTGATTCATTCTCCACTCCCTCCCATTCGTGAGTTGCCTCAAGATCTTTTTCTTATCTTTTTCGTTGCTGAGAGACGGCAGGTTCGGGGGGTCCTTTCATTCAGATTACTCTAGGGAATTTTTGGGAGCTCTTCACCTATACTTCCACCCTGGTGGGATTAAGTTACTCGTTTACCTCACGTTTTGGCCGCTTTGACTGCCTGTTGCTGGATTGGCATGTTCCTCCTTCACCCTTAGTTCGTTTCTGGGATTTTGTCATTCACTGCATGTGTCCTCTCATTTTATACTTCCCGAGTAGGCTCTATATACCTCTAATTTGATGAAACTTGAGACTGTCTAACCCGGTGGGATACTCTACAGGACACACGTGCGAAGCCCTATGGAGGTACCGCTTGCTCCCCTTTATCCACCGGGCCCGTTGAAGCATTATCTGCTTCCGTAGAAGTCCATACGATTTCGGAGAGAAGTGAGACATGATCGCTACCGCATATACCCTTTTTCGGGAGACCTGGTTCCATATCCTCGGTGGTGTGCGGTTTGAGAAGTCCGACTACGTGCGAAGTACGTGAGGGGGGATCCAAGATGAAGATGTAATCTATCCACAACCGTTTGAATAACAGACGAGTGTCATGAGTCAGATGGACTAACCGAGAACCGTCTTCCAGAAGTGCGTGTAAGAGGTCCACTCTGGTTCGTGTCCGCCTAGCCTTTGCGAAACGACTGAGGTAGCCCTATCGCTAAAGGTCCGAACGTCGGAGTCACCAGACAGCTTAGCGATCCTAAGTCCTCTATCGTATGAGCTCTGAAGGTTAGCGACACCAAGCTTTCGGACCACTTCAACGAGCTCTTCGGTCGATAGGAGTCCGTCGGCAGGTGTTGCCGTGCGAGCATTCACGATGACCCGGTCTGAATCTTGCTCTGCGCCATCGTCCTCTTCATTCTTGGCCTCCTTTGGTTCTGCAACGGGAACCCCCTCAGGGTCGACAAAGGCATGTACGACACGAGAAAGAGCAAGAAGTTCTTCTTGAAGCGGTATGATTGGGTCTCCGACGAGGAGGGAATATCCAGGGTCATCTGGGGTGAAGTTGAAGTCTGTGCATTCGTTTCAGCAGGAGCAAAAGCGCCATACTAAAGCAAAATGCCTACCGCCTGCCATGATACAGGGCCAGTTGGAGTTTACAGTGTTCCGGAATTTGACAACTTCACGAAGGAGGATGGCGACTTGCCTACCTGTATGAATTAGTTGTTGATCGTTGGGGTAAAACTCCAAGAGAAGGGTGAGAAAGCTGACCTTGTCCGTTCGTAGGTGTATCTTGGATGCCAGAACAGGTGGGTCGTTGCGATGATCAAGCCGTCCCCTTCGGAGTCCGTGAATTTGAGGGCGACGAGAGACCCGATGTTCCTGGTTAAGATGCTGATTCCTTGTCTGTACCTCTCCCCTTCGCCATCCCGGACCTCTTCTTCGTCGTAGATGACAGTGTGGTCTGCAACTCTGGAGTACTTCGTGCCACGGTGGGCGATGAGCAGACCGTGCTTCTTACGATAGCCAGCTTTGTAGATCATGGTATAACCGGCTCTCTCGATGACGGGGATGAGCCTATCGAGCCTATCGACTTCCTATGCATGGGATCAGACGAGAGGTGGCGTGCGGATAACATTGCCTACCTGGAGGCAGATGATATCGGCGTCAGATGAGGTGATCTCGTTGTATATCATACGTTCTCGCTGGTTCGCCTTCAAGCAGTCACTGGTCGGGAACAATTCGCGGCCTAGAAGATGGCCATGAGTCGGTTTCACCGGCGCGTACGGCGCCCGTCAACGTACGGACGAGACATTGCGCTAACAGCTGGATCTCAAATTGAATTTCGACTGAAAACGTCCCGACGAAATGGGACATACATTCCAGGTCATCACCCGCACCCTGCCCTTTACCAGAGCCACGTCGACCTCTGGCAGGTTAATCCACGGCCTGACGAGGAAGGCGCTGTTGCCAAGCTGTTGTTCTGGCGCAGGCTGTGGTTTTACTTTGGCTTGCTGCTTGAGTTTCTTTCGCTCTCTCCGCTCCTTCCGTTCCTCGGACACAACGAGTCGCTCCGGGGTGGGTTCGCGAGCCTCGCCCTCCATAACCAGCGATAGTCTGGCCCTGTAAATCCGAGGCCGGGCGGACGCGCGGCGAGCAAAAAGACGAGCGAGTGAGAACAGGATAGAGATGGAGCAGTGGACTCACTTGTTTTCGGCTGTTTACGATCCCGGACCCGCATTCCTCTTCCGCTTACCGTCACCGACACGACTTGACTCACGGGGATATTGGGCAGGGGGGCTACTTGGGTTCAGGAACGATGCACCTACTGAGGCGCACGGCAAACCCATCTCTCTTCCTCCGCCGCTGGGCACCCCGGGCAGCACAAAAGGTCTCACCCTCGCGCCAGCCCTGCCGACCCCAATTTGGTCTCAGCGCGCTCCCGATCAGCCGCATCTTTGCTACTCACTCGATGACGACCACCTCTCCGCAACCCTCCGCACCCCCAGACCTTCCAAGGAAATTTGGAAACTTTGATCTTATTCGCACGGAAAAGCTTGGATTGGCGGATATCGTCGTCTCAAAATATCGGAGCAGAGAAACGGGCTTGACCGTCGTACATCTCGACTATGAAGGTGCGTAGTGGAGTTATATGCATGAGCGCAAGTGTACCAATCGTCTCGAATGCTAGCACCCCTGGTAAATGGCTACTTTGTCGTGGCAACCGAAAGTATTTCTTGATCCTACTACACCGAGTGATCAGTAGCTAAGGTCTCGTGTGTCAGTCTTCAACGACAGCGGGTGTCCGCATACACTCGAACAGTAAGTCCTCAACTCGCTCTTTTGTTTCTCCTACTCAACTTTGTTGCAGTCTGGTTTTCATGGGGTCGGAAAAGTACCCGTACAAAGGCATCATCGATCATTTTGCGAATCGGGGTTTCTCTAACGGCACGAATGCCTGGACCGATACGGATCACACCGCCTACACCGTCTCTACCGCAGGAGAACAAGGTTTTCTGCAGATACTGCCGATCTTCATCGACCACATTCTTTATCCCACGATCACAGATGCTGGTTTTGTCACCGAGGTATGCCCATCTTACCCCGCGAGATGACAAACCCAACGTGGCGGTAGGTTCATCACATAGATCCAAAGGGCGAAGATTCTGGCGTAGTTTACAGCGAGATGCAAGGGAGAGAGAACGGCTCTGGTGACATCATGGCGCTCAAGTCAGCCAGTTTGCTGCAACCGGCCGACCCAATCTTACTTTAACTTCTAGAATGCGGCGGTTGTTGAACCCTCCAGGTAGTGCATATCGTAGCGAGACGGGTGGACTTATGGAAGCCCTGCGCTCCCTAACCGTGGACCAAAGTATGTGTTCCAAGCCTACGAGCCTCAAGTGCGTTCTTCTGAATTCACGCCTAGTTCGGGAGTACCACAAGCAATACTACGTTCCTCGCAATTTATCTCTGGTCATCTCTGGAAAGATGTCCAAGGGCACACCTTCTATTCTTTCGGTCCTTCAAGAGCAGGTGGAACCCAGCATTGTTGCCCATGGACAGAACCATGGGTTGAAGCCTGTCGGTTGGAAGCGACCCTTCTTAGAAACTCCTAGCGCCAACCGACCACCGATCAAGTCCCATCAAGAGACAGTGACTTTCCCAGAGAAGGATGAAAGTTTGGGTGAACTCGTTATCTCTTACCTGGGACCACCACCCTCTGAGTTTTTGGAACAAATGGTATGTAACCGTGGTTCGTCTGGCTCTCCCTGGAGGAATGACTGGGTATCTTTCCAGGCTCTCGATATTTTATCTGTTTACCTTACATCATCTCCAGTCGCGCCACTGAACAAGGAATACATAGAGGTGGAAACGCCCCTATGGTAAGTTCCATTGATGGGGCATCTACGCGCCGAGTTGTGACACATCTACCCAGCACCTACATCTACTTCTACGAAGACGAACGGGCCACCAGGGATGATCTGGCCATTTATGTGGGCTCTGTACCGGTTGAACACCTCGCCGGCTTCCCAGACAGACTCCGTGCCAGCCTCGCCCGCATCGCTGAGGAAGGTCTGGACATGCAACGCATGGCGATGGTAATAAACCGCGACGAGAGACAGCTTCGAAGCAAGATAGAGTCTTCAAAGGGCGACGCCTTCTCAACAACCATCATCACAGACTTCTTGTATGGGAAGGAGGACGGCTCGGACCTTCGTCGGGCATTGAACGCAACCGACAACTACAGGGTCCTGGAGAAATGGTCGAGCAAGCAGTGGGCTGATCTTTTGAAGAAGTAGTTCACGAGTATCACGCCCGCTGGTTTCCGGGCTAACGGCCTTTTGTTTCAGGTACTACGTCGACCCTCCTTCGATTGTCGTCCGTGGCAAGCCCTCTGCCGCTATGGCTGAGAAGTTGGAGAAGGACGAGAAAGCCCGCATCGCTGCTCAAGTCAAGGCCATCGGTCCCGAGGGAGTGAAAGATGCCGCTAAGCTCTTGGAAAGGGCGAAGGCCGAGCACGACAAACCCATTCCTGACGAGATTCTCAAGGCTTTCCCAGTGCCCGACGCCAAAAGCATATCTTGGATACCCGTCGATAGTGTCCACGAGAAAGGAAAGATGGGCGCTGCGAGTGGGAGCAAGCTGAGGAAACATCTTGAGAGCGATGGGGCCCCGTTACCGTTCTTTATCGGGTTTGATCACGTCCAGGTACGGGAAATATCGAGCTTCACAATGATTTTCACTCTCCTGACGCGTGATCCTAGTCCGACTTCGTCACCATCTCGGCGTATATCTCGATGAGGGCAGTCCCGAATCACTTACGCCCGTTCGTCCTTTTTCAATTTTCGTGCCGAACCCCGAGTTCTGACGAATTCCATCAGCCATGTCCTGACATACGCCTATTCCTTCTTCTCTCTTCCTGTGAAACGTTCAACCGGTGAAGGCTTGTCCCACGTAGAGGTTGTGAACAAGCTCGACAACGAGACCGTTGCATATGGTGCCGAACTGGGTACGAATGGCGCATTCGAGGAGTTACTCCATGTTGGCATCAAAGTCGAGAAGGATCGGTATGCGGCCACAGTGTCGTGGTTGAAAGACCTGCTCTATGGTAGTGATTTTGACAAGGAACGGTGAGTGACCTACAAACCGACCCCAGCTCCCCAGTGGCGCCACTCACCTTACGGTTAACAAGCCTGAAAATCACCGCTGCGAAGATACAACAGTCCCTTCCAGAGATGAAGCGGAACGGCAACACGGTGTTAAGCGCCATCTTGTCGGAGCAATTGTACGATGAAACCTCGACCTCCAGGGCGGGAACCGTCCTCAATCAGGCCGAATTCATCCCTGGATTTATTCAGCAACTGCAAGATGAACCAAAGAAGGTCATCGAGGCATTTGAAGTCATCAGGCGGACTCGTGAGTCGGACTGCATCCTCACTGAATTACTCATGGACGAACCGACCATTCCCCAGTTACACGGCCGGAGGGAATTCGATTCTCGGTCACAGGAAACATTCTTGGCATCCCGAACCCTAAGAAACCGTGGCGGGAGTACTTCGGTAATCTGGTAAGCCCTCAAGGCCGTTTTCAGAACCTCACGATAACAACGGTATCTCTGCTGTCCGCAGAATCAAACAACTCTCCAACCTGTTCCCTTCTGCGACAAGAGTTTGAGCGCCATCGGCAAGAATCCCGCTACAAAGGTTCAGAGGATTCTGCGTGGTCAAGGTTTCAACGCTCAATTCAAATGTTCTTTTAGGCCCTCGTCGTTTCCCTGTCGACAATCGAGAGCTCTTTCGTGTATCACACTTCCAGGGGTATCCAGGGCTTTGATCACCCAGACCTTCCTGCACTGAGAATCACCCTGACCGTGATGAACGCGACAGAGAGTTACTTATGGGTATGTCCTCTCGATCGCAAAACCATTTACTCTCGCCTGATTGATGTAATCTTAGCGGTATATTCGTGGTTCAGGATTGGCTTACGGGGCGTACATCTCCAACGATACAGAGGCGGGCTTGCTAACCTTCTCAATCTACCGAGTACGTTTATGGCAAGGAACGTCTCCTAGGGTCTCACTGAGTTATTCAACAGAGTTCGAGCTATATCGCTGCTTACGAGCAAGCCGCGAAAGTTGTGCGGGGGCTCGTTGATGGATCTGTAAGCACTGCTCGACCCTCACCACCGACCATTGATCTCATCCTTCTCTAGATTGCCTTAGATGACATTGCGCTTGATGCGGCGAAGAGTAGCATCGTCTTCGAGGTTGCTCAGAGCGTCTCCACGCCCGGAGGCGCCGCCGTGACTTCGTTTGTGAACCAGGGCCTGAAGGGGTTGTCCTCAAACCACAACGTCGAGGTCTTAGAAAAGTACCAAGCGGTGAAGAAGGAAGACGTGATGCGGTGTCTTAAGGACCACGTCCTTAAACTCTTCCAACCAGAGTCCAGTGTTGCCCTCGTGGTCACTGCTCCAGGTAAATCAGACGAGATCTCGGAGAAGTTGGGAGAGAAAGGGTTCAAGGTCGAGAAGAGAACAATCGAGGTCCAAGACGATGAGGCAGGATCTAAGGATGAGTCAGGTTCTAGCTCGGAAGGTAGTGAGAGGTAATGATTTGTACATGGTATGACCCACGGTATAGTAGACCTAGGAATAGTACGCTCCCACACTCATACACGCGCCAGCGCGTCGCGTCTGATCATGATCGGCATCCGTGCGTTCCGGCCCATGATCGTTCCCCCACCTTCCAATTATCACCACCCAAAATCAACTGGATGGCAAGAAACGAATGCACCCGCGGCCTAGTTTCCGAAGTAAAAGATCAAGCGATTGCGTTGGGGTGAGTGTCGTACGATTTCGTTGATGGGAACCGTTCTGACTCGTCGTTTCCCGAAGTGACCTCCCTGGCCCATGGCCAAAGGATTCAGTGAGATCCGCCCACCTTGGCACTTTAACATGCATACTGAGTTGTACAGGTTGATTCTCTTTACAAGGCGTTACAGGCCTGCGCCCTCGCCTTGCGGATGGATATTAACAAGATGATACCTGTCAACGGACTCCCCCCAGAGGTGCTTTCCCACATCTTCGAACTGGCTTGTTCACCACCGTCGGCGGCGGCCATGACCATCCTGGTTACGCTAACGCACATTTGTCGTTATTGGCGCGTCGCGTTACTCTCCAACCCAAAGTTCTGGACAAACATCTTCGTGCGACGTGACACCGTCGACTTCTTTGCCGAATGCCTGCTCCGAAGCAGGACACTTCCCATACACTTGAACTTGCACTACCATATAGGGTGGGATAGAGCATTTGGTTGCTCCTGCGGGGATCACTTCTCACTCGTTTCCTGCGGTGTGCGATGTCCCCACACACGGGCGAGGAAGACCGTGGAGCTTTTTGGGGAACTTTGGGGGCCGGAACGTTTACAATCCCTGGACTTGCTAATCTTCTTCCCCGACCCGGTGACCCCAGTAATAAATTTTGGCGAAGTCATGGACATCCATTTTTCCGACCTTCGTCTCCAGGGGTTACGCTCACTCCGACTTGCCTGCCTCGACGCTGCCCAGTTGTTGGAGGAGTTCCCTATTCACGACGGTATATTCTCGCGGTCGTTGCCGGAGCTCAAACACCTATCACTTGTTCAATGTTGGGGCGGGTTGACCAGCTGGGTCGTCGGTCTGACTTCCTTCCACCTCGAATTCAGGGACTTGTGGGATATCTGGAGCGATGAATTCCTCGCCTTTTTGGGAGGCAATAGTGAGACACTGGAGGTCCTGTCTCTCGACAACATCGGATTCAGTGATTACAGCGGCGAACCCGTCACCCTGACCAACCTCAAAAAACTCGAATTGAAGAGGATCGCCGATCCCGTCAATTTGTTTCTACACCTCACCCTCCCCGCCTTCGGGAGCCTTGCCAGGCTCCGCGTGAGGTTCTCCAACGGCGTAGCCACTTTTTCTGCCACGAATACCTCCGGAGCGGTCCTTCAAGTTGTCGAAAACCAGGAGGATGTTTTCTCTTGTTGTTCCAACGGACTTGCGCTCTCGTGGTGGACCCAGATCTCTACCCTAGATCTCGACCTTCATGGCTCGCAAGAAGTGTCGGATTCGGACATCGAGGAATTTTACCGCAGCATCCCATCATTGGAAACCCTGGAAATACGTACCGTATCTCATCTTTATGGGATATTCCGCCCTTTACTCTCGATCAATCGTGCACTCCATCCTTCCCTGAAGCTAGCGCGATTACCGGTCCCTCGGGAAGCGCGGGACGACTTCTTCGCTGTGTTAGCGACCACTAGTTATGGGAGGAAGGCAATGGGATGTGCGATCTGGAGTCTTGAGTGCGTTTGCGATGAGAGTGGTGAAGGAGTTTCAAACCAGTGGGCGATTTACTGCGAGAAGAATGGCTTTGGTGACCCTGGGATCGTCAAGTTTATGAGGGATCCGGGATTCCTTGACCGCCAGAGGAAGATTTTTGAAGGGTATCCCATGGAGACCGTGTCGATTCTCGAGGCGGGCGGTTCGAAGGCGAGTCATGTGTCCCCCCATCTCATGCCTTCTGACACGCATCTTTTAGGATCTGAACACAGAAGCAAGCGAACGCGTCCTTGCCAATCGGGAGAACCTTACCTCTCAGGCAACGGACCTAATTCAACTTAGGTGAGCTACTACATGCCTCGCCTACCGTACCGGGTCTAAGATCCAAGTAGCAAATCCTGCTATACCAGAGAAAACCTCTCAGTGCGTGTGCCTAAGGAAGTACAGATTACACAATTGGCTTACTTTTGGGTCTTTAAGCGGATTGCCGAGCATGTTGAAAACATGAGGGTTGGAATTGGTCGCATACAAAACGAGACATCCCCCTTTCACAAACTTCCTTACGACTTATTGCAAGAGATTTTCCACCACACATGCTGGTCAGACCAACACAAGGCTCCACGCTCCGCTGTGACACTATCCCACGTCTCCTGTCAATGGCGGGTCATCCTCCTTTCTACCCCACAGTTCTGGTGTAGCGTTACGGTTGACGGACGCGATCCTTCCTTCGCGGCTGCGTGCCTCGCACGGAGCGGTAGCCTCCCACTGGACGTCACAGTTCAGTTTAACTACGCTGCCGCCCCGGATGAGGACGACGTCGGCGACGGATTCAACCTCAGCATTCTCGAGAAGGAGGACGTGCGGCAGCGGTTGGATGAATGTCGAGGGGGGTTAACATTGTTGGTGGCTGAGAGGGATCGCATCCATCGGCTCTACGTCAACTACATCCTCCTTGGTTCAGGCTGGATCGGGGGTCCCGTCCCAGAACCCGACTTTTTCGGATACGCCCTGAAGAACCTCCGGGAACTGTGGTGGTATTATAACGACAAGCGGGAGATTTGGTCACTTCCGCCCCGGTTCCTTTGTGGATCCCTAGAGTCCCTGGAACACCTTCGACTGGAAAACGTCGATGCGTCGACGGAGTGTATTCGGAACGTCGCGTCGCTGGAGTGCATAAGCGGGGGGAACCACTACTTCGCGCCTGGCGGAATGCCGGAGTTCTTCAGCCAGAACACGTCACTCCAATCTCTCAAGATTTCTGGATTCCGTATTTCCAAGACAGACTCCCCCAGGATTTACATGGACAGCCTAACGTCGCTCACACTGGACCGCATAACCGATTGGTATCTGCTCTTCGACCTTTTGCAGATCAAGAACTTCGATGGTGGTACCTTTGCGGCGATCGGCCTCTCCGAGCCAGGTGACGGAGAATGGATCGTGTTCTCCACCGTTAATTCGATTGGATTCTCTCTCACAATTGCCATCTCCTCTCAAGAGGACTCTTGCGAAGACGATTTCGTGCGCCGGTGCTCTTCTGGAGCCACTTCAATCCGTTTGGAAGATTTCCACACAATCTCCAACACCGGGCGCCTTTTTACGATCCTTCGTATTTTGGGCGACTCAGGGAGGGATATGGGGAGGTTGGAGCTTCACGTGGAGTCCGAATATTTCAACTCCGACGCAGAAATCACGAGCTTTGCTGAGCCGTTTTTCCCTCGACTAAGGACTTTGGCGGTGTACCTTCATGCTAGTCGGGGGTTGGAGCCGTGGGAGTGGGTGGATGCCATGGTCGAGGACCTATTAAACCCTGAATACCACACGAGGTCCCCCGATGAATGTATCATCGAAGTTTACAGATTTTATGACTCGGCTCCTTGTATTCCTTGTCTTTTCCTATCAGCCAACGTGGGCGAGCTCAGAGTCGAGTTTGAGGATAGAGAGTTTGAAGGTGACGGGTGGTGTGATTCCCTTATTTCCCGTACGCTCCAGTTGTCACCCATGTAGAAATAGCACTGTTTGATATGAACCAAAGTGACAGACTCAAAAATACCCGAAAAGGCTCGGACCGTTCACCGAAAATATCGACAATTCTAAGCGATCGCGGCTCGTACAATCACCCCCAATTATCAGGGGTCCTACAACCCGGTGTCGATCATCAACAAACACCGTGATCTCAGATGAAACGCGCCCCGCCCGGTGCATCCGCCTCTGACCATAGACGGTCGGTCGGAACCCGACAATGACGGTTTCCCAGAAATCTATAAAAGGGTCGAGGTGCACTCCCTGGTTTCCTCAGCCGCTGTGCAGCTCACCCCAGTGCTTCTCTTCTACCTCCCAAAATTCGAGCCTGGTGCCGTGATGTTCCTCAAAGCCATTCTCACCTTCCTCGCCATCGGCGCTCTCTCCGTCAATGCCTTCACCGTTCCGATCGCCCGCTCCGCTCCTGAGCCAGAGTGTGGGTTTCCCCAATCATTCTCTATCACGTCTGACCGCGATCTGACCCTGGTTTCCTTCAACAGTCCAGGAACTCGAGGCTAGGATCCTCCTGTTCTCACGTGAGCGATCCGCCCGTAGCCACTACACGGCCAAGCGTCAACTTTTCCCGTTCTCCAATCCCAACAAGCCCGCCCCCAAAAAGCTGGAAGCCCCGAGCAATTTCAACACGCCAAAAGGTGACCCGCAGAACCTTCTCCAACCCAGGCCGTGGAGGGACCCCAGCTTCGGCATCTTCGAACCACGCCCCCCAGGGGTACTTCCTCCTATCAGGAGGCCACCCCCCAACCTCAAAGTCACTGTGCATCAACCGGATAAGTGGCCGCTAACCATATTGGGTGGCACTTGAGACTGGAGCCCTGCATTTCCAACCGTACGAGAAGGGGCTGGGCGAACGTGGTGGTACTCGAGGGCGATGGTGACGCTGTGGGAGAACGCGAAGGCTCCCACAAGACCCGTTTACCTGGGCTTGGAGAGGTCGACGTTGGAGACGGAATTCTTGAAGGTTACTGAAGAGAATCGGGTGGCAGAGGAAGACGCCTGGGAGCGTAGCATGGGTTCCGCACATACCTCCCCCGTCAGGAAAACCTAGAGTTAGATTCTCTATAGTTGTTTACAACCGATGCG
>Ga0307509_10006959_pt1 | contig 14999 bp, 18 predicted proteins | sample 10_EM_MG_FD_202245 | JGI IMG/M metagenome (GOLD analysis project Ga0307509, IMG submission 202245) | Populus trichocarpa ectomycorrhiza microbial communities from riparian zone in the Pacific Northwest, United States - 10_EM | ecosystem: Host-associated > Plants > Roots > Unclassified | place... | reverse complement strand
TGTTTATGTTTCTATGACTCACGATCGTGAGCCATAATTATGTTTCACGCTATGCAGTCAGTTGACTCATAGTTCTCACATGACTCGCACTTGCGTGTCATCGTTATGTTATGATTGGTTAATGTTTTTATGACTCACGATTGTGAGTCATAATGATGTAATGATTTTTGCGCGTGACTCACATTATGAGTCACGAGTTTCACGCAGGTGGCGCGCTTTGCACACCTGACATGTTTTATGTTTTATGATTGGTTTATGGCATGTTGCGCAGTGACTCATAGGAGTCATCTGATGGATTTCGGGTATGACTCATTATGAGTCATGATCGTGTGACTCATAGGTATGAGTCACCAGGGTCAGGGTTGTTGCGGGAAGAGGCCTATATAAAGGATCACGACGGGCCGTAGATATAGGATCTTCACGCGACCATCTAAGTACTTTCTTACAATATAACTTTACCTTTATTTTTACCTTTCGCTTGTATGCAAGCACTCGAGCTCTTTGCGTCAGAGCAACCAAGACTTTACTAAGATACGAAGAAGTTCCCTCTACACCTCTCCCCAATAAGACATTGGTGTGAGATACGGAGACTATAAGATAGTCTATCAACGAAGAAGAGATTATAAGTTAATCTCGGAAAGAAGAATACTCTCTCGAATATTCAAGAACGATCAAGACTAAAAGAATAGTCTAATAAGAACCACGCAAGTAATTCGTTACCTGTTGCATAAATAACCGCACCCGTGTAGGATTGTTACAGAATCCTTTTCTTGTGAACAACCGTATGCCAGCCCAAGAGCAAGGCATCAGGTAAAGGTGTAGTAAACGATTGGCCGGGCGGTGGTGTAACTAGAGGCAGTGCAATACTAGCCACATAGTGCTAAGAAAATCCGACCGAGTTGAAGTATGGAGGAGGGCCAAACCCATGACACACTATTGTAGCAGCAGCCATGGGATTTGGCCAAAGTAGTGAGGTTTTTGTCCCTATGGCTATGGCGAGGGGCCACCGGAGGGCAGATATTGAGGTGGTAGTAGGGTACTAGCCGGTATGGTGTATTTATCCCACGATAAGGCCTTTCCAGCACCCTTCTGAAGCTCCAAGTTCAGGGGCGGGTCAGGATCGTGAGACTGATGTGTGGTGTTTTACCCTCGCTTATGCCTTCCCAAATAGGAAGGTGAAAAGCGGGGTAGGAAAATTGAGGGAAGGGAGCTTGGGGATTACGTAGCATAGCCACCAGGTTATATATACAGTAGCGCCGTGCAGTAGTCTAACAAAGAACCTACCGTATACAGTATGATAGAACAATTTTTCTCCTAATACAGTAACCACGCTACAATTTCAACATTTTATGATGCTTAGGCACGATAAGTCTTCAAAGGATAGATAGATAGATAATAAACAAGCATTACTAGGACAGCCCGGGAGAATCCATAAGACAGTAGTTCTTCTATGGTTCCCCAATCGCGTTTTTCAAGGACTTTCTAGTAGTAGCTCCCAATTCTTCTTCTCTATTCACAAAGCATACAACATCTCATCATCCCAACAACATGGTATCATATCCGCGACAAGTTATAATCCTCCCTTTTCCCCTCCACATCCCCTAAAACCACTTTACTCCACAGCGTAGACTATCCCCTTCCCTCGCTACGAGAGATAACAAAATAATGGCCAACCGCCGCCCCCGTGAGCTAAAATACTTCTTCACACCCCTCCTCCAAGCCCTTGAGGCAGAGCACTGCGATAACAGGTCCGCCCAAGAAGTCAAGACCCGTTACCGCGTCATCTGCACATTCTACAAAAACCGCATGGGCTGGGAGACGATGGACCCTTACGACCATGATTGCAGCGGTGGCGATGAGGCGGGCCAGCCGGGAAAGAGCTCCAAAGTACTCGGCACCTTCAAGACGATTCCAGAGGCGAACGCTGCTGTGGCCAAAACGCGGGAGTTGATTGATCATACGCAATTGTCCTTTTTTGCTATGAGCAGTTGTTTGGATGGGGATATGATACAATTCCGAGCTGAGTTAGTCGACATTTCTTCCCCCAAGGCTTGTGGATTGTGGTGGTGATTCTGGGTTGGCTAATGGGTGATGGGATAGTGGAACCTTGGGCGGTGCGTTGCAGGTTTATATTCAGGAAATCAGTGTTCTTGTTGACGTTGAGAATGAGCGCGGGGAATAGAGAGTTTGCGCATGGGGACTTAGGCGGCAGTTAATAGGAAATGGACCTATCGTAGGTCTAAGAATGAGTTTGCGCAGTAGGTGTACAGTAGGTATCATAGCTTGGTATTATAGCCGGAAGATGCGGATTGAGTAGGGTAATACCGCAATCACCTCAAATTTGTTCCCTGTTCAGGTTGGGGTTTCCGGCTGCACAAGTTGGGTACAAACCATACTGACTGCCATAGAATAGGCGATAATCCACTACTGTATGCCCAATATTATCATCAGTAAAATCTTTTAAGAGTGCTGTGTTGCTGCTGATTTGTTGTTCTGCAGTGATCAGATTTCTTCAGGTCTGAAAAGCCCTATTTTACACTTCTTCCAGGTCTCACTACCCACCTGGGTGTCCAAGACTTTTAGGTTAACAGAAAATAACCTGTTTTCCTGCCACCTAGGTCTCCTTGCGCAAACTCTCTAATATGTGTGCTTGGTGATGATGTAAACGCCTTTTCTCAGACTAAAGGCGTGTTCGAGTTGCCGAGCGTGAGTTTGAGAGAATTCGTACTGAGGAATCGAGTCAACCGATGAAAAGGTTGGATTCGAAGGGAATGTTCCAGGGAAAGGTTGTTAAAACAGGGGAAAGAGTTGGTGTCTTTTGTTGGTTTCTAGGTGGCGGAAGCGGGGTGGAGTAAGTCTTGACGGTAATAGTCTCTTTAATGTCATTAAATTTGTCCCATGAGAAGCTCACTAGCCTCGATAAAAACCACACCGGCAGAAAATAGTCAACTCCTTCGCATTTAACAGCATCTAGGTCGAGAAAGAAGGGGATTAAAGAAAAGCTCCATGGAAAAAAAATAATCATATTCCTTATCCCCCTATTGCAGAATTTCCCTATCCCAGTCGAAGCAAATAGCAGTCACACTCCATCGATCCTAGCCCACCCCAGTCGATCCCTCCCTCCCGCCACCAGTTAGCATGCCCTTTACCGGAGAGAGGAGAAACGTACCTAGGAAGAAAAAAGATAGCGTCTCCCCCACAGAGTAATCGGAATCGAATTGTACCATTCTTTCGAACAGCACGCCGCAAATTGCACTAAAGTGGCCCAACCCACGATCTTCGCTTCGACTCCCATAGCATCCTTCCCTGCCACCCCTCTGACTCACTCCCTTCCACTCCCCCAAGCTCATCCGAAGAAAACCCGAGAGAGCAGAGCAAAGAGGAAGAAAAAGAGGCACGAGAAGGCGCTTGATTTTCTGATGTCTTAGCAGGAATGAAATCATCCCTTGCCCTCGCGGGCCGCCGTATGCCATAACAACAACGGTGTAGTGTGCTTTGAAGATTACTCCGAATTTCTCATTTGCATAGTGATCAAAACAAAAAGGAAGCAGAGGGTGATTAAACCCAGAGCTAATGCCAATTGTCCGTATGTGAGCAAAGAATTGCGGCCTTGTGGAGGAGACGCTGTGAGGAAAGAAGTGGAAGTGGGGGGTGGTGGGAGGTATTTATAGGAGCCGGTGGCGAAAGCTGTTACCCGGCTTTCGGACTTCATGATACAGTTATACCGGTATGATACCATAATGATAATATAGAGCTAGGCACAAAAGGGATTCCCGTGTAGTATGATATAACAAACTTTCTATTTAGGTCATGGCCGATCAGTAAACCTGGTTTCTAGAACTTTACCAGTCTCCCAATTTACCAAAATTACCCCTATTAAGCTGACCATGAAAAAACTTCCCATAACTTCACCATGCGTCACTCGAAAGTAAGCATCTGGAACCTAACACTCAGCAGTACTAACTTATTGGCGAAACCGATCCAATCCTACTTCTTTGATTCATCATTTATTAAACAGGACCCGCTAACGAATCAAGTAATTAAAGTAGTAAGCAGCCCTTGGTATAAATTACATCAAATAAGCAGAGAATCATTTTTCCACCCCAATGCGAACCAGGCAAAGCAGCCCCCCCCACCTTCCCCGCAGTGAACCAAACTCCATTAACGTATAAAAGATCAAGTCACAATATCAATCCACTCTCCCTCAATACCTTTCCGATCCCACCTCTTAAAACCTCTCTCCGCTCCTCAGTCATCCTCAACTTCTTAACGCGCACTTCTGCAACTTTCTCAACCTCTTCTTTCATTTCTTCAACCATGACTCTTCGTTTGGTGACGCAATCTGCAAGTAGCGTTTCGATTTCACGCTTCTTGCTGAGGATAAAGTCCCCTGCAGCAGCGTGTTGCTTATCGTCAAGCTTTTTGAAGAAGTTAGATGGCTTGGACGCGTCATGAGGATAGTAGGAGTTTGCCAGTTCAGTGATTTCTGTGGGTAGCTGGGTTTGGGGAATTGAGGCATAAGAGGCCGAGCGGAGGGAGGAGAGGGCTAAGATGAGGTCTTGGTATGAAGCTATTGCCGCAAGTTCTAGGTCGGGAATCTACAGAATTGATTAGAAAAGGTATATTAGTAAAGGCGGGTCCGTACCAATGAAGAAAAATCTGTGCCACGATCTTGACTGGGTCTCTTATTTTGCTGTCAAATAATCAGTTCATATACCCTACATATCGCATTCAGGGAAAACAAGTACCTCGACTGCTTTTGCTTGCCGCTCGGGAGCTGTCTCTCTTCTCTGTGGCTTATAGCTGTGCAAACGATCCTCGTCATCCTTTCCTAACACGCTTTCCCTACTTTCAGGCCTGCTGTTCCTATACGGCAATACACCCCCCCTCCCCTCTTTTTCACGGTTTCTCTGCTCTAACCATCCTCTGGAAGAAATTGTTGGGCTCCCACTCTCCCAAATAGCCCCCAAGTCATCCACCGCCTCCTCCTCCTCATCTTGAAGCCTTCCATCCCCATCATCACCACCCTGGGAATCGTCAACGTACTCCCCAGCATCATCAACGTACTCCCCAGCATCATCAAACCCGCCCTCCTCGTCTCCATCTTCATAGTACTCATCCCCACTAGCATTTTCCCAAAGCCTCAATTCAGTATTAACTACCTTCTCCTTTCCACTCTTTCCCGAGTTCGACCTCGGCCGCTCATCGCCCCTCCAGGGAGCTGGCGAGCCACCGACGAGCGAAATTCCATTACCATCCTCACATTTTATAGTACTCTCATCGAGACTAGGAGTGTCCTCTTCGAAAACATCGTACTCGCCGCCCTCGAAGACCTGGCGAAATTCGGTGGACCGTACGGGGCGCGGGGTGTTTGATCGGGAGTCTGATTCCGCTTCGTAATATTCTTCCGTTATAGCGAGCTCAGCGGTTGTCACCTGTGAGGAAGGCACTGGCGGTGCTGAAGAGGCGAGAGGAGGAGGTGGTGGTGGTGGTGGTGAAGTGGGTGGTTGGCGGGACGCGTTGTTGTTCTTGAAGGAGGAGCGGGAGCGGGAGCTTATGAAATTTGAAACGCCAGGAGAGCTGCGGCGGTTGTTCAAAATTGAAGCGTAGGATGGCAGACTACTTGTGGAACTTGGTCTGCTCATTGTGATAGTGGAGATGGGGTAATACAATGAAAGCGGTTGGTGGGGTGGTTCGTTGTGCTTAAAGTTGCCCAAGATTCCGGATGGCAACTCAGTTATCGATAAGGCTCATTCCGCGTCACTCGAAATAAGTACCCTGGTTGCGATAGGAACTTTTCACCACTACCGCTGAATCCCAGGCTAGGAGTACACATTGACATGAGGGTGCTGCCCCCTGTCAATTAGTGGAGCAAGGCAAGTACCGTCAACCTTAATTGTACTCGAGTACAAAACAAATTCCTATAGCTCTGGCCCTTTGCCTCCAGACAGGAGTGGACGCGCAAGGGATCGCAAAATCATCTACAGCCACTGTGCAGGTATTGGTAGGTTGAAAAGTCTCTCTTGTGACGGGATTATTTTCATTCAATCGCGCAAGCACATTATCGAATATCTAGTGTACAGTACAATAGGAGGAAAAGTAAAATTCGCTTGATGAATAAAGAAATAAACTCCGCCCGGCCTATCCCTACCTCAAACAAAAAAGAGAGACTTGTATGATAGCGTTAAAATTGTAGGCAAGGAGGGGCAAAACTAATTAAGGCCTCTCTTTTCGCTCTCGGAGTAGAAAATGACCATACGCCAGACTTTCTTGACTAGAGTTTCCGCGTCTTCGTCGAGCGCCTATCACGGGATTAGATGAATATAAATAAATTTGGGGGAGTATATAGTACCATTTCTAGCTCCTTGACCAGATCCTCCGCAGTACCACGCTTTCGGATATGCTCCAGAACAAAGTTAATGAGCTCTTGTTCTTGAACTCCAAGATACTGGAAAACGTTAATACCTAAAATGTAAGTGCAATATAAGGGAAAATAAGTTACTTACTTCAACGATCTTCTTCTCCACAAATGGCTGTAACTTTTCATTAAGAATTGCCTCATCGATATGATCCCACTGCAACTTCCATTCAAACAAGCCCTTTCGGTCGCTTGGGATCTCTTGAGCTAGTTGCCTAACAAGCTTCTCCCTAGTCTCCTCATCCATAACACTGGAAGAGTCGTATTGTATAGGCACGAGAACACGCTTGGTTTTCGACTCGTCTTCTTCCTCGTCTTCCAGCATCCCTTCAACTTCTGCAGCTGTCTTCCTTCTAGGTCCCTGTTGCTCTTGCTTCTTGCTTGCGGCCGCACCCAAAGCCAACTTAAATTTCTGCGGCTCCTTGATCTGAGCTGCCTTCTCCATTTCTTCGGCCTGTCTAGCCAAGAAACTATCCGCCATAGATTCGGCGGCTCGCTTTTTGTCAATGTCCATCTCAGCTTGTCTAGTCTCTGCTTGCCGATCCCTTTCGTCCATCTCAATCTCCCTATTCCGGAACGCTGCCCTGTTGCGAATCCACATTGATCTATCAACGTAATATTCCTCAATTTTCTTTTCTGCCTCAACATCATCGTCCCATTCTGCCAGCCGTTTGCCCATAGCTATATTATCCAGTTTCTCTCTCTCTTCGTCCTCCTGATCTCTAGCTTGCTCACGCTCTAGAGCGGAGGTCCTTGCTCTTTCACGATTAAGCCAGCGCCGTTCGTGGTCTAAGAATGTCTTCTCCTGATCTGCCTTCTTTTTCGCCTTTCTGCGCTTTTCCAGCTCCTCATCAGATGCGTCAGAATCTTCTTCCTCCTTGCTATAGGAGAGTCCATTTGTACCGCCGTTGACGAATGCGACCCCCTTATGATAATCCCTAGGAAGTTGACTGCCGGAAGACGGACCAGTTGGGATTTTCGTCGAAGTGCCTGGGGTCCCCGAGTGATCCCGCAATCTTGAAGGCCCAATTGGGATGGCATTTGCTCCGCCTGATGGCCCCGTAGGTGCCAACGGGGGCGGGGATGATGCAAGACGGTTTACCCTAGGCCCGTGGTTCCTGTCCCGCTCCATTTTTTCTATTTCTTCTTCCCTCTTAAGACGTTCAAGGTCTCTACGATTCGAGCGTTCTCGGAAGGCTGCAATTTCCTTGGCCACCATATCACGCATATCTGCTGGAATATCACTCAATTCGTCATCTGCCGAAAGGGGTATGGTCACAATTTCAGGTTGCGGGGCTGCATCGACACTGTCTGGTGCAGGAATTTCGGAGGCCTTCTCGGGCGCAGGAGTTTTGGAGCTTTCGGTGGTCTTGGGTGCTCGTTTAGAAGGATCCTTGTATTCAGTTAGAGTGGTTGCGAGGGCAGCCCTAGCCAACTCTCGCCGATTCTTTAATTGCTGAGGATCCACCCGCTCTTCGCAATTTTCAATGTAGGTCACAGAATTATCATCGATGACCACCTATGTGAAGTGTTAGTGAACAAACAAAAACGCATCTAGGAGGAGATCGGAGTTGGGTACCATCAGCTTCTTAGGTTCCGAGTGCTCATCAACAGCAGGTATCTCTAAGTCCTTGAGAATTTCAATTGCGCATCCAAGACCTTCAGGATCCTCGTATTCAGCAAATCCGAACTTGCACAGTTCCCCCTTCTCATTTGTAGCTCGAGTCCATTTCTTGAGCGGCGCGGCAGACTAGAGAAAAACAGTGGTCAGTGCCCGACTCTTAGGCTTTGGTTCTTAGATTCCATAACGATCTACCTTCAAAATCCTCTCTAGCCACTCATCGTCTAGATCCCTTGGTATAGAGCCAACAAATACCGTCTTGAGTTGTTCCTCCACACTTGGTGGTGCTAGATCCGCAGCAGCATCCCTTGAAAAGCTCTGTGAAGACCCAGCCCCAGACTTTGATGTATTTGAAGAGGACGGAACAGGATTTTGCCGCGTCACAGAAGTGCCGAGTCTGATAATTGGCGCGTTGAAGTTAATATTCGGTAAATTTGCTGGCGGAACAAATCCTGGCATTCCTGGCCGAGCTGGCATGTTGGCCTGCGCTGTCCCTGGAGGGGCACCGCTAACACCGGGAGGGGGGGGAAGACCAGGTGCGCCCGGAGGACCGGTTCCGGGAGGCATTCCAAAGCCCGGAGGCATGCCCATCCCAGAGACTCCAGGAATCCCTGGGAAGCCAGGTGGCATTGTGGGCCGGCCGAAAGGTTCTATCGAGAGTGAGCAAGAGAAACGCGCAAATGGAGAAAATTCTTACGCCCGTACGGATACATGGTCCGCGAAGTATTGTAAATTGGGACAAGAAATGGTCAGGAGTAATAGAGGCACGAATGTCCTGCGGTAGGTGACTATAACTGCGAGTGGTGGTGGTGGTGTTGAGATGAAAGAGCAAAAGAAAGCTTGTCGTGTTAAGGCTGGGTGAAAGAAGAGGTAAAACCCCAATATTTCTCAGAGTAAACCGAAAGGGTGAGAAATGATTACTAAGCACTGATTTTTTTGGATTTTTGGATAATTTTGTTTCTGCAACCAGACTTTAACTTTGTCCCTTCCCATTTCCGGTGCAACACCGTTCGCATCCACTCCCCTCAATACCATGGAGATCCGCCAGATGGCCCGGGTAGCCTCCTGCGCCCGCCCTCTTGCTTCCTCCTATCGCATTAATCCTATTCCCCGAATTGTTCTCCGGACATTCGCATATTCTGCTGCACGATTCGAGGACAAAAAGACGGAAACCGGGCTATCGACCCCCACCACTCAGACACCCGGTGTTGCTGCTGCCACTGCCGCTTCTACTCCCGAAACCACTACCCGCAGTGAAGAGCCTGGTGAATACACTACACCAGCACAATCAGTCTTGGAGAAATTATTCGACATTGCTGGTGCAACACCTACGCAACCGCCTTCACAACGTTCTTTCAACGGGAGTCCCATCCTTCCGACTGATCTTGTTAGTCGCAATCCATCAAGTGCCATCAACGTCCCACCTATCTCTGCTCCGTCGAAAGAACTCCCTAGGACTGGCCCGACGGCCGGTAGAACTGTCGAAGTTACCAGCGATCTTTCATCAGCTCTCACGAGATTACGAACGATAATTGCCCAGAATAAGCTCAGAGTCGACCAGCGAGAGCAGAGGTTTCATGTTCGACCTTCTCTGAAACGCAAGAGGCTAAAGAGTTTACGGCATAGGAAGAGGTTCAAAGATGCATTTAAAAGATTGGTTGGAATTGCTATGGACATGAAACGAAAGGGAATATAGTGCTTTAGGCTTGACCCTGAATGGAAGGCGTTTGGTTTTTGCTGGTTTATATCTTGAAGATACATCAGCTCAAGGGAGGTTTGTTGGATGTCGCTGTCAGTTACCAACGACCAGAAAGTGACCAATACGGTAGTGCTGGTTTGGATCCTTTTAGCTGGCAGGAAAAGGTTACTTGTATCTTCACTAGTATATGTTTATTTCTCTCTTCCCCTCCCCTTTTCTTGCCACTGCAGTAAATAGTTTTGATGCCCTGTTCAAAGTCCTGGGCATTTGCTACTGTATTCTAGCACTACGGCACTCATACTCGACCGCTAGTGGTGATCCTGTTCCTTGCATTCTCCCTAGGTAGTAAATATAGTTAAATACAACTGGAGCAGGGTAGTTGGGCTGTGCTCTGTAAGGTACTGGTATGGTGAAGTCAAGCCAGGAAATGGACATCTCCCCCCATCAGCAAAAAAAAAATATTTATTTATTTTATCGCGGTCGCCGTCTCGCTTGTTGAGCCTCCTTTCTCAACGTTGTCCACTTCTCCTTTCCATGAACCGACCCTTGATGTTGTCCCCTTTTATTTGATTTTTTATTCGTTTTCCGTCTCGTGGTTTAATATTCCTGTTTGCCCTTACTATTTCCTTCTCGGGAGGTTGTCGTTCTTTCTAGTATTTGATTCTTCCTCCTCTCTCACCTCACAATCACTATCTAGAAGCACAGAGCTAAGCTATGGCTCGTCTGGGAAGGTTAGGCTTCCTGGGACTTGCCGTTCTATTCCACTTGATTTACATATATTCGATATTCGACATATATTTTGTTTCCCCAATCGTTCATGGCATGCAACAATACCGCGTTGATGCCCCGGCACCAGCGAAAAGACTGTTCTTGATTGTTGGTATGCAGATTTGCCTCCTGAATGAGTTTTCGGAGGTCCAACCTCAGCTCTGTGCGAGTATATTACCTCCTAAATTCATAGCTAAAATTCCAATCTAGGTGATGGTCTTCGCGCTGACAAATGTTTTCAATCCCACGACGACCCGGACTATCCTTCGGAGAATCGCTACCTCGCCCCTTTCATCCGATCCAAGGTTCTAAACGATGCTACCTTCGGTGTTTCTCATACCCGTGTACCTACGGAATCCCGACCAGGACATGTAGCGCTCATTGCCGGATTATATGAGGATGTCTCTGCCGTCACAACTGGTTGGAAGCTTAACCCAGTGAATTTCGACTCCGTTTTCAATGAGAGTTGGCATACTTGGTCCTGGGGATCACCGGATATCCTCCCAATGTTTAAGCACGGAGCTAGTGATGAGAGTAGAGTGGACGCATTTTCGTACGACGAAGAGATGGAGGACTTTACGGCTGGTACGATGTTATTGAGGCTTTTAAGCTTTGGGTTGGAGTAAAGCTAACACTTGCTCGGAGTTAAGATTCGACTAATCTTGATATTTGGGTTTTCGACCGCGTCAAGGAGCTATTCGAATCAGCCGCGCACAACGACCCCCTCAATGCGATGCTTCGACAGGACAAGGTTGTCTTTTTCCTTCATCTCCTTGGTTTGGATACTGCCGGTCATTCCTACAGACCGTACTCGGCCGAATATCTCCGGAATATCAAGGTTGTCGATGAAGGAGTCCAGCAGATCCATAAGCTTGTTAACGACTTTTATGGAAATGATGATAAGACAGCATGGATATTCACCGCCGACCACGGCATGAGCGATTGGGGATCTCACGGAGATGGGCACCCGGATAACACTCGCACGCCTCTTGTTGCATGGGGTGCTGGTATCAAGAAGCCGGTAGCGTCCAAGGTACTCGAGGTGACAGGCCATGAAGATGGTTTTTCTGGTGATTGGGGGCTAGGTGCTGTACGGAGAGTAGATGTCGCGCAAGCCGACGTGGCTGCTCTGATGGCGTATCTTGTCGGATTGAACTTTCCAGTCAATTCTGTTGGAGAACTTCCATTAGACTACCTTGATGCAAATGTCTCTGTGAAAGCAGAGGCATCCTTGGCGAATGCAAGGCAAATTCTTGAAATGTACAGGGTCAAAGAAGGTTAGTTCGGTTCCTGCCCCCTGTCCTCCTTCATGGGAGACAGATTCAGGGGGCGAATGATGGTTCATGATGGCAGTATGAAGCGACCGTCACTAATTTTAACAGAGCAGAAAAAGTCCACAACACTACGATACACCGCTTTTGTGCCCCTGAGCGAGGGTGAGCAATCTCTCGAAAGCCGTTTCGCAGAAATCCGGGGGCTTATCGATAGCGGATCACACGAAAGAGCCATTGAAAAGTGTGTGGAGTTAATCAAGGTTGGTCTAGAAGGCCTTCGATACCTTCAAACGTGAGCCACATACCTTCTACGCGAGAAACTCAAAGATAGCTAAATAACCTAGGTATGATTGGCTTTTTCTACGGAACCTAGTCACTGCGGGGTATCTGGGATGGATTGCATTTTCACTCACAACGGTTATTGACCTGCATGTACTCCACGGAAGAACCGAGCCTACCCGAACTATTGGGAGCTCTATATTCTTCATTTCTGGTCTCGTGGCCATTTATTCCATCCTTATGATCCAAAAATCTTCCTGGACATATTATGCATATGCCTTTTTCCCGGCGATGTTCTGGGAGGAGGTATATGCGAGGAAAAATTCGACCGTAGAAGGGATCAGACAGCTTGTAGCACACCTGGACTCATGGAGCGCATATATGGGTTTGGGCGCCAAAATGGTCGGGTTTCTTGCGTTACTAGAAGCCATGGTAGAGTTCCTCTTTTCCATTTAATCAAGGGGTGTGAGGATTGGGACTAACACGTTCTAAAAGGTATATGGATACTTTCGTCGTGAGGTTTTTACGGGATGCTTCCTCCTTGCGACTATCTGGCCCCTGCTCTATGGGTCCAGCTTTCTCCGAAAGAACAAGTTATTGGCCGCGAGCTGGATGATATGCTGTTGTTTGATGAGTACTTTTACCCTGCTACCCGTCATCAAGCAGGAGAGTGAGAGTTTGATGTGCGTATATTCCTATGAAAAGGGAAGGAGGTTTATGTATTATCGGGTGCTAACTGCAAGTAGATTGCTAGGAGGGTTTTTCATGTTTTCTTTGGGGTTGCTTTACATGATGTTCGGAGAGGCTGTTGCCAATGGTGGCGATGGGGCTCAGGTGGCCAGAGGTCAAGATTGGGTATCAAAATCCATTTTAGGATTCCAGGTATGTTGCATCGCCCCAGGCAATTTAGGCGAAATTGGAATGCCGGTACTTGATAGATACTGACTGTGGGTACAAAGCTTGGGCTGATTGGACTCTCCATGTTTGTGACGGGATCCAGCGTCAGATCTCTACAAGCGAAACTAGGTCTTCCTCTCGGAAATCAAGCCGTGGGGTGGCTTGTGCTCGGTTAGTTTGAATACCTCCCCGCCTTGCGTATCGCCGTCCCCGTGCCCTACTCACTGGGTTTCCTGAAAACTGTAGTCTTCTCGATTGCTTGCCCGTTCCTGCATGGAATTCGACCCCAGAGCCATTACTTCCATAGGCTCATGGTCATTTTCCTCACCTTCTCGCCCATATTTGTAATCCTTACCATCTCGTATGAGGGGTTATTCTACGTGATGTTTTGCCTTACGTTGGTTGCTTGGGTCCGCTTGGAGCACAAAATCCACCTTCACTCGTACCGAAAGCTGCCGAAGTCTCCGAGTTCTTGCGAAGGGGAAATGAAAGATGCATCATCTGGGCCAAATGAAACACTCAAGAAAAGTTCAACGGCTTCCACGACCGGGCCACAGACCCCGCACCCCCAAACATGGAGAGAACTAACCCTTGCTGATGCAAGGATTGCACTGTTTTTCTTCTTTTTTATTCAAGTGGCGTTCTTCGGAACTGGCAACGTTGCTTCGTTGTCATCTTTCTCTCTAGATAGTGTATATCGCCTTATACCAATGTTTAACCCATTCACAATGGGGGCACTTTTGGTTTTAAAGCTGATGATTCCGTTTGCGGTGATCTCAGCGAACCTTGGGATACTGAACAGGAGGATAGGAGTGGCGCCAAGCTCTCTGTTCATGATAGTCATGGCCATCTCAGATGTCCTAACACTCAACTTCTTCTACATGGTTCGGGATGAAGGGAGCTGGTTGGACATTGGTACGACTATCAGCCATTTCTGCATATCGAGCATGTTGGGGGTTTTCGTCTCCGCATTGGAATTCGTGAGCGAGGTTTTTGTTGGGGGTGTGAGCATGGAGGGCAGGACTCTCATGCCCCCCTCCCCTTCTTCCTTGAAGGGTGGTGCAAAAGCGCAGAATGGGAAACCCACGAGAGGCTTGAACGCTGAGGCTGCTAACGGGACCTCTTGAGGGCGGCCAAAGGGGGAGGGATAAGAGAAAAACAGCATATTATTGGGGAAAGGTTTTATCTATCACGTTCATGCTTAGTGTGTAATTTTAGACATGATATCATATACCGATACTCGGGTAGTCAAGCGATAGCGATATCGTACTTTTTCTCCCCTATCTCCCCTGCCTCAATCCAGTGCATGTATGTATGTCAGGGAGCGCCCTCTGCACCTCTTTCTCTAAGCATTACCCACGAGCGGAAAGTAGAAGCAACAAATGGTACAATACGACACGATAGATAGAAAAGTCAATCCTACCCCGTTCTTCCCCTCCCTCCTGCCTTCCTGTTTAATATTATGATACCCGTAACAAATCAAACCCTTAAATATCCGAAGAAACCCCACCCTTCTCGCCCTGAGATGGCCAGGATCTAGTATCCTACCGGTAGCGCAGTACGAGTAGTACGAGTGGCAGCGGTCCATCATGACATTAAATTTTCGCTTTTGCCCAGCACCCAGACTTTCACATGCGAGAAAGTAAACGTACTTGTACGACATCCGGGGAAGGAGAAGCCGTCGCCGCCGTCGCCGCCTCAAAAGATGAAGTGAAAGAGAGCACGGGCGGGGTAGCGCACGGAACCAATGCTCGAATGGTAGTGTCCTAGTTTTTTTTTTTTTTTGTTAAATCCGTGGTATTGTTTTTAGGTACATGTAAACCAAAGTAAACACTTCCCCCAGGCACAAACCACTGCATTCGGAGAAGACCCCATGGCAAAGAAAGCCCACCCCCTTCAGCCAAGGGAAAAACAAATCATCCCAGGTCCCTCTGGTGTGGAACCAACCGCAAATCCCCAACCAAAAAGGCACAAGACAAGAATAACAACCCCAATATTAGGCAGGACACTTGCCCGACAACCTAGCCAGCAGAGGCAGAAGAC
>Ga0307509_10006958_pt1 | contig 15000 bp, 11 predicted proteins | sample 10_EM_MG_FD_202245 | JGI IMG/M metagenome (GOLD analysis project Ga0307509, IMG submission 202245) | Populus trichocarpa ectomycorrhiza microbial communities from riparian zone in the Pacific Northwest, United States - 10_EM | ecosystem: Host-associated > Plants > Roots > Unclassified | place... | reverse complement strand
CGTCGCCGTGACGGCCGCCGCTGTAGTGCGACGGCTGGTGCTTCGAGATCGACGACGCGAGCACGTACTGGTTGTCCTTCTGCGCGATCTTCCAGTACGTCTTGCCGCCGACGGTGAGCTCGTCGTACTGGCGGACGTTGAGCGAGCCGACGATCGGCGCATCCTCGACCATCTTCGCGGCCTGCGGGGTCGCCGCGTCGTCGTCGACGTCCTTGGGCGAGCGCACCGGACCCTTCTTTTTCTTGTCGTGCTTCTTCTTCTCGGGCTTCGCGAGCGTGTACGTGACCGACTGCGGCGCGGTGACCTTGCCGTAGACGCCGGGCACGATCTCGCCGCGATCGAGCTGCGGCACTTCCTGGCCGTACGGTGGCTTGGTCGACGCCTTGACGTAGTCGCCGCAGACCCAGCCGCGCGGCTGGATCTGGACCCACGGATGCTCGCAACCCTTGCCCTTCTGGGTCGTGGTCCAGCCGACGCGCGTGTCGATCGCGACGGTCCCGATCCGCTTCGCATCGTCCGCCGGCTCGAGCCGGACGCCGACGGTCCGGACCAGCTCGAGCGAGTGGGTGCCCTCGGGGAAGGCCGGCACCGCGACCGGCAACTGCGCCGGCGGGATCACCGCGGACGGTTGGGCGGGCGCCGGACTGGGCTCTGGCGCCCGGTCTTTCTTGCCGCCACACGCGGCCGCGAGCATCGCGACGACGAGCGTGGTGGTGCGCACGCCTGACCAATACCACGCAGCCGCGCGGGATCCAGCTTCGCCTGGAATTTCGGCCCTTCCGGCACCCCATGCTACCGTCGCTGCGGATGCGGCTCGGCGAGATGCTGCTGCGCGATGGTCGTCTGACCGAACCGCAGCTGAAGCAAGCACTGGCGGCGCAGGCCAAGGACGGCGGCCGGCTGGGTACCGTGCTGTTCGAGCTCGGGATGATCGATCTCGAGGCGCTGACCGTCTATCTCGGGCTCGAGCTCGGGATCCCGATCGCGACCGGCGCGATGCTGGAGCGGGCCAAACGCGCGGCGGTCCGGCTGCTCCAGCCGGCGCAGTCGTTCAAGTTCAAGGTCGTACCGCTCGTGGTCCAGGACCGCCAGCTGATCGCCGCGGTCGAGGACCCACACGACTTCGCGACGCTCGAGGCGCTGACCCACCAGACCGGCTACCGCGTGCTGCCGCGGGTCGCGCCCGAGGTCCGGATCTACTACTACATCGAGCGCTACTACGGCGTGGCGCGCCCCGCGCGGTTCGTGAAGTTCGCCGAGACGCCGCGCGGCGACGAGAACGCCGCAGATCCCGCGTTACCTGCGCCGCCGCTGCCGGGGTTACCGCCCGTGCCCGCGTCCCTGGTGTCGGCGCCCGGTCCCAGGCCGCGGCTGCGCTCGACGAAGATGGCACAGCTGTTCGACGACTCGGAGTCGCTCGAGCTCGATGCCGAGGATCTGCTCGAGTCCCTCGACGCCGACGACGCCGCACCGGCCGAGCGCGCGACCACGGTGCGCCCGCACCGCGGTACCAACCCGCCGATCGCGTCCGACGCGCCTGCCCAGCCGCAACCGAACGCGATGGCGGTCGACGACGCGCTCGCCGCCCTCGCGACGGTGACCGATCGCGACGCGATGATCGACGCGCTGCTCGGCTACGCCGCGGGTGCGTTCCAGGGTGCGGTGCTGTTCACGGTCCGCGATCAGCTGGCGTTCGGCTGGAAAGCGGTCGGCGACCTGCCCGGCCGCGCATCGGTCGAGCACCTGTTGATCCCGCTCGAGGCGCCGTCGATCGTCCAGGCCGCGGTCTCGGCCGAGTCCGGCGTGTGGGTCGGCGAGGTCACGCCGTCGACGGTGAACTCGTATCTCCACAAGGTGCTCGGGATCGCCGAGCCGAAGTACGCGACCGCCGGCGTGATCACGATCGGCAAGCGCGTGGTCAACGTGCTCTACGGCTACGGCCACGAGCTCGATGCCGAGCAGACCGACGAGCTGCGCCAGGTCTGCGCCGTCGCCGCCGAGGCCTACGCCCGGTTGATCGCGGTTCGCAAGAAGAAGTGACTACGGCAGGTGCATCTTGCCCTGGCCGCCGCCATGGCAGGTCCCGCCCTGATTGCAGTTACCCTGGCCCGCGCCGAGCGTGCCGACCATCGGCGTGATCGTCGGGCACGTGGTCGCAGACGTGTTGGCTTGCGCCGTGGTCGTCGGTGCAGCGAGCAGCGCGGTCTCGATCTGGAAGTTGCCGGCGTCGTCGGTGAGTGCTTTCCGGGTCACGCCCCCGGCCGTGACGAACACGGTCGCACCCGCGGCAGGGGCAGTACCGGCCGTGTCGGTGTAGAGCGTGCCGGCGTAGCTGTACTCGGGGGCGTTCGAACCGAGGCCGAGGCCCGCGTTGTGACAACCGATGGCGTCCATGCAGCCGCGACCGGTGTGCGGCGTGCCGTCGTCCGTGTGCGGATGGGACGGGGGCGGCGGGTCGGCTTTGTTGCCGCAGTTGGAGCCACCGTCGTCATCGCCGCTGCCCGTGTTCGCGAGCACGCTGCCGACGTCGCAGGCGGATGCGAACAAAAGGGAAACGATGACGAACATTCGAGTCATGAGGCCCCGGTAAATCATCAGGTGTATGGGTGGGGTCATGCAAGGCCGGTGACCAATTCGTGCATCGGCCGAAACCTCGGAGATTTCACCTAGCTATGTCAGAAATCTGAGCCCGAGACCGGCGGCGACCGAGAGTCCGCACCCCACGGGGAGAACGAGTGTCCCCAGAGGTCCGTGGGCAGTCCGCGACCGGTGCCACCAGGCGACTCCGGCGACCGCTGGCCCCGCGAGCACAGCCACCCACACGACCATCGGCACTCCCGTGGGCCAGAACTGGTGAAACACGGCCTCGAGGATCTGGTTCGGCCGTAGCACGAGCACCGGAGGGAGCAGGCAGAGCGCGAGGGCGAGCGGCGCGACCAGGCGCGGGAGCCGCGGTGCGACGGCGAGGGCGGCGGCCGGGACGAGCCAGATCCACGCGAGCTCGCCGGCACCGAGCGCGAGGAGCGCGAGCCCGAGCGCGAACAGCGGCGCGATCGCGAGCGCGAGGTAGCGATGTGCGCCGATCCATGGGAACCGCCGCGCGACGAGCCGGGTCGCGAGGCCGCACAGGCCGGCGAGCACGAGCGCGCTCGCGAGGGTCGCGCGGAGGACCGGCGTCGCATCGAGATGCGCGGGGTCGAGATGGATCGGGCGATGATCGATCGCGGTGGTCGCGACCGCGGCGATCGAGAAGCATGCGATCGCTGCGAGCACGCCGGCCCCTCGCGTGCGCTCCGCGGCGCGTCCGCCGAGCGCGAGTGCGGCGAGCCCGAGCAAAGCGATCAGCGCGAGCACGGCGTCGACCGCGATCAAGGCGGCGCGTGGCACGACGGTGTTGACGGCGACGGGCAGCCAGAAGCCGTCGCCGTCGTGCGGCGGCGGTGGGGTCGCGACGAGCGCGCGCAGTACGCGGCCGATGTCGGCGAGGGCGTCGCGATCGACCCGCGCCAGGACATCGCGCGAGCTGTGGTACGCGCCGTCGATCCAGAAGCCATCCTGGCCGCGGTTGTAGAGATGAAACGCGCGGATCCCGCGCCGGGTGAACGCGCCGTGATCCGCGCGCTCGGCCTGCGGCCACCAGCGGCTGACCACGCGATGCGGCAGCGGCGCGCTGATCTCGACGCCCGCGCGATCGCCCGCACCGGCGAGCCAGCGCATCTCGGCGAGTCCGATGTGCTTGCCCGCGCCGTTCAGGGACAGGCGGCCGCTCGCGCCGATCAGGTCCAGCGCGATCGCGATCTCGATCTCGTCGCCGTGCCGCTCGGCGAGTGCGATGGCGCCGACGAGCCCGTGCTCCTCGTCGGCGGTGAATGCGATCATGATCGGCTGCGCCGGCGGATGTGCGTGGAGCTCGCGCGCCAGCTCGAGCAGCACGGCGACGGAGGCGCCGTCGTCGACCGCGCCCGGGCTCTCCGGCATCGTGTCGTAGTGAGCCATGAACAGCACCGCCTTGCCGGCGGGCCCGAACCGCGCGACGACATCCGGATCGTCGACATGGACGCGCCGAGCGTCCCGAACCGTCGTGCCGAGCACCTCGATCGCGGGGAGCTCGACATCGCCGACGGGCGTGGTCTCGAGCGGGATCCCGGCGAGCTGCTGCTCGAGATACGCGACCGCGCCGCGGCCCGCGGCACTGCCTGCCGGGCGTGGCCCGAGTGCGGTGAGCGCCGCGATGTGCGCGAGCTCGCGATCCGGATCGAGGCCGGGACCCGGAGCGCCGACCGAGCAGGCGGCGACCAGCGCGAGGACCCAGATCCTCACGCGAGCTCTGCGAGCGCGGCCAGGAGCAACGCGTTCTCTTCCGCGGTGCCGACCGTGATCCGCAGACACCCCGCGAGCGGGCCACCGGCCGGGCCATCGAAGTTGCGCACGACGATGCCGCGCTCCGCGAGGCCCTTCCAGATCTCGGTGGCGCGGCCCGCGCCGAACCGCACGAGCACGAGGTTCGCCTCGCTCGCGAACACCTCGCACCGCGGCAGTGTGGCGAGCGCGGTCGCGAGCCCGGCGCGCGCGTCGACGACCTCTGCGGCACGCGCGAGGCACCACGTCCCGGCCTCGCTCAGGGCGAACACCGCCGCCGCCTGATCGAGCGAGCTCAGGTTGTACGGCGGCCGCACCTTCTCGAGCACGTTCGCGATCGCCGGCGCGCTGATCGTGTAGCCGACGCGCAGGCCGGCGAGCCCGACCTTCGACAGCGTTCGCATGATCACGAGGTTCGGGTGCGCGGCGAGCGCGCCGAGGTTCGTGCGACCGCTGTACGCGACGTACGCCTCGTCCGACACGATCACCGTGTCGCGATGGCGCGCCGCGAGCTCGGTCGCGAGCTCCACCCGCCACAGCGTGCCCGTCGGATTGTTCGGGAGCGCGAGGAACACCACGCTCGGGCGGTGCTCGGCGATCGCGCGGTCGAGCGCCGCCTCGTCGAGCTCGAACGTTGGCCCGAGCGGCACCTCGACCGCGGGCACGCCGCGCGCGATCGCCGCGAGCTTGTAATAGACGAACGTCGGGACCGGATAGAGGATCGGCCCCGCGAACGCGGCGCACAACATCGCGATCAGCTCGTCCGAGCCGTTGCCGAACACCAGCTGATCACCGCCGAGCTGCAGCTGCCCCGCCAGCACCTCGCGGAGCTCCTTGGCTCGCGGATCCGGATAGCGCTCGAGCGGGACCTGCGCGAGCACCGTGCCGAGCTGATCGCGTAGCTCCGCCGGCCACGCGTGCGGGAGCTCGTTCGCGTCGAGCTTCGCCCGTATCTCCGGCGGCTGCGGCACGTGATACGCGCTCGATCCCCGCAGCGCCTCGGGCACGCGGTCGAGCAAGGGCCCCAGATCACTCATCGCGTCGCCATCCTCGCACGACCCATTCCCATGTACGTACCCACGATCTCGAGATCGCTCGCCACCGTGCGATCGAGGACCGCAGAGCGGCCCTCCTCCTCCGTGTCGCGCGAAACAACGACTGCGCTCGCGACCCAGGTACGCTCGCCGAACCGGTGCATCAGAGCCGCTGCGGCTCGTCCGCGATCGACGTCAGCGCTTCTTCCGGATCAACGCGGAGCGGCCGTGGGCGTCGAGGCCCTCGCACGCGGCGAGCGTCGCGATGGAATCGGCGTGCGCCAGCGCGGCGGCCTCGCTGTACTCGATCAGCGAGGTCCGCTTGCGAAAGTCGTGGACGCCGAGCGGTGAGGCGTAGCGAGCCGCGCCACCGGTGGGCAGCACGTGGTTACCGCCGGCGAGGTAGTCGCCCGCGGCCTCCGATGACCACGCGCCGATGAAGATCGCGCCGGCGGTCGTGCAGCGCGACGCGACCTCACGCGCGTCGGCGAGCTGGAGCTCGAGGTGCTCGGGAGCCCAGGTGTTCGCGAACGCGATCGCGGCATCGACCGAGTCGACGAGGACGGCGGCCCCGTGATGGCGGAGCGCGTGCTCCGCGATCTCGCGACGCGGGAGATCGGCGAGCTGGCGCACGAGCTCGCCCTCGACCGCAGCGGCGAGCTCGCCGGAGGTCGTGACGATCACGGCGCGCGCTTCGCGATCGTGCTCGGCCTGGGCGAGCAGATCGGCGGCGAGCCAGCCGGCGCGCGCACTGGCGTCGGCGATGATCAGAACCTCCGACGGTCCGGCGATCGAATCGATGTCGACCTCGCCGTAGACCTGGCGCTTCGCGGACGCGACCCACGCGTTACCCGGGCCGACGATCTTGTCGACGCGCGGCACGCTCTCGGTCCCGAAAGCGAGCGCGCCGACCGCCTGGGCGCCGCCGAGCTCGAACACGCGATCGACACCCGCGAGCCGCGCCGCGAGCATCGCCTCTGCCGACGCGCCCGGCGTCACCATCACGACCTCGCGGACGCCGGCGACCTTCGCCGGGATCGCGGTCATCAGCACGCTCGACGGATAGCGCGCGGTCCCGCCGGGGACGTAGAGTCCGGCGCGCGCGAGGGGCGTGACCCGGAGCTCGAGGCGCACGCCGTCGAGCGTGAGATCGAGATCGGGCTCGACCTGGCGCTCGTGGAACGCGCGGATCCGGTGCGCCGCGAGCTCGAGCGCCGCGCGGACCGGTGCGGCGACCTGCCCCGCGAGCTCGTCCCAGCGCGCGCGAGAGACTTCGTAGGGCGGCTCGCGCCGATCGAACTTGCGGGTGTAGTCGGCGACCGCGGCATCGCCCCGCGCGCGAACGTCGGCGAGGATCTCCGCGACCGCGTCGTCGACGCCGTCCTCGAACCGGGTGGAGCGATCGAGCAGCGCGTTCGCCTCGGGCGTGCCCGCGCGGACCTGGCGCAGCAACATCACTCGTCCTTCTTCTTCGCCGGGATCTTGGTCTTCTTGGGATCGTACTTGTCGAGATCCGGTTTCGGATTGTTCGCGTCGTACGGATCCTTCTCCTCCTTCTTCGGGCCGCTGTCGGGGCCGGGAGGGAGCGGACCTTCGAGGACACCACCCGGGAGCACCGACGGATACCGATCGGCATAGCTCGACACCATCGAGCTCGGCACGTTCTCGCGGCCGCGGCCGCCGACCTTGACGACATGGTTCTTCGCGGCCCACAGGACCCACGACTCGCCGTGGCCATTGATCTTGAGAGCGCGCGCGCCACCGATCTTGTCCTCCTCGACCTGGTAACCCTGCTCGGCCGCGAGCCGACGCGCGAGCTTCACGGTCTCGCGGAGGACGCCGTCGTCCTTCTCGTAGCGGGTGACAAACACGTTGACGACATCCTTGTCGGCGACGCGGCCGGCCTTCTCGGCGGAGTCGGCGACGTACGAGGCGGTATAGGCCTCGGCCTTGTTGTTCTCGACCCAGACCTCGACGTCGAGGACGGGCTGAAACCGGCGGAAATGCCAGGCACCGAGATCGCTCTCGACCACGCCGCGCTTGGGCTGTGGCGGGTGGCCGCCACAACCTGCCGCCCCGAGTGTGATCGCGAAGGCAAAACCGAGCCAGAAACGCACCGTAACCACGGGATTATCCTACCGCGTTCCGTCGTTGACAGCGGACGGGCATCACTGAATAGTCCCGCCAACCACATGGCCAGTTATCTGTTCTCGTCCGAGTCCGTCACCGAAGGTCACCCCGACAAACTGTGCGACGCCGTCTCCGACAGCGTCCTCGACGCGTGTCTTGCCGCCGATCCGTACAGCCGCGTCGCGTGCGAGACCGTGGCGAAGACGGGCTTCGTGCTCGTCGCCGGCGAGATCACGACCAAGGCGCAGCTCGACTTCCAGAAGATCGTGCGCGGCGCGGTTCGCGAGATCGGCTTCACGAGCTCGGACATGGGCTTCGACGCGACCACGTGTGCGGTGATGACGGCGGTCGAGCACCAGTCGCCCGACATCGCGCAGGGCGTCGATCGCGGCGATCCGGCGAAGCAGGGCGCGGGCGATCAGGGCCTGATGTTCGGCTACGCGTGCGACGAGACCAAGGAGCTGATGCCGCTGCCGATCCAGATGGCGCACCAGCTCGCGTACAGACTCGCCCAGGTCCGCAAGCAGAAGACCAAGGGCATCGACTGGCTGCGTCCCGACGGCAAGACCCAGGTCTCGATCCGGTACGAGGACGGCGAGGTCACGGGCGTCGAGGCGATCGTCGTCTCGACCCAGCACGACGACAAGGTCAAGCAGAAGACGCTCGAGGAGGCCATCCGCGAGCTCGTCATCAAGCCGATCGTCCCGGCGAAGCTGATGACGAACAAGACCAAGATTCACGTCAACCCGACCGGCCGGTTCGTCATCGGCGGCCCGCAGGGTGACTGCGGCCTCACCGGTCGCAAGATCATCGTCGACACCTACGGCGGCTACGCCCGCCACGGTGGCGGAGCGTTCTCGGGTAAGGATCCGAGCAAGGTCGATCGCTCGGCCGCGTACTACGCGCGCTACATCGCGAAGCACGTCGTCGCCGCGGGCCTCGCGCGCCGCTGCGAGGTCCAGTTCGCGTACGCGATCGGCGTCGCGGAGCCGGTGTCGATGCTCGTCGACACGTTCGGCACCGGCAAGGTGTCCGACGAGAAGCTCACCCAGGCCGTGCTCGCGACGTTCGACGCGCGCCCCGGCATGCTGATCCAGGAGCTCGATCTCCGCCGTCCGATCTTCCGGAAGACCGCGGCGTACGGTCACTTCGGCCGCGAGGAGCCGGAGTTCACGTGGGAGAAGACCCCGCGGATCGCCGAGCTGACCGACAAGGCCGGCGCGAAGGCCAATGGCGCCAAAGCGAACGGCAACGGCAAGGCTGCCCCGGCGCCCGCACCCGCATCGGGCAAGAAGCCGGCGAAGTCGACGCAGGCGCGCGCCTAGTCTCCTCGCTCGTTCGTGATCGACGCCACGCCGAGTGCGTGGCGTTTTGCGTTTCGGGATCGTTTACGCTTACGCCTACGCTCGCGCTCACGCTCATGGCCTCGTTGTTCGTCGCGCAGCCCGCGGCGGGATCGATCGACGATCCGGCGCGGGCCGAGGCGATCGCGCGGGCCTGGTTGATCGAGCACGAACCGCGAAGTGACTTCGTCGTGGTCGCGAATCGGCTCGACGACGGGGTGCGCAGCGTCGGGTTCGCACAGCGCTGGCACGGGCTGCGCGTGGTGGGAGGGCAGATCGGGTTCGTGTTCGCGCACGATCGGTTGACGCTCGTGCTGCCACACGTCGTCGAAGATCTGCATCCGCTGGGCGCGCGCGCGACCGGCGAGCAGGTCGTGCTGAGGACAGCGAACGGCGATCGGATCGTCGAGCACGTGCGCGAAGCCGACGACGACGTCTATCGCGACGAGCGCGGCGAGGTCGCGCGCGAATCCCGGCGGCGCGACGCGACCGGCACGCTCGAGTACAACGCCGGCGTGCGCTACGCGAGCGGCACGCGCGGCGACTCGACTGCACGCACCGCAACGATCACGGTGAACGGCATCGCGACGACGACCACCACCACCGGCGGGTTCACCTGGCCCGGGTCGGCCGACGCGACCGTCGTGCCGAGCTGCACCGGGACCGAGGTGATGGTGGTGAACGCGGCGGGCGGCGCGGCGTCGGCATCGCTCACGGTCCAGGCCGGCGGCGGCGTGATCTGGAGCGCGGCGAACAGCGAGCTCGACGACGCGCAGATCTCGACGTACGTCTACGGCACCACCGCCGCCGAACGCGCGAAGCGGATCGATCCTGCGGCGAGCACGTGGCTCGATCCGTTCGTGTTCTACGTCAACGAATCGAACCCGTGCAACGCGTTCTCGACGGGGGATGCGGTCCACCTCGCGCGCGGCGTCGCGGAGTGCGAGAACACCGGCCGCGTCGCGGATGTCGTCTATCACGAGTTCGGCCACGCGCTGCACTTCCACGAGGTGATCAGCGGCGTCGGCGCCTATCAGCTCCAGCTCTCGGAAGGGCTCGCCGACTTCAACGCGGCGAACCTGACCGAGGACTCCGGCATCGGCCGCGGCCTCGACTTCACCGATGCGGCGCAGCGCGAGCTCGACCCGCAAGGGCGCGAGCTCCGCTATCCGACCGACGTCACCTCCGACAGCCACGCGTCCGGCGACATCGTCGCCGGTGCGCTGTGGGATCTTCGCAAGGCGCTGATCGTCGAGCTCGGTCACGATCCCGGCGTCGCGCTCGTCGAGAAGATCTTCCTCGGGGTGATGCGGCGAGCGCAGGACTTGCCGACCAGCTACACCGCCGCGCTCGTCGCCGATGACGATGATGGCGACCTCGCGAACGGCACGCCGCACTACTGCGAGCTCCAGCACGCGTTCGGCGTGCACGGGCTCGCGCCGGACTTCGCCGACACCGCGATCGGCACGCCGGCGTTTGCCGACTCGACGATCTCGGTCCCGGTGACCGTGCCCGCACCGGGGCCGTGCCCGACCCGTCAGGTCGTCGCGATGCACGTGCTGTGGAAGGTCGGTAACGAGATCGCGAACGATCTCGATCTCGCGTTCGACGGCACCGCGTGGACCGGCCAGCTTCCGGTCCAGCCCGACGGCACGGTCGTCAACTACTCGGTCGACATCCTCCTCGACGACGGCACCCAGCTCGCGTACCCCGACAACCCGGCCGACCCGATGTACCAGGCGTTCGTCGGCACCGCGACGCCGATCTGGTGCGAGACGTTCGATCACGCACCGGCCTGGGTCGTGGGTGGATCGACCCCGAGCGAGTGGCAGTGGGCCCGTCCGACGACGGCGGGTCGAGCCTCCGGCGATCCATCGACGCCGCACACCGGCGAGTACATCTACGGCACGACCCTCGCGAACGGCGGTGCCTATGGCGCCGGCGAGACGATGACCGCGACGACGCCGGCGCTCGACACGAGTGCGTTCCAGATCATCCACCTCCAGTACTGGCGGTGGCTCACCGTGGAAGACAGCGCGCGCGATCAGGCGGAGATCCTCGCGAACGGCGACACGGTCTGGCGCAACGCGACGACCAGCGCCCAGTCCCTCGCCCACATCGATCGCGAGTGGCGGTTCCACGACATCGACATCACCCATCAGGTGCAAGACGGCATGGTCGCCGTGACCTGGCAGCTCGCGAGCGACGGCACGACCGAGCTCGGCGGCTGGAACCTCGACGACGTCTGTGTCGTCGGCATGGCGAAGATCGCGCGCTGCGGCGATGCCTATGTCGACCTCGGCGAGCAGTGTGACGACGGCAACACGCACGACGGCGACGGATGCTCGAGCAAGTGCCGCGACGAGATCGAGGCCGGCGGTGGCGGTGGCTGTTGCTCGGCGAGCGGCGGATCCGGATCGGGGCTGGTCGGCGTGGTCGTCCTCGCGCTGGTGCGACGCCGGCGGCGCATGTAAGGCGGTCGGCGCGGTAGCGTTGATCTCGTGATGCTCACCTGTCCCGCCTGTGGTGGCCTGACGCCGAACGACCTGCCGACGACCGCGTGCCTGCACTGCGCGACTCCGTTCACGCGGCGCGCGCGCTGGCTCGCGACGCTCGTCGGCGCGACCGGGACGATGCTGCTCGCCGCGTGCTACGGCCCGTCCGGACGCTACTACCGGCCCGTGGGTCCGCAGGCCGCGGATCGCGATGCCGACGGCGACGGCTCGCCCGCGAGCCTCGACTGCGACGACAACGATCCCACGCGCTATCCCGGCGCCGCGGATCCTGATGGTGACGGTATCGATCAGAACTGCGATGGCGTCGACGGCTGGAAGGATCCGAACAAGATCGCGGTGCCGCCGGCGGACGGCGGCGCATGATCGACAGCCGCGACCGCCGCCGGCTGAACGTGCTCGCGCGCGCGCCGCACCCCGCGTACGTGGTGTGGGAGCTGACGCTGCGCTGCGATCACGCGTGCACGCACTGCGGCTCGCGCGCCGGTCACGCGCGCGACGGCGAGCTGTCGACCGCGGAGGCGCTGCGCGTCGTCGGCGAGCTGGCGGCGCTCGGCGCGCGCGAGGTCGCGTTGATCGGCGGCGAGGCGTACCTGCACGAGGGTTTCCTCGCGGTCGTGCGCGCGCTGCGCGACGCGGGGATCGGGGCCGCGCTCGTCACCGGCGGACGCGGCATCACGGCAGCGCTCGCGAAGGAGCTCGCGGCGCTGGCGCTCACGCATGCGAGCGTGTCGATCGACGGGCTCGAGGCGACGCACGATCGGATGCGCCACCTGACCGGCAGCTATCGCGGTGCGCTCGCCGCGCTCGATCACCTGCGCGACGCCGGGGTGCCGACCGCATCGAACCTCAGCGTCAACCGCCTCAACCAGCGCGACTTGGAGCCACTCTACGCCGTGCTGCGCGCGCGGGGCATCGGCTCCTGGCAGATCCAGCTCACCGCGCCGCTCGGCCGCGCCGCGGATCGCCCCGCGATGTTGCTCCAGCCGTGGGAGCTCGTCGACGTCGTCCCGCGTGTCGCCGCACTGAAACAACGTGCGCGGGCCGACGGGATCGTGATCACGCCGGGCAACAACCTCGGCTATTTCGGTCCGGAAGAGACCGTGCTGCGCTCGGTCGCCGAGACCGATCGCGATCACTGGCAAGGCTGCCAGGCGGGACGCTTCGTCCTCGGGATCGAGGCCGACGGTGGCGTGAAGGGCTGCCCCTCGCTGCAGAGTGCGAGCTACGTCGGCGGGAACCTGCGCGAGCGCTCGCTCGCCGAGATCTGGGCGACCTCGCCGCGGCTCGCGTTCACGCGCGCGCGCACCGTCGACGATCTGTGGGGCTACTGCCGGACCTGCCCGTTCGCGGCGACCTGCAAGGGCGGCTGCAGCTTCACCGCGCACGCCGTGTTCGGCCGGCCCGGTAACAATCCGTACTGCCACTTTCGCGCGCGCGAGCTCGCGAGCCGCGGGTTGCGCGAGCGGCTGGTCCCGGCGACGCCAGCGCCCGGCGTACCGTTCGACAGCGGGACGTTCGAGCTCGTCGTCGAGCCGCTCGACGCACCCGAGCCTGCACCGCTACGGCCCGAAGAGCTCCTGGTGATTCGCGCGCACCCGCTTCGTGATCGTGCGTAGCGCGACGTAGAACACGGGCGTCAGGACGAGCCCGAAGATCGTCACGCCGATCATCCCGGCGAACACGGTCACGCCCATCGCGCGCCGGATCTCGGCACCCGGGCCGTGCGACAGCATCAGCGGCACGACGCCGGCGATGAACGCGAACGAGGTCATCACGATCGGACGCAGCCGCAGCCGGCACGCCTCGATCGCCGCCTCGACGATCGTGCGGCCCTGGTGCTCCAGCTCGCGTGCGAACTCGACGATCAGGATCGCGTTCTTCGTCGCGAGTCCCATCAGCACGACGAGCCCGATCTGGACGAACACGTTGCGATCACCGCCCGCGAGGTGGACGCCGACCAGCGCCGCGAGAATGCACAGCGGCACGATCAGGAGGATCGCGAGCGGCAGCACCCAGCTCTCGTAGAGCGCCGCGAGCACGAGGAACACGAGCAGGATCGCGAGCGGAAACACGACGAGGTTCGCGCGCCCCTCGCTGACCTGCTGGAAGCTCAGGTCCGTCCACTCGTAGGTGAAGCCCGGTGGCAGGACCGCCGGCGCCGCGGCCTGGACCGCCGCGATCGCCTGGGCCGAGGACATCTTCGCGGGATCGGCCTGACCGACGAGATCCGCGGCCGGGAACCCGTTGTAGCGCACCACCGGATCGGGACCGAACGTGTGGCGGACCTGGACGACGCTGCCGATCGGCACGAGCGCACCGGCGGCGTTGCGCGTGCGCAGCTCGCCGATCTGCTCCACGTGATCGCGGAATGGCGCGTCGGCCTGCGCGATCACCTGATACGTGCGACCGAAGCGACTGAAGTCGTTGACGTACGCGGAGCCGAGATAGACCTGGAGGGTCTCGAACAGCTCGGACAGCGCGATGCCCTGGGCCTTCGCCTTCGTCCGATCGATCGCGAGATCGAGCTGCGGCACGTTCGGCTGATAGGTCGAGAACGGCGGGAACATGCCGGGCGTGTGGGCGACCGCGCCCTGGAGGCCACCGATCGCCTGGGCGAGCTCGGTGTCGCCGCGATCCGCGCGATCCTCGACGAACAGCGAGAACCCGGCACCGGTACCGAGGCCGAGCACGGGAGGCGGCATGATCGCGAACGCGAAGCCCTCCGAGATCCCCGCGAGCTTGCCGTTGAGCTCGCCGGTGATCTCCGCCGCGGTGTGCTTGCGGTGATTCGCGTCCGTCAGCGTGATGAACACGACCGCGGAGCTCGGCGTGTTCGTGAAGTGCACCGCGTTGAGGCCGGGGAACGCGATCGCGTGAGCGACGCCGTCGGTGGCGAGCGCCCGCTTGCTGACCTCGCGGACGACCGCGTCGGTGCGGTCGAGCGACGCGCCGGCCGGGAGGCTGACGATGCCGATCAGGTACATCTTGTCCTGCGTCGGCACGAACCCGCCGGGCACTTTCTGGAACATGAACGCCGCGAGGGCGAGCGTCACCGCGTAGATCGCGAATGCCGGCTTGCGGCGTTTGACCGCGACCCCGACGACGCCGGTGTACGCGCGCCCACCGCGCCGGAACACCCGGTCGAACCCGCGGAAGAACCAGCCGAACAGCTTGTCGATCAGGCGGGTCAGCCGGTCGCGCGGCGCCCCGTGCGGGCGGAGCAGGCGAGCGGCGAGCGCGGGCGACAGCGTCAGCGAGTTGATCGCCGAGATCACGGTCGAGATCGCGATCGTCAGCGCGAACTGCTTGTAGAACTGCCCGGTGAGGCCGCTGATGAACGCGAGCGGCACGAACACCGCGACCAGCACCAGCGCGATCGCGATGATCGGGCCCGAGACTTCGCGCATCGCGCGGTAGGTCGCATCGCGCGGCGTGTGGCCGGCCTCGATGTTGCGCTCGACGTTCTCGACCACGACGATCGCGTCGTCGACCACGATCCCGATCGCCAGCACCAGCCCGAACAGGCTCAGCGCGTTGATCGAGAAGCCGAACACGCTCATCACCGCGAACGTGCCGATCACCGCGACCGGCACGGCGAGCAGCGGGATGATCGAGGCG
>Ga0307509_10006957_pt1 | contig 15000 bp, 11 predicted proteins | sample 10_EM_MG_FD_202245 | JGI IMG/M metagenome (GOLD analysis project Ga0307509, IMG submission 202245) | Populus trichocarpa ectomycorrhiza microbial communities from riparian zone in the Pacific Northwest, United States - 10_EM | ecosystem: Host-associated > Plants > Roots > Unclassified | place... | reverse complement strand
TCAACTTTCCACCTGTTTGTCTTCCGGTATATCAATAGGTCACACATACGCACGGGAGGGTGATTTCGGCACGCGCGACACACCATCCAAACTAAACGGGTCCTGCGAAATCAGCCCAACACCGGTATGTCCAAGGGCTAACTGGCACCTGTCTTTTCTTACTTGAAAAACCCTAATTCTCAGTTGAAGTTTCTTATTTCTTGGAATGCGCATGTGTAATGTGTATGCGAGGGCGACTTGGGATATGGTATTTTTCAGAGAAAGGGGATATGGCTACCCGTAGTCCAAGTGACACGATTTACGGTGGTTTCTCTGACTTGACTCGATAGGGGTTCTATCTACAGTTCGTGGAAGAGTAAATTTACACTCGCTTCCGTAAAGTTCTCGTAACCCCGCAGGTATCTATAGTGGTGTCTTAGCACCAACGATGTACCCTGTCTCCAGAATTTACGTAGCGAGTATTGTAAAACTCATCAACAATCATGGCTCCTCCGCATCATTCCAATACGTCAAAGTGAGTTAGAGAACGGTATGATAAAAACCATGATATTGCCTTGCTATCCAATCTCGGGATGGGATACAAACAGATAGCGAAGATGAAAAATACTCCGATCTCCATAGTTGCAGGGGTGGTTTAGCGCAAAGCACAATTGATAGATTGGTTGATCGGATGCCACACCGTATTGTAGCTGTAGTTGATAGTAATGGAAGTCAAATAAAGTGGTAGATTCAAAGTGGAACTATGACTTCTGGTAGTCTATCTCTTCGTTTAATATTCTCCTTATATCAAAATATCCTTGTGTGAGCGTGATCGTTGCTAAGTTTCACACTAATCACTACCTAAAATCTAGAGACGGGGTACATCGTTGGTGCCAAGACACCACCACAGATACCTGCTGGGTTACGAGAACTTTGCGGAAGCGAGTGTACAGCGGGCTCGGAATGCGGCTCTTGAAGCGCCATCAGAGGGGTAAGCCAACTCCAACCTCGCCTGTGCTTAGTAATACGATAGATTTAGAAAATATAGCGCAGCCGCATCCGCAAAATTCTGACACCCTTCCGAGTACCACCGGTGGAAACACTGCGCTAACCCTCTCCTTCTGGTAACTTAGTTAGGATAAATTGTGATAAGAGCTTACAATGTCTCTGGACGTATACCTGAATGAGAGTTATCAAAAGACTCAAGCTGGCCGGTTGTGAATTGGAATTGCTCTTGAGGTACGAGTACAAGGAAATGTATGAGAACTTTACGAGTGTGGGTGCGCACTACCGCTTTCACACCCGCGTAGCATCGACTAAGTGGTCCGCGTCTTAGACACAGTAATCTCAACCCCTAACGATGATAATGATGGAATCGATGCTCCAGCCCGAGTAAGCCCCAAAATTCCTCCGCTGCGGGAGGAAACCAGGACCAGCTACATTTATCGCGCATCATGTTCTATGGATCTGGATTAATCTCCATCCAAACCTCCGGTCGTGGGAAAAAGTGGAGTTGACAATTATGACTTGGCACACAGGGGTATCCCATAGTCCTTCGAGTATTGCGCACAAGAGATCTCGTTAAGAAAATTACCGGATCTGGGAGGCCTTTTTCCTTAATCGGAAATATATTAATGGCATTTGGAGAGTATTCTTCCTTAACCAGAAATGAATTCCTTGGCATTCTGGGCTGAGACGTATTCCACTGATCTCTTTGCGCAGCGACGGACTAAGGGATAGTAGCACCCTCGCTTTCCCAACCCATTGCTCCTCAGCGAAAAATGCCTCTCTCTGATAATGGGAGAGGGCGAGAGCTAACCACTCTGGGGGGTATGTAAACATGTATTGTAATAAGTTTCATAGACATAGGTACAATCATTTTCTCAAAAGTTGGTCTGTGGTTGTGGTTGCCGGGCGACTAGTGTGAACTCTACTTTTTCCCACGACTGCCGCTAGCCAGTCCTGAGAGGCATGGTGCTAGCTCTTGGACTAGCCTAGTCAGAATCTCGGGGAACCTCAGCACATGAATCATGAGAAGCAAACTTTTGTTATTGTGCGTGGACAAAATTGACCGATCAACGAACGCTCATAATTTTCGCCGTGATGTTGTCAACCTCTCCGATGCAAACCATCCCAACCCAACCAAGAAAAACAAGTAAAAAATTTAATAATCTACTTCCATTTTCATCAGGTATTCAGAATCAGGTAATATTAAAGATTTATGTCTTAATACTATGACTAAACATGGCTACCGTCACAATTGCTGTCACAGTTTTCATAATCATTATTTTCATTTACCATTGGCTACATTGTCCTCTTTGTATTAAATACATCAAATCTTTAATATCTAACATAATTCTGACACACCTTCCGGTACTTTTATAGCAACTGTATTCCGAATACACGATGAGAATAGAAGTAAATATATGGTAGTAATCAGTACTTAGTATACTATCCATCAACCTTAATAAAAAAAAAGAGAGGTGCCACTTGAGTGGTAATGATTTTTGTGGGGGCCCGGAAGCGATGCGTTGCCACGCGCACCGAGGTGATCGGCTAATTTTATCCAGGCGCGGCGTGCGGATCCATCGGCAAAGTCCTCCTACACTTCCAAGCAAAATTACGAATTGCGCTAAGAAACGCTTCCCTTGACCTCTCACAGTAAAACAGGTTGGGATGAAGGACGGCCTGCTGCTGTGGATGGGGGGTGTTCTTAAGGTAGGAGGGGGGGTGTGATTTGAATAATTTTATGAACGTGGGTGCATGCTCCAAAAGCGTAACATGGATCCGCAGCTCCTATTACAACACCAACGCTCGGGTACAGTACAGTAGTTGATGCACTGGACTTTTATTTACAACGCCTTTATACTAGAAAAATATGTCACCCTGTTACACACCTCTTCCGTGCCTCTAGCGCGGACTTGGCCAACCAAATAGGTTTCAACGAATAGCCAAAAGAAAAGGGGGGGGATAGAGGATAGCATGTGGAAAATGATACGATAGTGGGGGACTGGGGCCGAATGCATCGCAAGTTGGGGGGGGGGGCTGTCTTCTAGTAGAATAGGAATCAGTAGCACAGATAGTATTCAACAGACTCCTTATCGGAATTGCCGAGCGGGTACATTTGATTTTTTAGATTAGATTCATTCTGTTTTACTAATAGTAGCTTGATTGGATGATATAATGAGTTGGAAAGTATTGGAAATGCTGCTCGCCAGACTTTCCCAGTATCTCCTTTGTTCTTTAGCTAGTTTCCGGGGAAGTGCTGTTATGCGCTGAGGAGTCGGGCATATGGATATGGCTCCGGGCGTGTGTTTGTGGAAAGCATTTCCTATGTAGGAATGCAGCGATCGGAACGGAGGCGGAGAGGTAGTAAAAGGGTTTTACACCCGGAGGACACCCGGAGAGATAGTGATGATTGTTTCTGCATTTTGTTAGCATGAGTTTCCGGGAAAAAGGGGGAAAGATGGGACATGGAGCAAACTGTCTGAAGAAAGTGTGTGGTACCTCCTGATGAGGATAGGAGGAGTTTGTGATGATATATACTTTTGTTTTTGCCTTAGTTAGTTGAGGTTGTGGACAGGTGTCGTTGAGGTTCAATCTCTTTTATTCATAACTATATAGCTAATGGAGCGACTACCTATCCGGGCTTGCACAACCATACAGCAGTACGTTCCAAGGAGTACACCAGGCCCAACCCCGCCTAGGCCGCAGTACCTCTGGAAAAGTACCACCCGCGCGATTCGTAGACTGAAGTCCGAGCATCCGGCCAGCACATGGGAATCACAAAATAAACCACCCAACTAGGGTATGAACAAAATACATCCACCTCCCATAGCCATCCACCAAACACTACCATAAGCGAGGTCATAGCTACAACCAAGCCCACATTCCGGCAAACCAGTCACACAAACACGACAAAAGAAATTCAACACAATCCCACGCCCCTGCCGACGCCTACCACGGCCGACGGTAACAAAACCAGGATCACGAGCATGACGATCGGATCCTCCCACCCCAGGAGCCGAAGCCACTGGAGCACCGTTATGACCAGCGGGAACTGGAGGAGGCGACGAGGAAATAGCCTCAACGACCCGAGCCTTCTGAGAAGCCACGTGTAACATGTGTACATGTTCCGGTAACGGTACACCGGAGCGTGAAGTCCAGGATTTCCTATGTTTAGTTGATTTATATTTGGTTTATTTGATTTGATTTCAGCTCCACCACTGTCTCTGAGTCAGATAGGCTATGCTATCGTATTGCTACGTTTAGTTTGCTTTGCTGGAAGTTTATATTTAGGATTCTGTGTATGGAATTGTCATGTAGCACTAGGTGGAGGCTGAGCTATGTGTATTTAAACCAGTCTCCTGGCTAGCAGGAGACAGGAGACTTCGACAAACCTTCAGTCTAAGAATACACTTGGTTGAACGGCAATCCCTGAGTCCAATTTGTCCTTCAACTATTATCTCTTGCTTCCGGTCCATTGAAGCCTCCCTTAGCACCAGCGCTAGCAGGTCTATCGCCGGTCCTATTGTATTTTCGTTAGACAGGAATAAACCTGTTACACCATGCCAGCCTCATTGTCCACCCAACGCACACGACACGGGTGACGTTTGGCAACAGCCCTATCCGCCGACGGCGAGCGTTCAACCTGTACCACCGGCAACTCTGGCTCTGCCACATCGGGCTCAGGCTCCTGCGCCATCACAGCGGAAGCCACAGTAGTCCCCAACAACTCCTCCACAGGCGCTACGAAGGACGCCACCATTGTAACATGTATACATGTTCCGGTAACGGTACACAGGAGTGGGCAGTGCAGGATCTCTTATGTTTAGTTAATTTATATTTGGTTTATTTGATTTGATTTCAGCTCCGCCACTGTCTCTGAGTCAGATAGCCTATGCTATTGTATTGGTATGTTTAGTTCGCTTTGCTGGAGGTTTATATTTAGGATTCCGGGTATGGAGTAGTTATGTAGAACAGGTGGAGGCTGAGCTATGTTTCTTTCTTTGGTCTTGCAGGATTACAGGATTCCGGTATGTGCGCAGCTACTGGTAATGATCGTGATTGCAGGAAGGCTATCACTCTTGGGTTTTGTATTTAAACCAGTCTCCTGGCTAGCAGGAGACAGCAGACTTCGACAGACTTCAGTCTAAGATACACTTGGTTGAACGGCAATCCCTGAGTCCCTGAGTCCAATTTGTCCTCCAACTATTATCCTTCTGACTACCGGTCCCTTGAAGCCTCCCTTAGCACCAGTGCTAGCAGGTCTACCGCCACTGGTCCTATTGTATTTTCGTTAGACAGGAATAAACCTGTTACATGTGCCATATTCGCTCCCTTCAACCTGTTCGCTCTCGCTCTCTAAGGTAACTGTCTCTTCACTCCCTGATGGAGTGGCATCGTTTTATGGGTTCTGTCCATACTGGTGTGGGGCTTGACGGGTTCGGGTATTCTTCAGAATTCCCCCTGAGTTCCCTCTCCGGCCAGCTGCTGCCCTGCTGCTGGCCTGTCCGGATCCTCTTCGGCGAGGCATTTTATGGCCTATGGAGTGTGGTAGACGTGTACTGGGTACTTGGATAATGGTATTTGCGATAAGTTTGGATAGTAGAGAGAGTATTCAACAAAAAGCGCGTGTTGTAGAGAGGTTTCCGGATCTTGTGGTAGGGGAGATCTCGTGGTGCTGGGGGAACTCGTGTTGAGGGAGAACTCGGGGGTTATGTATTGTGGGTATCCCACGGGCCCTCTCAGTAGAGCTATGACCCCGCGCTTAACGCGCTCTCGGCTATACCTTTTTCCATCAACCTCCGAGACACAGCTACCGCTTGGTGTTGTGGTGCGTGTGCTTAGCCCAATTGGCAATGGGTTCGTCCAACCCGCCATTTAAATGAGATGATATTGTTGAATGAGATGGTATTATTAAACGAGTCGTTATTAAAGGAGTTGTTATAGCGAGAGTTGCCATTTTCCACGACACGAACTTGCGACATTTCTCGTTTCTCTCTCTCTTGTTTGGAAAGAGGTACAATAAATGCAGAGGATTCACAGAATGGATTCTTGAATTGGGTAGGGTCGATTAATAGGCTTTTCGAGGGTGACGAAAAGCGGGGCTGCTGTTACAAGTCCCCTTCATGTGCAGAGCGAAGCAGGGGGATCGTGGGGCTGAGTTTCCGCTGCTATAACACTAAATCATGTTCTCCCCGCACATGCGGGGGACTTGAATCCCGCCATCTTGCTGACAAGCACCTGACCCAATCAGCTCATCTGGAGTGCCGTCTCTACAGGGCTGAGTCCTGCGACAAAAAAGGTGGTTGATCCTCTCCCGGCTATCTTAGATCAAAAATACTGTTTCTGGAAAGTTCCAACACAAGCACAGGTTGCCCATCTTTTTCTAAGCGGGAGCGTACATACCATATTAAAATTCTGACCGTTTCGATTCTTTGTTTGAAGTTTTCAAGAAAGGAGGGGGACAAAAAAGTAAGTCTCTTTATGGGCTTCCTTGCAAGTATAATACAAATATTAGGGCTAGGGTAACTTAGGCGCTGAAAACCAAATCCCTGCCCTTCAACTGTTCTGGAACAGAGCTATTCCCGCTACTCCCAGACGTATGAATGAGTGATAGAATGGGATCCCTTCATCCTGAGTTCCCTGGGCGTATATTTTCATGGAATCTTAGGAGTGTATAGTCACAATACCGTCTCTTCCACGATGGCGAGATTCTCGCACAGAAAATAAGGCATCACAAACAAACTTGGGCCAATCAGACTACAAAGACAGGGTTATTCTCGCGACGCTGGATGAGGCTGTACCATTTCCGGCAAGTTACCCTATGACCCGGGGTTAACTCGCAGGCAGCACTCCTCGTCGCCATTTGGCGGCTATTTTCTCCCGCTTGAAATATCAAAATTCTATGTTTTGAAATTTTACTTCTCTTGAAATTCGCGGGCATAATTTGTATGGAAGGGCGAGTTGGAATATCAGATTTTTCGGATAGTAAAAAGACGAGCTACCGTAGAATCTCATGAAAGTCAAAATGGCGCTATTAATTCAAATTTCGTGAATGGCGCTAGTGACGATTTTCTTGAACCTGCCCAAACGGCGCTCTCTACTCGAGTATCATACTTGTATGTTTAAACTGTGGCGACTTGGCGTTCTTCGTGTCTGCCTTGGTTTCACCTTAGTTCGCTTTAGCACCATTCCAACCTTCATGAGATCCTAGGGTGTATGCCTACTGGTATTTACCATGGTTTGGCTTAGTTCGATAGGATTTATTTATATACAGTACTGCGGATGAAATTTGGCTTTCCTAACTTGCAGTTTTTTTAGCTTATCTGCCAATAACTTAAGCGGAATACAAGTGGATAGCGGTTCATGATCTTGGCTTGGGGAAGTGTCACGTTTTTACAGGGGTGGCTGTTGCCTAGTCTTGACAGACATTTTTTTATTTTTATTTTTAATATCATGTATTCGTTGTTAAAGTACAAGAAACCGTGCGGAGCGCTAGCTATGGCGTGAACAAAACTATAAACAATCCAACAACCTGCTTCACTCCCTCATGGGAAAAATCAAACCCCTCTAAACCAGAGCCCATCCTCCCCCCTCACAGCACCTACTAAGACGAAAGCAAGATGGAGCAATACCTTCCTCCAGACACGTAAGGAAAGACAAGTATAGAAAAGAAACCAGGGAAAGACACAAACCCTTCGGCGGGCCCCCTGAAACAAAAGAAAGGATTCTTACGGCACCTGGTGCCGACGGAGAGGAAAGATAAAATTACTATTACCGGATGCCTAACGGAATGTCCCCGACCTAAGCGGCTTTGGGGCAAGGCGTTGTCACGGGCGGGCTGCCCGGAATATTGGCGACGCTTCGGACTTTAGCATGGGCCAAGGAGGTAGTGCTATACCATGACACAGCGTAACCTAATGCGAGGTCTACGACCGTAGAGTAAATCACGGGAGCGGGAGGAGGACGAGGGGAGTCACCCAGCGAAGAGAGCCACTCAGCAGTGGAGGTGCCAGCTATCGTGAGGGGCAGTAGGGTGCCAGCCACTGGGGCAGATAAGATGCCAGCTAAAAAAGGATGTAGCAGTACGGTGCAAGCGGATCTGACGCGTGGGAAGCAGGAGGAGGAAGACTCGCCAAACAACCGAGAAGTACGAACACAGAGGACCGAGACTGAGTCACAGTTTTTCGAATGCCGACCGTACCGATCCTGCAACTCAGGAGAGAGTGCAATACCAGAGAGCAGGGCCACCAGGGCAACTCCTTCACATATAGTCCGAAGCTAGCGACCGTGTATTGACGAAGGAAGGAGGGTTGCCGACCGTGCAAATCGCTAAGCGAGACGCGTCGCTAAGTGCGGGGTAAAGGGTAGGAACGTCAACGCGAGCGTGCTCAACGAAGACAGAACGGAACCAGAAATGAATCCAAAACCCCCAGGAGGGGAGGCCAAAGGCCCCAGAGATAGTAAAGGGATGAAGGTGTGATAACCCCCCGAGCAGTTGCCAAGGGCGGGGGAGATCAGAGGCGGAGGACACTCTCACGATGATTTCCCATGGTGTTGAGATTTCAATCGCTGGAGGTGGAGCGGACGAGAAAGATGGCCTAGTCTTGACAGACAGGGGGGAGCTTTATGTAAGTTACCCTCTTTCACTTTTCTCGCACTTTCTGCACACAACCATCGCGGGGAGGGAACACAGCACAATGGAGGAATCGTTTGGACTGTGGATTGAGGAAGGAAAATTTGTCCTGTACCTAGTTAGTCGGGCAACCTGTAAGGTTGGGCTTTCTTGCGGTGGGACTTTTCTCTCTTCTGTTCAGGCAGCTCCCTGAGAGTGATCACCAACAATCACTCGGAGAGAACAACCAGGTTCTCTGGGTTGGTTTTAAATACGAGGTTTGTGTAACATAGCTTAGCGGATTTGAACTGATCGTGACTTTGTTGTGTGGTTTTCCTTTCTGGTTGAGATTTCATGATAGTGACAGTTGTCTGCCCGTACCTCTTTCACTCCGCGAGTAGATACAGTATCCCGTGGTTCTTTGTTTTCAGTACTTCCGTAGCATCGGCCGAGGGGTCGGCTAGAGACACGGTAATCCCGGACACTGATGATAATGATGAAGGAGTTGATACCCCGACACGAATAAGCCACGAAATCCTCCGCTGCGGGAGAAACCTGGGAGCAACCATTGTGGATTATGTTCTACTCGTATATGCCACCCACCCGACTTCTGAATCTTATCTGCTTTAGTCTAATCTCCATCCAAAAAAACCTCCAACCTATCTAGAGAGGCATATACGAGCGCAGCCAATTGATCTATTAGTCACGTGCCTTATCTAGGCGCATAGCAACCAGAAAGTTCATCAAATTTTTCTTTATCAATCCTACATTACAAATATATATATCTATTAGGAATTGGACGTTTTATCTTGCGGAAGATCGTTGATTGAGTTCTCTAGCGAGCTGAGGGGAGCAGGCACGGTATATATATGCCCCATTGTGATGACGCAAGCCATGATGTGGAATACCCACCTCCACGCACACTCCCATATACCCAATAGTGAGTAGGAAGCTCAAGAAAATCTCTGATACCCCAACTAAGAGGAACATTTCTCAATACTATGGGCCGCGCTCGTACTGCTGGCGATTATGCTAGCCTAATTAGAATCTCCGGGAAGCTGCGGCACATGAATCATACAAGAAGCAGAATCGGCAAACACTTGGCTTACCCTAGGTAGGCAGCTGCATTGGCAAAGTCCTCCTACATATGATACACTTCCGAGAAATTTACTACTATCTTTGGGAAACGCTTCGCTTGACCTTTCAGCCAACTATGCGGTAAAACAAGGGGGGATAAGGGCCTACCATGCCCTAGTGAAATACTGGGAAATAGTCACCCAAAAGATCCGTCCTGCTGCGGTTAATGGGTAGTGTTCTTGGGGTACAAGGAGGTGTTATATGGTAACTTTGCGAAAGTGGGTGGATACTGTACTGCGAAAACGCAACATCAATCGGCAGCCGCTACCATGCAGCAACAGCTCAGGTGTGATTGTTGGCAGACTAGATTTTTTTACAACGCCCCTATACAGCTTCGTTCCAAAAGTTCTCGCACCCTGGCTGGTACTGTGACAAGAAGGGCTATAATACATCTAGTATGGAAATTTGTCACAGTACCAACCAGGGTGCGAGAGCTTTTAGAACGGGGCTGTACTAAGAAAATACGGGCCCTTTTATGCATTTTTTCCGTTAATCTAGAGGCGGCTCGGCTGACCAAATTTGTTGGTCAACGAATAGCCCAAAAAACAAAAAGAGAAAGAGATTGAGGGCTGGAATGCGGAGAGCGGGAGTGGGAAACCGGACAAAATCCCTCCTAACTCGGGGAAAGTTGTCTTCTAGTGGAACCGGAATCAGAAGCGTAACTTAGTATTCAACCAACTATTCACCAGAATCACCTAGCGGGTAAATATAATTGCTTATATTCAATTCATTCTGCTCGACCAACGGTATGATATCTCGTTTGGGTGAGAGAACCAGGTGGGTAATTATGTACTGCTCAGTACCGAAATCCATACAGTGAGCGACATTGTGAGTTTTCTGGCGGCGCCTCCTAGCTTGAGGTATGCTACGGCGGAAGATGAAACTGGGGTATAGTTCATACGGTGCAGGCCTACTTCCACAGCTGCCAAAATTTCGGTATGATAGATACTACGAAGTAGCGTATGGTATTCTTTAAAGCTCTCTCGGGAGCTGGAAGCAATTTGCTCCATTTGTAACTAGTCTTGTGTAGTGATGGACACGATCAGATCATGATCGAGTTTTGCTCGACTATAGTCTGCTCGATCATAGGTACTGTTCGATCGTGCTCGACCATCATCGAGTATACTCGAGCATCTAGAATCATGACCGATCACCCCACCAATCCCAGTGATTGTCTGATACTTTGAACTTATACAAAGGGAGTCTACCGGCACACTAGATACCAATTCTTTCGGCCAGACTTTACGCCGTTAGTACTTTCACTGAAAAATCGACCACACTCGAGTATAGTCGACGATAATCGACTATGCTCGGCTATGCTCGAGCAGTGGACATGATCGATCACTCGATCATCCCCCGTTTCATCGATCATTAGATCATGGGGTCCCCTCGATCAGATCATGATCGATCATGCCCCCCATTATATGCTCGATCATGATCGTGCCCATCACCAGTCTTGTGCCTGTTAGCCTAATGACATCCATCCGCGGAAAGTTTGAGCCATCGGGAAGCTTTCTTTTAAAATTTAATCAGATCAGAGATATTTGTTGACTATGTTTTTGGTCATTTTTGAGTTTTCTTTATGCCTATTTCTACCCGGCCTCCCGGGCATGCCTAAATGCTGGTAGGTAGGGGGCGAGGGGTTCAATAAATTTTGTTCGGTTATCATAATATTATTATTATCTAAATTGTGGTGGTTGTCTTTCCGTAGTGCGGTATTTGCATATGGGGGGTAAGGTTAGGGGACCCGGCGAGAGAAGTTCTGTCGTGATACCCTATACCACGCCCTAACCTAAGCCTGTTCTATTATCAAGGAAAGGAATGAATAAATACAGGAATAGTAGCGGAGGCGACACATCTGGGGGGACCTCCATCTTTAGAACACGAAACATCTGAAAAGGAAGGGAGAAATGGAGGAAAGGTATTGATGAACTTTATGAATCTTGGCCAATCATGTGGGGAATGGGAACTGTTGTATATAAAGTGTTTCCTAAGGTTGTAAACAGTGTGCATGACTAAGCTTGGAGGGGCCGAAAGTGTTCGTGCTTCCCGAGCCTTAAACAGCACTGGGGGTTGTAGCCTTTCGGGCTTTGAAAAGCTCTGGAATTTGAATATTCCAAGACCGAGCAGCCAATGAGAGCGGTGTTTCGCCGCAATTGTCGGGCCTATCGGGGCTAACGTCTTCCCGTGCCAACAGCAGCATAATTGCACGTTTACACATATGCTTGGTGGCCCACCAGAGCGGTGTCCGGCCACAATTGTCAGGTCTATCGGGGCTAACGTCTTCCCGTTCCAATAGGAGTTTCACTACTCCTTCACACCCATTCCCGGCGGTCCATGAGAGCGGTGTCCGGCCACCATTGTCTGGCCTATCGGGGTCAACGCCCTTCCGTTCCAACAACAGCTTCACTACTCCGTGACGCCCACCCCCAGCGGCCAACGAAAGCGGTGTTTGGCCATACTTGTCTGGCCTATCAGAGCTAACGCCTTCCCGTTCCAATAGGAGTCTCACTACTCCTGCACGCCCATTCCCGGCGGCCAACGAGAGCGGTGTTTGACCATACTTGTCTGGCCTATCGGGGCTAACGCCTTCCCGTTCCAATAGGAGTTTCACTACTCCTTCACACCCATTCCTGGCGGCCCACGAGAGCGGTGTCCGACCGCCATTGTCTGGCCTATCGGGGCTATCGCCTTCCCGTTCCAATAGGAGTTTCACTACTCCTTCACGCCCACCCCCGGCGGCCAACGAGAGCGGTGTTTGGCCCTCATTGTCTGGCCTATCGGGGCTAACGTCTTCCCGTTCCAATAGGAGTTTCACTACTCCTTCACGCCCGTTCCCGGCGGCCCACGAGAGCGGTGTCCGGGCACCATTGTCCGGCCTATCGGGGTCAACGTCCTTCCGTTCCGATAACAGCTTCACTACTCCCTCACTCCCACCCCCGGCGGCCAACGAGAGCGGTGTTTGGCCATCATTGTCTGGCCTATCGGGGGTAATGCCTTCCCGTTCCAATAGGAGTCTCACTACTCCTTCACGCCCATTCTCGGCGGCAAACGAGAGCGGTGTTTGGCCATACTTGTCTGGCCTATCGGGGCTAACGCCTTCCCGTTCCGATAGGAGCTTCACTACTCCTTCATGCCCATCCTTGGCGGCCCACGAGAGCGGTGTTAGGCCATGACTGTCAGGCCTGTCTGGGTGGACATATTTTCTTCTAAAGAGTATACTCATTACTTGTGATGTCTTTTCCCACCTGCGGCCTATGCCCCCGGGATTGGCAAATGGTCGACTAAGGAACAGCCTGACAACCCCTTCACGTCCACTCCCGGCGGCCCATGAGAGTGCGGTTCGCCCACCCCCCGTGTCTGGTATATCCGGCTGAATGTCCTTCTGCTTCAAGAGTAGTTTTACTACTTCTTCGTGCCCATACTTCGCAGCCCACATGAGTGGCGTCAGACCGGTAATATCTCTTTCGTTTACATCCCATCTCCTGGTTTTTATCAAATCGATTGCGACTTCTGCAATGCCCAAATACGAAATACAATGTAGTGCAGAAAATGGCTTGTCGTCATAAGAGGGCCACTTGTGGACCGACCTGAAAAGTAATAAAGCGGATATGTGACTATCGTATTGATCAAAAAAGTCACGCGCAAGAGATCTTGAGCGATCTGAGGGCTCCATTCGCATGTGAGTTCCCCAGTATAAAGAAGCATATTCCAGTAAGGGTGGGCCTTTGTGTTGAAATTCCGTTATATTTCCTATGTGCATTTCATAACACTACCGTGTATTCTTTTACTTAGTTTGTGTTTCGGCTCCACCTGTACACCGCTTACATTACTACAGCTAAGATATATATTATGGTGTTTTATTGATTGTTTTGGGATAATATTTGGGGATTTAACATGTGCTTTTCTATCCGGTGTTAAGGATTTTATGCATCTCTTATGCACTATTATTGGTCATGATATTTTTAATATTCTCATCACACCCTCATAGTTTCACGCACATTGTTTAGGATTACTTGGCAGGATCTCAGGGTCAAACATGTTCGCACTTATGTTTCTTACATAGTTTTCCCTATATTTCTTCCATACATATGGGCGCACACTTTTGTATAAATATGCTTGCTACCGCCCACCTGTTTTGGAATAATTAAGAACCGGAACTCCTACCAATCCCTTCTTCACCTCCTCGCTAAGCGTGCATCGCAACCCCCTTCGTACTTGCGAAGTATTATCCACATAGAATAGATTGTGCCGCATTCACATTTTGAACAGGTTATGAGCCCGGCGCTCTCCTTACTCTATAAGAAATACGCTCACACGCTTCCACCTCGAACAGAGATGAATCACGATCGTATACCTACCTCTACCTCTACCTTAGCAACCGTTGTTGTGGGAACGGAAAATTCTCGGCATTCGGCTCGGCGCAACCCCTTTTCCTCACCTTAAAAGGACGTGTTCCCCCCGTTGCAACACAACTTCCTTTCTCCCCTCAACAACCACGCTCAGTCTGCGCAGTAGTGAACACTTAGGTGCCGCGTACTCTTCCACTTAATTCCGTCCTGCTTCGAGCGGGAAGGAGGCCTGCTTGAGCAGGCTTGTGGATTAGGAACGGCTATTTTGTGTTCACAAAATACTAAAAGACTGAGAGAAGTGCTGAGACAGGTCCCTATCGTTTCTTCGAGGATTTTTTATGTCTGGAACCGATGAACCCAGACACCCGGGAGCTATAATAGAGGATTCAGATACTGACACTGAAGAAGTTCCCGCTACCACAGCTGTTTCGGACACCGAAGAAACACCTGTTACCACTGCTCCTCTCCCTCACGACTCTCGTGGACGTTTTGTCAGGCGCATACCTGCACCAGACCCTCTACCACGTTCCCGAACTCAAACTCCCCCTCCTCCTCCTGTCTTCAATCTATCATCTCGTTCCCTATCCTATCTCTCTACTCCAACTAGGGAGTTAATTACCGGCCTAAATCCCACAATGGACGCACCAACAGGTTCAGCCTCCGGTACCACCACTACCAAACCTTCTGAAAAGAAAGGTAAACAACCTGCAAATACAAGTCAACACTCCAATTCTACCAAACGCGGTTTCGCACCATCCTACAAGCTCGGTTCAATTCCTAAGCTCAGTGGTTCGGAAAACTACCGCACCTGGAGAGATATCTCGGAGTATGTTTTACAGTTGTTCAATTGCTGGGACCTTGTTGTGGGAACGGAAGAGATACCTGAGGAAGAAACAGATGATGAGGGAGACG
>Ga0307509_10006956_pt1 | contig 15001 bp, 10 predicted proteins | sample 10_EM_MG_FD_202245 | JGI IMG/M metagenome (GOLD analysis project Ga0307509, IMG submission 202245) | Populus trichocarpa ectomycorrhiza microbial communities from riparian zone in the Pacific Northwest, United States - 10_EM | ecosystem: Host-associated > Plants > Roots > Unclassified | place... | reverse complement strand
TTTCGCGACCACCGGAAGTCGAGGCCGAGGCCACCAACCGCGCCATCATGATCGCCGACATGACCGGCGCGCCGCTCTATGTCGTGCATACCAGCTGCCGCGAGGCGCACGAGGCGATCGCCCGCGCCCGCGCCGCGGGAAAGCGCGTCTATGGCGAACCACTGATCCAGCATCTGCTGCTGGATGCCAGCGAATACGCCAACACCGATTGGAACCATGCCGCACGGCGGGTGATGTCGCCGCCGTTCCGTGACAAGTCACATCAGGACAGCCTGTGGGCCGGACTGCAGTCCGGCTCGCTGCAGGTGGTCGCGACCGACCATTGCGCGTTCACCACCGAGCAGAAGCGGTTCGGCATCGAGGATTTCCGCAAGATTCCCAACGGCACCAGCGGGCTCGAAGACCGCATGCCGCTGCTGTGGACCTCAGGCGTCAACACCGGGCGGCTCACCAAGGAGGAATTCGTCGCGGTGACCTCCGCCAACATCGCCCGCATTCTCAATATTTTCCCACGCAAGGGCGCGGTCGCGGCGGGATCGGACGCCGACCTCGTGGTCTGGGATCCCGCTGCAAACAAGACCATCTCGGCAAAAACCCAGCTCAGCCGCATCGATTACAATGTGTTCGAGGGTTACGCCTGCATCGGGGCACCCGCTGTCACGCTGTCGCGCGGCAAGATCGCATGGAAGACTGGCGAGTTGCGCGCCGAGGCGGGCGATGGCCGCTATGTCGAACGTCCCGCCTTCTCGCCGGTACACGTCGCCAACTCGACCTGGAAGCATGCGACGACGCCGCAGGCGGTGCCACGGGCCAGCGTCACGCCTTAGAGTCCGCGCCAGCCGCTTCAGCGCGCTGGGCTTGCGGAAAGCGCCGCGCTCACCGTCGTCATCGTCCGCGAAAGCGGGCGATCCAGTACTGAGGCCCCTCTGCTGATCCGAGAGGCAGCGGCGTACTGGATGCCCCGCATTCGCGGGGCATGACGGTCATAGTGGAGGCGCTGTTTCGCGATCGTGTCATGTTCGTCACCGCGCACCGTTGCGCTGTGCGCTGACGCCTCTGGCGCGTCGCCCAAAAATGCGCCGCTTGACAATGGAATTGCTTTGGGCGCAGCTTCTTACTCAAAGTAAGAATGACCGGGGACGGGAATGTCTGAGCAGCCGAGAAGCCGGCGGCAAACACGCGCCGCTATTCTGGGACATCTGCTGCAGTCGGGCGGCGTGTTTCGGCCGCCACTGGCCAAGGCCGTGCGCCTGTCCGAGGCGAGCCTGTCGCGAATTCTCTTTGATCTGAAAGCAGAGGGACTCATCGAGGAAGTGAGGCGACCGGCGCCTTACGTCGGCGGTCCGACGGGCCTGGTGTCGCTCGATGGCTCGGTTCGGCTGGCCGCGATCGAATTGACCGCCCGTCACCTGAGTCTCGGGGTCGGCGGGTTGTCGGGCGAACTGCTTTACACCGAACGCCTGCCGCTGCCGACATCTCCGAGCTTCGAATCCGTCGGCCGGCTGTTTCACGACGCCCTGCTGTTGCTGCAGGTGTGGACGCGCCGGCGCCGGGTCCGGCTCGCACAGATCGGCATTTCGCTTCCGGGGCTTGGCCGGTTGAGCGAGCGCGCCAGTCTCATCATTCCCTGCGACACGCGGCTGGTTCGCGGCATGCTCGACGACATTTTCCCCGGCGTGCCGGCCGAGTTCACCAATTCGGTGGTGGCGCACGGGGCTTTCCATCGCCGCCACACGGACAATTATCCGTTTGACGGCCCCCATCTGTTCGTCTTTGTCGGCCACGGCGTTGCCGGCGCCTGGATGGATGACCTGATCGACGCCGACGCACTGCCGCCGGTCGAACTGGGCCACATGGTATTCGGCGAGGGTGGTCCGCTCTGCCGCTGCGGGCATCGCGGCTGTGTCGAGGCTTATACATCCCTTCCGGCACTGGCCGGGCTGCTCGGCGTCGGCGAGCCGGACCTGCTGCGAACCGGCGATGAATGGGTGAATGCATTCCCGATCGCCGCACGCGTGCGCCAGGAATTGCGGCGCCGGCTGTTCCGGCTGGGCCTCGCGATCGGCAATACGTTGAACGTGAAGCCTTGTCCCGCCGTCTCGATCAGCGGCTGGCCGTCGCTGCTTTCGGAGCAGGATCGCAAGGCCCTGGTCGACGGCATCGACGCCTGCGTGATGGGCGGGCGCGAGCTCGCTCAGGTGTCGGTCGCTTTCGTACCACCTTCGGACGGCAAGGATCCGCATGCCGCGTTGGCGTTCGCGGCTTGCTGTCTGGCGCGCCGCGGCGGCATGCCGGCCGCATCCGAGGAGGCTGCCTGAGTTGGAATGAGCGGCGCGGCTCTGCCTGCGTCAAATATCAAAAGCCGGGAGGAACACTATGCCAATCATCACAAGGCGCCGTCTGCTCGCTTCATCCGTTGCCGCGCTGGCGATGCCGGCGCTGGTCCGTGCCGAAGATGCCGCGAAGCCGCGCATCACCGCCATCTCGCAATGGTCCGCCGGCAGCGACGGCGCCGCGATCTCGGCGCTGGGCAAGGTGTTCGAGGAGCGTGGCGGGGTCTGGCAGCACAATCCGGTTCCCGGCTTCACCACGGACATGATGAATAAACTGCGTGCCCAGATCATCGCCGGCGATCCGCCCGCGATCTCGCAGCTCAAGGGTCCCGAGATTGCGGCGTGGTCGAAGATCGCGCCGACCGTCGATATCAGTGCGCTGGTGAAGGCCGCCGGTTATGCCGACAAGGTTTCGGCTGAACTGGCGAAATCCTGCCAGCCGGCCGGCCACTGGATCGCGCTGCCGCTGCAAGTCTATCGCCTCAACACGCTGTTCATGTCGACCAGGGGCATGGAGCGGGCCAAGATCAGCAAACCGCCGGCCACCTGGGCCGAGTTCAACGAGGTGGCGGAGAAGATGAAGGCGGCCGGCATGATCCCATTGGCCAATGGCGGCAACCGCCCGGACGACGGCCAGAAATTCGAGATTGCGCTCGCCGGAATCAGTCCCGAGATCTATCGCCGCGCGCTCATGCAACTCGAACCCGACGCCTTGAACAGCAAGGAAGTGCTGGCGGCCTTCGAGCAGCTGCGCAAGTTCTCCAACTATATGAACCCGAACGTCGCCGCCCAGCCCTGGGCCGTGAACCTGCCGTCTTTTGTCAAGGGCGACATGGGCATGGTGATGACGGGCGGCTGGGCGCAGGGCAATCTGTTCAAGGCCGGTGCGACGGTCGCGGATTTCTCGAGCGGCCCCGCGCCGCAGGATAGCGGATCGCCATGCTTCGACCTCAACGCCGACTGCTTCATCTTCTGGAAGTCGAAAAGCGCCGATCTCGACGCCGGGCAGAAGCTGTTTGCCGAGATAGTCATGGAGGCGAAGACGCAGGAGATGTACTCGAAGATCACGGGCTCGATTCCGGCGCGTACCGACGTCAACCTGGCGGGCGAGGGCTTTACCGATGGCCAGCGCAACTCTGCGGAGGTTTTGAAGGACGCCATTGCCAAGGATCGTGTGGTTCTCAGCCTCGCGCACAACATGGCGCAGCCGAACGGCATGACCGCGGCCATGATCGACGTGCTGACCGAGTATGTGCACAACAGCGCCATTCCCGCGACTGAGGGACAGAAGAAGCTGGTCGAGGCGATCGCCAGCGCGCAATAGGATCGTATCGTTCATGACTGTCGCGGTGCAGGCACGCGGACCGAAGGTGGCGACGGCGCGGGCCGCGAGCCCGTGGCGTCACCGCCTGGGCTCTGCACTGACCGAATTGGCGATCTGGCTGCCTCTGCTTGTTGCCGCCGGCAACGTCGTGGTCTTCACGCTCTGGACCACCTGGGTCTCGTTCACGGCCTCGAGCCTGATGCCGGACTATACCTGGGTGGGCTTGCGCAACTACTGGGCCGTGACCCGCACCGCGAACTTCCAGATCGCCTATGTGAACCTGGTGATCTTCGGCCTCGGTTACGTGCTGCTGACGATGGCGCTCGGACTGCTGCTGGCGATCCTGCTCGATCAACGCGTCCGCGGCGAAAACGTGCTGCGCACGATCTTTCTCTATCCCCTTGCGGTCTCATTCGTGGTGACCGGAACGGTCTGGAGCTGGCTGCTGAACCCCGGGCTCGGCCTCCAGAAGCTGGTGCGCGATCTCGGCTGGACCGACTTTCGCTTCGACTGGCTGGTGCAATCGGACAAGGCCATCTACACCGTGATCCTGGCCGGGGTCTGGCAGGCAACCGGATTTGCCATGGCGCTGTTCCTGGCCGGACTGCGCTCGCTGGACAAGGACCTGATCCGGGCTGCACAGATCGACGGTGCGGGACCGTGGCGCATGTACCGCAAGGTATTGCTGCCGACGATCTGGCCGATTTTCGTCACGGTGTTCGTGATCCTGCTGCAATGGGCGATCAAGGCGTTCGACCTGGTCAGAGCGTTGACCGGCGGCGGTCCGGGCATCTCCACCAATCTGCCGACGCTGGTCGTCTATGACTTCATGTTCCAGCGCAGCGAGTTGGGGCGCGGCTCGGCGGCGGCGGTGCTGATGCTGCTGTCGCTGGTCGTGGTGCTGGCGCCCTACGGAATCTATGTGCGCTGGCGGCGACAACGGCAGGGCCGGGCATGAAGTGGCGCCGCGTCATCATTTACGCCGTGCTGAGCGTGCTGGCGATCGCGTTCCTGGTCCCGCTGGGCATCGTGGTCCTGAACTCGCTGCGCTCGACCCAGGAGATCGCGGCCACCTCCCTGATCGCCTGGCCGCGCCATCTGACTCTTGCCAACTACGGCCAGGCCTGGAATCAGTTCTGCATGGCCGAGCATTGCTGGGGCATCCAACCCTACATGCTCAATTCTCTTACCCTGGTGATCCCGGCCACCATCTTCTCCACCTTGCTCGGGGCGCTCGCCGGCTATTCGATCGCGCTCTGGCGTTTTCGCGGCGATCAGGTGATCTTCGCGCTCGTCACCCTCGGCGTCTTTCTCCCCGAACAGATGAAGCTGATCCCATGGGTGGTGGTGCTGCGCGATCTCTCGCTCATGAACACGATTTCCGGTCTGATCCTGATCCATACCATCCAGGGCATGAGCTTCACCACGCTGTTCTGCCGCAACTACTATGTCGGCGTGCCGCAGGATCTGCTGAAGGCGGCACGCATCGACGGCGCGGGCTTCTTCCGAATTTTCTGGCGCATCATCCTGCCGCTGTCGCCGCCGATCCTGATCGTGACCGTGATCTTCCAGTTCACCGGCATCTGGAACGAATTCCTCTATGGCGTCACCTTCACCTCCGGCGGCCAGCAGCCGGTCACCGCGGCGCTGATTGCGCTCACGGCCGCGATCACCGCCGAGCCGCTGTATGGCGAACAGAACGCTGCGGTGCTGATCGCGGCCCTGCCGCCGCTGCTGATCTATCTGTTCGGCGGACGATACTTCATGAGTGGCCTCACCTCCGGAGCAGTCAAGTGATGGTGTCAACATGGCGGCGTTGAGCGTTCGCGGCCTGTCGAAGCGGTTCGCGCGCCTGGAGGTGCTGAAGGGCATCGACCTCGACATCGACAGCGGTGAATTCACCGTGCTGGTCGGACCCTCGGGCTGCGGCAAGTCCACGCTGCTCAATATCGTCGCCGGGCTGGAGCGTCCGAGCGCGGGTACGATCGAGATCGGCGGACGCATCGTCAACGACGTCGAGCCGAAGGATCGCGACATCGCCATGGTGTTCCAGTCCTACGCGCTCTACCCGTCGATGACGGTGCGCCAGAACATTACCTTCGGAATGGAATGCCGTCATATCCCCAAAGCGGAGCAGGATGCGGCGCTCGCCAACGTAGCCCGGCTGCTGCAGATCGAGCAGTTGCTCGCGCGCAAGCCGTCGCAATTGTCCGGCGGCCAGCGGCAGCGCGTGGCGATGGGGCGCGCCCTGGTGCGGAATCCGCTGTTGTTCCTGTTCGACGAACCGCTCTCCAATCTCGATGCGCAGCTGCGGGTCGAGATGCGGATGGAGATCAAGCGACTGCATCAGCGCATCGGCGCCACCATCGTCTATGTCACTCACGACCAGATCGAGGCGATGACGATGGCGACCCGAATCGCGGTGATGCACAAGGGCGAGGTGCAGCAATTCGCCGACCCCGACACGATCTATCGCTACCCGGCCAATCTGTTCGTCGCGCGCTTCATGGGCGCGCCGCCGATGAACACGGTGCCGGCGCGTTTGATGGTGGAAAATGGCGCGCCGCTGGCCGTGATCGGCGCCGGGCGGCCGGATGAGATCCGCCTTCGCCTGCAGGGATACGACAAGGCCGCAGCGTTTCGCGACAAGGACGTGGTGCTCGGCATCAGGCCGGAATGCATCGCCGAATCCGGCCGCGTATTTGCGACCACACCCGATGCGCCGGTCGTGATCAGCGCGCCGGTCGACATGATCGAGCCGACCGGCGCCGAGACCATCGTCTCGCTGCGGCTCGGTGGCGAGCCGGCGCTGGCGCGCATCTCGCCCGATATCCGCCCCGAGCCGGGGGCGCTGGCCGCCTTCGCGCTCGACACCCGCCGCATCTGCCTGTTCGACCCGGCGACGGAGCGCCTCATCGCATGACATCGACGATCTATTCAAGCCTCGCCGGCCGCGTGGTGCTGATCACGGGCGGCGCCAGCGGCATCGGCGCCGCGTTCGTGCGCGCCTTCGCCGCGCAGAAGGCCCGTGTCGCCTTCCTCGACATCGATACTGAGGCGGGCGCCGCGCTGGTGCGCGACGTGGCCAGCGAATCCGGCCCCGCGCCATTGTTCGTTCCCTGCGATTTGCTGGATATCGACGCGTTGCGCGGCGCGATCGCGGAGATCCACGGCTCGCTCGGCAACGCCGCGGTGCTGGTGAACAACGCCGCCAACGACCGGCGCCAGGTGCTCACAGAGGTGACGCCTGAGGAGTTCGACTGGACCATGGCCGTCAACCTCAAGCACGTGTTCTTCGCAGCGCAGGCGGTGGTGCCGCAGATGCAGGCGGGCGGCGGCGGCTCGATCATCAACATGTCATCCATCGCCTGGATGCGCGGCGCGCCGGGACTGCCGGTGTACGCCACGGCCAAGGCGGCGATCATCGGCTTCACCAATTCGCTGGCGCGGCTGGTCGGCCCCGACCGCATCCGCGTCAACGCCATCGCACCCGGCATGGTAATCACCGAACGCCAGCGTCGGCTCTGGTATCGGGACGAAACTCAGATCGCCGATATGCGCGCACGCCAGATCATCCCGGATGCGGTGACGCCCGAAGACATCGCCGGCATGGCGCTGTTCCTCGCATCCGACGAGAGCCTGCGCATTACCCGCCAGTGCTTTTTGGTCGATGCGGGTCTCGCGTGAGGCGCGAACGAAGGGCTCGGTTTCGTAGGGTGGGTTGAGCTCTTGCGAAACCCACCAATTCCGCCGCGATGGGTTTCGCGACCAGTTCGGACATGCGTCCGATCTGGTCACTCTGCCCATCCTACAAGGGCAGCGGCAGCATCTCGCGCGCGAACAGGCTGGCGGAGTGCAGCACTTCCTGGTGGCTGAGATCGCCAAAGGAAAACTGGCTGATGAAGTAGGTCGCGCCTGATTGCGCCAGCATGCTTTGCACCTGGTCCGACACGGTGCGGGGTGAACCGGCGATGGCGATGCCGTGCTCCACCAGCGTGGCGAAATCCTCCGGCATCCGTGCATAGCGCGGCTGGGTGCCGTGCAGCTTCCACAGCTTCATGAACTTTGCATGGAAGGACGGCCAGGCGCGGCGCCCGAGCGCCATCGCCTCGCCGTCGGTGTCGGCCACAACGACGAAGCGATTGATGCCGAGCAGCGGCAGGTGGTCCGGCGCCCGCCCCAACGCAGCCCATTCGGCGCGATAGCGGTCGGTGATCTCGCGCACCCGCAGCCCCGGCCCGCCGCAGACGATGTTGATGGCGTTCTGCGCTGGCCACGCCGCGCCTTCAGGCACCGGCACCGCGTACCACAGCGGCGGATGCGGCAGCTGCGCGGGCTTGAGTTCGATCGGCACGTTGTCGAACCGATAGTGCTGGCCCGTGAAATCGACCTTGTCCTGGGTCAGCAACTGCATGATGATTCGATAGGCTTCGACATACATGGCCTGTGCCGCGTCCGGATCGACGCCGAAATAATCTAGTTCATGCGGCGAGGCGCCGCGACCGATGCCGACCTCGAGGCGCCCGCCGCTGAGGTGATCCAGCATGCAGATTTCCTCGGCGAGCCGCAGCGGATGATGTGCCGGCAGCACATAGACCAGCGCGCCGAAGCGCAGCCGTTTGGTGCGCTGCGCGACGGCGGCGAGGAAGACGCTCGGCGACGGCGCGACATTGAGCGGCGTCGCATGGTGCTCGCTCATGTGATAGGTGCGAAAGCCGGAGCAGTCATAGAACTCGATCAGCTGCAGGCGGTTCTCATATTGCTCGCCGAGGCAAGCGAGCCCGCGATCGTTCTGATCGAAGATGCCGAATTGCATCATGTCCCTCCACAACGTCCATCGGTTTTTTGGCAGCGCGCGCACCGCGATCGAACACTGCCCTCAACACGTCATTCCGCGCAGGGGGACGATGCATGCGCCGCGCGCAGTCGGGCACCGCAGATCGCCGGGCTCGGACGGCAGTCTCGTGGGATCCCACAGCGAGCAAGACGCGATCGCAGCCAACCGCTGTTGTGCAAGGTGTTTAAAACCGCTCTAATGAACATTCCTGGAGTTCATGTGACGGAGGGTCCCATGGCGAAGGTCGACACGGTTTTCTCAGGCTCGATCCCCTCCCTTTACGACAGATATCTCGGCCCGCTCATTTTCGAGCCCTACGCCGAAGATCTCGCCGGCCGGTTGGCAGCGCTCAATCCGGCGCGCGTCCTCGAAACCGCGGCCGGCACGGGGATTGTCACGCGCGCCCTCTTGCGCGCGCTGCCTGCCGACACCAGTATTGTTGCGACCGATCTCAACCAGCCGATGCTCGACCATGCCGCCGCGCAGGTCTCGTCGGATCGCGTGACCTGGCAGACAGCCGACGCGCTGGCGCTGCCGTTCCCGGATCAATCCTTCGATGCCGTGGTCTGCCAGTTCGGGGCAATGTTCTTCCCCGACAGGCCGCAGGCCTACCGGGAAGCACGGCGCGTCCTGAAACCGGGCGGCCACTTCATCTTCAATGTCTGGGATGCGATCGAATACAATGAGTTCGCCGACCTCGTCACTGCTGCCGTCGCAGACATGTTCGCCAACGATCCGCCGGGCTTTCTGGCGCGGACGCCGCACGGCTATCACGATCGCGACAGGATCGTCGCAGAGGTGCACGGCGCCGGTTTCGCGGAGGTGACGGCGGAGACCGTCACGCGGCGCAGCGTGGCACCGACGTGCCGCGATCCAGCCATTGGCTTCTGCCAGGGAAGCCCGCTTCGCAACGAGATCGAGGCGCGCGGCGCCGACCGCCTCGACGAGGCGACCGAAGCGGCCGCGGCGCGAATTGCCGCACGGTTTGGACCCGGGCCCGTCGATGCAATGATGCAGGCGCACGTCATCACGGCGAGCGGCCATGCGAGGTAACACCTGACACGCATCATTCTGCGACGGCAACGATCTTGCCTCACGAACTTGCCAGGCCTGATGCCGCCTGTATGTAAGGCGATGGAAAAATCCTGACGGGGCGGATCGCATGGCAGACGATGGGCGCGAGCGCGGGGACGACACGGTCGACTGCGACGTGCTGGTGGTCGGCTCCGGTGCCGCCGGACTATCCGCCGCCGTCATCGCCGCGCATGCCGGCCTCAAGGTCGTGATCTCAGAGAAGGAGCCGCGCTTCGGCGGCACCACCGCGCGCTCCGGCGGCTGGCTGTGGATTCCCGGCACCTCGTTGGCGCGCGCCTGGGGCATCGAGGAAAGTCCTGAGCAGGCCCGCATTTATCTGCGCCACGAGGCCGGCAACAGTTATGACGCGGCGCGGGTCGACGCCTTTCTCACCGCGGGGCCGGAGGCGGTCGATTTCTTCACCACGAAAACCGCGCTGCGCTTCGACATGCCGCTGACTTTCCCGGACTATCACGCCGAAGCGCCGGGCGGCGCGCAAGGCGGCCGCTCCATGGTGACGCGGCCGTTCGACGCGCATGAGCTTGGCGACCACATCAGGGATATCGGCAGTCCCCTCCCCGAATTGACCGTGTTCGGCATGATGCTGGGCTCCGGCAAGGAGATCGTCCACTTCATGCGCGCGACCAGATCGCTGGCATCCGCTGTTTATGTGGCCAAGCGGCTGGCGCGACATGCGATCGACGTGCTGCGTTACGGCCGCGGCATGACCTTGACCAATGGCAACGCGCTTGCCGGCCGTCTTGCCAAATCGGCCTTCGACCTCGGCATTCCCCTGTGGCTCTCCTCGCCGGTGCGCGAACTGATCGTGGAAGATGGCGCGGTGCGCGGCGCGATCGTCGAGCGCGACGCCGGGCGCGTTCGCGTGCTGGCGAAGCGCGGCGTGGTGCTCGCCTGTGGCGGCTTTCCGCATGATGTCATCAGGCGAAGAGCGATGTTCCCGCATGCGCCGACCGGACAGGAACACTGGTCGCCGGGCCCGGCCGGCAACACCGGCGACGGCTTGCGGCTGGCCGAATCCGCTGGTGGTCGCATCGAGGACGGTCTGCCGAACGCGGCGGCCTGGGTGCCGGTCTCGCTCACCACGCGCAAGGACGGCAGCCAGGGCGTGATGCCGCATTTCATCGATCGCGCCAAGCCTGGCGTCATCGCAGTGTTGCGCGACGGCAGGCGCTTTGCCAATGAAGGCAACTCCTACCACGACTTCGTGCAGGAGATGGTGAAGGCGGCCAAGCCCGGCGAGGAGATCGCGGCGTTCCTGATCTGCGATCACGGCGCGTTGCGCAAGTACGGCCTCGGCTGCGTGCCGCCGTTCCCGATGCCGATCGGCCGCTATCTCAGCACCGGCTATCTCAAGCGCGGCGCGACATTGGCAGAGCTTGCGGTTCAGGCCGGCATCGATGCCAACGCGCTCGAAGCCACCGTCGCGCAGTTCAACTTGAGCGCCGCCGAGGGACGCGACCCCGCCTTCGGCAAGGGATCGCGCGCCTATAACCGCTACCAGGGCGATGCGCTGCAGGGCCCGAACCCCTGCGTCGCGCCGATCGAGGACGGGCCGTTCTACGCCATCAAGCTCGTGATCGGCGATCTCGGCACCTATGCCGGGATCAGGACCGACGAACATGCGCGGGCACTGGATGCCGAGGGCCGGCCGATTCCGGGTCTTTATGCCGCAGGCAACGACATGGCGAGCATCATGGGCGGCAACTATCCCGGCGCCAGCATCACGCTCGGCCCAGCGCTGACCTTCGGCTATATCGCGGGAAAACATCTCGCGGGCGACATCCGAAGATAGCTCACTGACAAGGGCCACCTACCTGGAGTTGAAATTCACCCCGCGGCACAAACGTAGTTCCTTCCCCTGGAACGAGAACTGAGTTGCGGCGTTTCCAACCGTCGCCATCAACCGTCTGGACCAACAGTGAACCGCAGAGATTTTCTTGGAGTATCGGCACTGCCGCTGGTCTCGATCGCGGAGCCGGCCGTGTTTTCGTCCGCAAACGCCGAGCCCGCCACGTTCGATCGCGCGATCGTGCGGCAAATGGCGCGCGACCTCGCGAGCAAGCCCTTCAAGGCCGCTGACGACAAGCTGCCGGACAGCCTGGCGGATCTCGATTACGACCATTACCGGGCGATCCGCTTCCTGCCCGAGCGTGCGCGCTGGCGCGGCGAAAAGCTGCCGTTTGAAGTGCAGTTCTTCCATCGCGGATTTTTCTACAAGAACCGGGTCGATCTCTATGAGGTCGCGAACGGGAAGGAGAGCAAGATCGCATATCGACCGGAGGACTTCTCGTTCGGGGATACACCGCCGCCGAAGCCCGGTGCCGATCTCGGCTTTGCGGGTTTTCGGATTCACGCCCCGATCAACGGGTCGGACTACTACGACGAGGTCTGTGTCTTTCTCGGCGCCAGCTATTTCCGGGCCGTCGCCAAGGGCGAGGTCTATGGGCTCTCGGCCCGCGGCTTGTCGATCAATACCGGCGAGGCCAAGGGCGAAGAGTTTCCGGCCTTCAAATCATTCTGGCTCGAGAAGCCGGCGCCCGGCGCGAGTTCGATCGTGGTCCATGCCCTGCTCGACAGTGAAAGCGCGGCGGCCGCCTATCGTTTCACGATCCGCCCGGGAGGTACGACCGTGTTCGATGTCGAGATGGCCATCTATCCCCGGGTCAATCTCGAGCATGCCGGCCTCATGCCGATGACCAGCATGTTCTTCTTCGGACCGAACGACCGCAAGGAGGTCGATGACTTTCGCCCCGCGGTCCACGATTCCGACGGGCTCGATATTTTGAACGGGCGGGGCGAGGAACTGTGGCGTCCGCTCAGCAATCCGACCGATCTTCAGATCAGTTCGTTCGTCGACCAGAATCCGCGCGGGTTCGGCCTGATGCAGCGTGAGAAAAATTTCGCCGCCTACGAGGATCTCGAATCGAGCTTTGAACGCAGGCCCAGCCTGTGGGCCGAGCCGATCGGGGACTGGGGAGAAGGCGCGGTGCGGCTGCTGGAGATTCCGACCAAGGAGGAAGTTCACGACAACATCGCAGTCCTCTGGCAGCCGAAAACCGCGCTGCAGGCGAAGGGCGAATATACCTACACCTATCGGCTGCACTGGGGACCCGACAGCCCCAAGCCTGCTGCACTGGCCCGGTTTGACCGAACCGCTCAAGGGGCCAGGGGTGAGGGCGGCAGGATCTTCGTGCTCGACGTGAGCGGAGATAAACTGAAATCCGCCGATCCGAAGAGCGTCCGCGGCGTCGTCAGTGCCGACAAGGCCGCGATCAAGAACGTCGTCACCCAGCCAAATCCGGCCACCGGAGGCTGGCGATTGAGTTTTGAACTCGCCGTCAAGGAAACCGTCCCGGTCGAGATACGCGCCTCGCTGATGCAGGCAGAGGAGCCGCTGTCGGAGGTCTGGATCTATCGATGGACACCGTAACAGAGAGCCGCGCCTCGCCGCGCCACGACATCCCCGCAGCCGCGTTCCTGCCGCCGGAAGCACCAACAGCGATGACCGCGCAGCCGCTGCGAGGAAGCGGCCCGCACCCGCTCGGCTCCCAAGCGGTGGCGATGTGGCCCCGACGGACCTTGATCCTGGCTGGAACCGCCGTCATGACCGCGGCCGGCTGCGATGAAATGTACGACGTCCTCAAGGTCGGCGGCGTCACGCTGCTGGAATGGTTTGTTCTCGGTCTCTTCGTGCTGTTGTTCGCATGGGTCGCGTTCTCCTTCATGTCGGCCATGGCGGGCTTCGCGGTCCTGTTGCTCCGACGCAAGGACGCGCTCGGCATCGATCCCGCCGCGGCGCTGCCTGCGATCAAGAGCAGGGTCGCGATGCTGCTGCCCACCTACAACGAGGATCCCTATCGCGTGCTGGCACGGCTGCGCGCCATCTACGAGTCGGTCGAGGACACCGGGCGAGGATCGCATTTTGACTGGTTCGTGCTGAGCGACAGCACCGATCCCGCGATCTGGATTGCCGAAGAGAAGATTTTCCTGCGGCTTCGCGCCGAGATCGGATCCTGCCGCCTGTTCTACCGGCACCGTGCGCAAAACACCGCGCGCAAATCCGGCAATATCGAGGATTGGGTCCAGCGGTTCGGCACGGCTTACGAATCCATGCTGATCCTCGATGCCGACAGCCTGATGAGCGGCGACACCATCGTCCGGCTTGCGGGCGCGATGGAACAGCATCCCTTTATCGGTCTCATTCAGACGCTGCCCATCGTCATCAACGCCAGAACCCGCTTTGCACGCCTGCAGCAATTCGCCGGCCGGCTATACGGCCCGCTGATCGCCGCCGGGATCGCATGGTGGCACGGCTCCGAGGGCAATTACTGGGGACACAACGCCATCATCCGGGTCGAGGCTTTTGCAGAGAATGCGGGGCTTCCCGAGTTGAACGGCCGCAAGCCGTTCGGCGGACATATTCTGAGCCACGACTTCGTCGAGGCCGCGCTGATGCGGCGCGGCGGCTGGGCGGTCCGGATGGCGCCCACGCTCGGCGGCAGCTACGAGGAATGCCCACCGACGCTGCTGGATTTCGCCATCCGCGACAGGCGGTGGTGCCAGGGCAATCTGCAACACGCCGCCCTGCTCACGGCGCGCGGCCTGCACTGGATCTCGCGCCTGCACTTTCTGAGCGGCATCGGATCCTATCTCACGGCGCCGCTCTGGCTGATATTCCTGCTGCTCGGAATCCTGATTTCGTTGCAGGCGCAGTTCGTGCGACCCGAATATTTCCCGAAGGGGTTTTCGCTGTTCCCGCAATGGCCGGCGCAGGACCCGGTTCTGGCGGCATGGGTCTTCGTCGCGACCATGGCTCTGCTGATCGTTCCCAAGTTGTTCGCCTATATCCTGCTGCTGACCCGGGGTGAGACGCGGAAGAGCTTTGGCGGCGGCGTTGCGGCTCTCGCCGGGCTGATCGTCGAGACGCTGGTGTCGGGCCTGACGGCGCCGGTGATGATGATCTTCCAGTCCTCTGCCGTGGCCGAGATCCTGCTCGGACGCGACGCGGGCTGGCAGGTTCAACGCCGCGACGATGGCGCCGTGTCGCTGCGCGACACCATGCGAAACTACGCCGTCCCCAGCCTGTTCGGAATCGCGATGGCCGGCAGCGCCTATGCGGTGTCGCTGCCCTTGCTGCTGTGGATGATGCCGGTCATCCTGGGCCTGCTGCTCGCCGTCCCGATCGCGATGCTGTCATCCACGGCCGGCACCGGGCGAACCGGGCGCCTGTTCCGCACGCCCGAAGAGACCGCGCCGCCGCCGGTCCTGGCGAGAGCCAATCAGCTGGCGCAGGTTTCGCAGGCGATCGGCTGCCCGCTGCGCGAACTCCGCGACGATCCGGCATTGCGCGAGGCGCATCTGAACAATTTGTCCGGCGCGCAGCCGAGACGGCGGGGCGAGATCGACCCTCGC
>Ga0307509_10006955_pt1 | contig 15004 bp, 14 predicted proteins | sample 10_EM_MG_FD_202245 | JGI IMG/M metagenome (GOLD analysis project Ga0307509, IMG submission 202245) | Populus trichocarpa ectomycorrhiza microbial communities from riparian zone in the Pacific Northwest, United States - 10_EM | ecosystem: Host-associated > Plants > Roots > Unclassified | place... | reverse complement strand
GCGCGCGGTCTCCATCGCACCCACGCGCTGACGCTCGCCGACGTCCGCGCGAAGAAGCCCGACCTACCGGTGCTCTCGCGCGCGACGGCATCGCATCCGCTCGTCCGCTGCGTTCCGCACGAGGACTTCGCCGAGAGTGAAGCCGACGTCGCGCAGTGGGCCGGCCAGGTCGCGGCGTGGATCGGCGAGGGCAAGACGCCTTACTTCTTCATGCACTCGCCCGACGACACGTTCGCGCCGGAGCACGCGTACAGGTTTCATGCGCTGCTTCGCGCCCACGTCCCGGTCGGCGAGCTCCCCGGGTGGCCGGGTGGTCCGCGCCAGCTCTCGCTGATCTGAGGCGTTACCGCGCGTGCGCTAGCTGCTTGTTGATCGCCGCGGAGAACGCGTCGAGATCGTCGGGCCTGCGCGACGTGATCAGCATGTCGTCGACGACGACTTCCTTGTCGGCCCACTTCGCGCCCGCATTCTCGAGGTCCTTGCGGACCGACGGCCATGACGTGAGGTGCTTGCCCTTCACGGCGTCGACCTCGATCAGGAGCTGCGGCCCGTGACAGATCGCAGCGATCAGCTTGCCCTGCTCGACCATCCGCTTGACGAACGCGACCACCGGCTTGTCGGTGCGCAGGTGATCCGGTGAGTAGCCACCGGGGATCACGAGCGCGTCGTAGTCGGCCGGATCGCAATCGCCGGCCGCCTGCTCGATCTTGATCTTCTCGCGACCCTGCTTGCCGGTGACGCTCACGCCCTGCTCGACGCCGAGCACCTCGACGATGTGCCCTGCCTCGCGCAGCGCGTCGTACGGCTTGCGAAATTCACTGTCTTCGAAGTCCTCGGCGAGGACCATTGCGATGCGTGCCATGCCGCGGTGGGTTGCAGCCGGCGTGCCGCTACGCGACAGCGATGCGATTACGCCCTGCGTGCTTCGCTGCATAGAGCGCCTCGTCGGCGTGCTGCAGGAGCGCGGTGGGCTGGATCGTCTTGCTGGAATGACACACGCCGAAGCTCGCCGTCACCGCGACGGGCTCGGTGATCGCGGCGACCGCGGCGCGGAGACGCTCGGTCAACATCGTCATGAGCTCCACGTCGATGTCGGTCTGGAGCACGCAGAACTCCTCGCCGCCCATCCGCGCGACCATGTCCGTTCTCCGGATGCTGTCCTTCAAGGTCTTCGCGACCGCGATCAGGACCTCGTCGCCGACGCCGTGGCCGTGGGTGTCGTTGACCTTCTTGAAGTGATCGATATCGACGATCGCGAGCGAGAACCTGCGGCCGCGCGCGGCCTCCGCCGAGAGCAGCTCGAGGCGATCGCGCAGCGCGCGACGGTTCGGCAGCCGGGTCAGCTCGTCGGTGATCGCGAGCTCGGCGAGCCGGTGCTGGGCGCGGCGCAGTGCGGTGACATCCGACAGCGTGACCACGCCGCCGCGAACCTCGCCGTCGCGATCGCGCACCGGACGACCGGTCGTCATGAGGTAGATCCCGTCCGGGAACGCGGGCGTCTTCGCGCACAGCTCCACGTTGTCGCTCGGCAGGCCGCGCAGCGCGTTGTGGATCGGCAGCTTGTCGAGGTCGAACGGGGTCTCCCCATCGGGCTCGAAGAGGCCGCGCGCGAGCTCCGGCTTGCGCTCGAGCGACAGCGAATCGCCGGGCTGGCGGCCGGTCACCTCGCGGGCGAGCGGGTTCGCGATGATCACCTGCGCGCTGATGTCGGCGACGAGGATACCCTCGCCGGCGGTCTCGAGGATCGCCTCGAGCACGTCGACGCGGCCCGCGAGCGCTTGCTCGGATGCGGCGAGGCGGGCCTCGACGAGCTTGAGCGGCGTCACGTTCGTGGCGACGCACAGCACCTCGATCAGCCGGCCGGCACCGTCGCGCGCGAACGGTGTCGAGCGGACGAGCATCCAGCGTTCGTGGCCATCGTCGTCGTGGACGCGATACGTGGTCTCGTGAATCTGGCCATCGGGCAGGCCCTGCACGCGAATCAGATCCGCGACGGCGCGCTTCGCCTCGTCGGCGTGCATGTGCACGAGCAAACCCTGTTCGGTGAGGTCGTCGAGCTCGAACCCGAGCTGCGGCATCATCGGCGCGCTCTTCCACGTCACCTGTCGCCGGGGGAGGTCCATCACGTAGACCAGGTTCGGCGACAACATCGTGATCTTCTCGAACACCTGCGCCTGGCGATTACGCCGATCGAGCTCGAGCTCGTCGACGACGAGCGCCGCGAGGTCCGCGAGCACCGCGACCTGCTCGGGGGTCAGCTCGCGCGGCCTGGTGTCGATCGCGCAGAGCGTCCCGATCCGCAATCCCAGCGGGGTCACGAGCGGCGCGCCCGCGTACGAGCGAATGAAAGGCTCGCCGGTGACGAGCGGATTCGTCGCGAACCTCCGATCGCGAAGCGCGTCGGGGATGACGAGCACCTCGTCCTCGAGGATGGCGTGCGCACAAAACGCCACGTCGCGCGCGGTCTCGGTCATCGCGACGCCCAGACACGACTTGAACCACTGCCGGTTCTCGTCGATGAACGTGACCAGCGCGATCGGGACGTCGAGCACCTTCGCGGCGATGCTCGCGATCCGATCGAGCGCGGGCTCCGGGGGCGTGTCGAGGATCCTGTACGAGTAAAGCTCGCGCAGGCGCGCGTCCTCGTTCGCCGGTTTGGCTGCCCCCACCAGGGAGCAACTTTACACGGCTAGCAGCGCGAGATCAGGTAGACCACCGCGAGGATGGGCAGAGGGACACCGAGGAGCCACGCGATGCCGAAACCAGCTTTTCCGCCTGAAGAAGTCATGTGCGACGTTGTTGCAGCCCGCATGCCGCGGTAACCCGGCGTCTCGCGGTCTCCTCACGCCGCCGCACCGAGCGTGCTCGCCCGCTATGGCTGGATCTCGAGACCCGAGACATCCTTCGTCGCCGTATCGCCCCACTTGCCGGCCGCGTCGGTCCACCGGAACTTGAGCGTGCCGCGCCGGGTGCTGTGCAGGATCGGGGTGCGGGTCGCGTCGCTCCACGCAGCCGCGTCGATCACCACCGGCCCGTCGGCGCCGATCACCGAGGTCACGCGCGCGTTCGGACCGACGAGCGTGTGGGCGAGCTCGCGCAGCGACCACGTGTCGCGGGCCTCGCCGTCGCTCGCGACGCCGTCGATCTTCGCCACCTTCGCGAACGCCGCCGCGTCCCACGTCGCGGTCGCGTCACCGATCTTCACCGCGAGCGACGTCGCCGTGGGCTTGTCCTGCGCCTCGTGACGATCCTCGTGGTGATGCGGCCTGTCGTTTACCTCCGCACCGCCTTCGGCGGTGCTACGCGCCGGGCGTGCGCCCGACTTGTCAGGCTCAGCAGATTTCTTGGAGCACGCGGCGACGACGAGGGCGATCCACAGCCAGCGCATCGCGCGAGCTTACCGCGGGCACGTGGCATGCAAAGTCCTCGTACATGGCCAAGCATGCGCATGCACAGGAATCCCGGGGCACGGCGAGGTCGATCGATTCGGCGAGCATCGTCTTCGGCCTCGTCTCGATCCCGGTCAAGGTCTACTCGACCTCGGAGCCGAGCCACGAGGTCCACTTCCACATGGTCCACGCCGGTTGCGGCGAACGCCTCAAGCAGCAGTACCTCTGCCCGAAGCACGGCGTCGTCGCGCGGAGCGCCATGGCGAAGGGCTACCAGGTCGACAAGCGCCACAGCATCGAGCTCGATCCCGCGGAGCTGAAGGCGCTCGACGCGGTCGCGAACGACGAGATCGCGCTCACCGAGTTCGTGCCCGCGACGGAGATCGATCCGATCTACGTCGACCGGACCTACTACCTCGGGCCCGACAAGGGCGGCGATCGGCCGTACCGGCTGCTGCGCGACGCGCTGTTGCACGCGAAGCTCGTCGGGGTGGCGTCGTACGCGGCCCGCGGCAAGGCGTACCTCGTGATGGTGCGGCCGTTCGAGAACGGGCTCGCGATGCACCAGCTGCGCTATCCCGACGAGATCAAGCCGTGGAAGGCCGTCGGGATCGCGGATCTCGCGAAGCCGAGCGCGCAGGAGCTCGAGCTGGCGGGCAAGCTGATCGATCAGCTCACCCACGACTCGTTCGATGCGGCCGCGTACAAGGACGAGGTCAAGGGCCGGGTCAAGAAGCTCCTCGCGGAGCGTGTGAAGACCGGCGAGGCGATCGAGCTCGACGAGACCGAAGCGACGCCGAAGGAGATTCCCGACCTCATGGCGGCGCTGCGCGCTTCGCTCGGCGAGAAGCCTGCGAAGCCGGCGCACGCGGCGACGACCAAGCTCGCTACGAGATCGGCGCACGCGAAGAAGCGGCCGCCGCGCAAGGCCGGAGCGCACGCGCCGACCGCGCGAGCGCGTCACGCCGCACACCGCGCGACGAGTTGAGCGCTGCCTCCCCGCGGGGCTCGTCGGGGCACGAGCGATGCAGCTCCTCGCATCATGGCCAACCCCAACGGACCTACGAAGCGTGACGAGACCATCGAGCACGGCTATCAGGACTGGCGCGACCAGCACGATCGCGCACACGGCCGGGATGACTTTCGCGGGCTCGATCGCGACACGAGCAGTGATCGCGGCTCGGGCGTGAGCCCGGAACGCGGCGCGATCGGCACCGACTACCAGCCCGGCAGCGGCTACGGCTACGACGACGGCAACCCGGGCGTCGAGCCCACCAGCTACCGCGGTCAGTCGGGCTCGCAGGCCGGCGGCACGGTCGGCAACCGGAACGCCAACGGCGGCAACCCCGGACACTGGGGCGACTTCGATCGCGGGGGCCGGTCATCTCGCCGCCCCAAGGACGAGGACAAGTCGTAGGCACCAAAAGACAGGGCGCCGAGCTGTTCAGCCCGACGCCCCGTACGGATATCGCGAGCTCAGCTGGCGAACGTCGGCTTTGCCGCCTGCTCGTCCGGCGGAATCCACTGCGACGCGATCTTGGTCATCTGACCGAGCGCGACGTCGCGGACGACCTTCAGGGCGATCGCACCGACCACGCCCATCAGTAACCCGCGCGGCTCGGCCTTCGCGCGACGCTGGCCGTGGCTGGCGAGCCACACCCCGGCGAGTGCACCGAACGCGACGAGCGCCCACGGATTCTCGGCGAGCTTTTCGAGCTTGGGGAGATCCATGGGTCACCGCCGGATGAGGCGCATGGCGAGGTAGCCGACGCCGAAAGCGATCGCGAGGGCCGCGACCGGATGCTTCTTGATCTGGGCACCGAGCGCGTCGATCCGGTCCTTCGCGCCACCGCGCAGATCCTTCGCCTTGCCGGGCACGCTGTCGATCAGGTTCTCGATGCCATGCTTGAGGGACTCGAAGCGTGACTCGACGTCTGCACTCGTAACCTTGGCCATGACACGATCCTTTCGGTTCATTTGAGAAGACGGCGCGGGACGATCTCACCCGAGACCTGGTCGCGCTGATTCTTCGGCGTGATCGGCTTGCGCGCGGCCGGTGACACCTCGACCGCGAGCTGCGGCGTCCACCGCGGCTTGCGCATCGTGGGCAGGAGCTCGGTCACGCCGTACTCGAGCTTGTCCGCGATCGGATCCGGCTCCTCGATGCCCGGCTCGATCGTGATCTCGATCTCGTCGTCGACGATCGCGACCTGGTCGAGCTCGGCGAGCATCGCCTTCGCGAGGCGACGGATGTCGACCGCCATCGGGCGCGTGCTCGGATCCTTGTCGAGCATGCGGTGCACGAGCTCGCACAGCGCCGCCGGTGCAGAGCAGCGGTCTCCGACGGGGACCGGCTTGCTCGTGATGTGCTTGCACACGACCTCGGCGAGCGTGCGGCCGTCGAACGGCGGCTGGCCGGTGAGCGCCTCGTACGCGATCACGCCGAGCGAGTAGATGTCGCAAGGCGCGGCGATGTGATGCCCCGCGGCCTGCTCGGGCGACATGTAGATCGGCGTACCGGGCGTCATGCCTTCCATCGTCAGCCGGCCGACCGGGCCGAGCCTCGCGACGCCCCAGTCGATCAGGCGAAGCGGGAAGTCCGGATCGCCGGGCGTGAGGATCAGGTTGTCGGGCTTGAGATCGCGATGGACGATGCCGCGCGTATGCACGGCGCCGAGCACGTCGGCGACATCCGCGAGCAGGCACGCGACGTCGGGCCAGGGCAGGCGACCGATCAGGCCGAGGCGCTGGGTGAGCGTGTCACCCGCGACGTACTCCATCGCGATGTACGGCCGATGATCCGGCAGGATGTTGCACTCGAACACGCGCACGAGCCCCGGATGACGAACGTCCTCGAGGAACGCCGCCTCCTGGACCATGCGCGTCGCCATGCCGGGATGCCGGCACAGCTCGGGGTGCATGACCTTGATCGCCGCCTTGCGCGGCAACACGGTGTGATCGGCCCGGAACACCTTGCCCATGCCGCCGCGCCCGATCTCTTTCTCGATCCGATACGAACCCACGACCGACCCGGGCATGAGGTCTGTGGCGACGACGGCGACCATGATGACCGAGCTTTCTGCAAGCAGCTTGCCGACCCGCGTGCGGTCCAACATGTGGCCCTCACGCACGCCGATCCTCGCTGGCACGCGGCATGAACGATCGCCTCGGAAGATCATGCAGAGCGAGCACCGCGACGGCGACGTGATCGGCGCATACCGCGTCGAAGGGGTCGTCGGCAGCGGCTGGGTCTACCGTGCGCGTCACGCGCTCAGCGGGCGGGTCGCCGCAGTGAAGGTGCAGCGCGCGGACGCACACCAGCACGCACGTGCGCGAGATCGCATGCTCCGCGAAGCTCAGATCCTTGCCACGATCTCGCACCCGGGCGCGCCCCGGTTCTACGAGGTCGGCGTCCTCGACGACAACCGGCCGTGGATCGCGATGGAGCTGGTCGAGGGCACGAGCCTGGCCACCCGGCTCCGCGAATCGCCGCTCACCGGCGAACAAGCCGCGCCGCTCGTCGGTGCGCTCGCCGACGTCCTCGCCGCCGCGCACGCGAAGGGCATCACGCATCGCGATCTCAAGCCCGACAACATCTTGCTCACCCCGGGCAGTAGCTTTCCACTGCGCGTCCTCGACTGGGGGATCGCGCTCGACGAGCACGGCGCGCGCTACACGAACCACGACGAGGCGATCGGCACGCCCACCTACATGGCACCCGAGCAAGCGCGCGGTGGCGCGGTCGGTGGTCACTGCGATATCTATGGCCTCGGCGTGATCGCCTATCACATGCTCGCGGGCGAACCGCCGTTCACCGGCACGACGCCCGTCGAGATCATGCTGCAGCATCTGAATCACCAGGTGCCGCCGCTGGGTCCGCGCTGTCCCGATGTGGCGTACGGGCTCGTCGATCTGATCGAGCGGATGCTCGCGAAGGACTACGAGCTGCGCCCGCGCGCGCGGGAGCTCGGCGGTGAGCTCGCGCGGCTGCGGGAAGGTGACCAGACGTACGACGCGTATCGCATCGACGACGCGGTGCCCGAGCTCTCGATCGACAAGGTGACCACCCGGATCCGCGTGCCCGCGCTGGTATGACCCTTGTAACGTAAGCGCACACCATGGCTTCCCGCACGTCCCCGCGCGATGTAGAGCGCAGGACCGCGCGCGTGCCCGCACGGTGTGCGGATGCGCCCGTGGATTCATCCCCGCGTCAACCCGTTCGGCGCCCGACTCCTGGGCTGCCCGGTCACGTCAGCGGCCGCCACGGCGCCGACGTATAGTCCTCCCGGGGATGGTCATGGTCGATTGGCAACAGCTGGCTGCCGAGCCGCATCTCGTGATCGCGCTCGATCTGGACGGGACGTTGATCCCGTTCGCTCCCACCCCCCACGACGCGAAGATCGACGGCGACACCGCCGAGCTCGTCCAGGCGCTCGCGAGCTCGCCCGGCGTCACGCTCGGTCTCGTCAGTGGCCGGCCGCGGGAGATGATGGAAGATCTACCGGCGCGGTTTCCGAACGTCGCGCTCGCCGCAGAACATGGAGTCTGGCGCTGCGGTAACGGCGTGTGGGAAGCGGCGCTGCCGCCGGTCCCGCAGCTCGACGAGATCGAGCGCTCGCTCCGATCGCTCGCGGCGCGGTTCCAGGGCACGATCGTCGAGCGCAAGTCGTGTTCGGTGTGTCTGCACTGGCGGCTCGTCGCGAGCGCGGATCATGCGGCCGTCGCGGCGCAGGCCGAGGTGCTCGTCGACGAGTGGCTCGAGATGAACGTCGAGCTCGAGCGCCTGCCGGTGGTCGAGGCGATCGAGATCCGCCATCGCGCGGCTCACAAGGGCGTCGCGATCGGCTGGTTGCGCGGCCGCAGTCCGGCGGACTCGGTCATGCTCGCGCTCGGCGACGACACGACGGACGAGGACATGTTCGTGTCGCTGCGCGATCGCGATCTCGGGATCCTCGTCGCGCTGGAACCGCGGCCGACCGATGCGCGATTTCGTCTGCCGGATCCGCCGGCGGTCCATCGCTTCCTGCGCTGGCTCGTCGAGTCGCGCACCCGCAGGCGCAACACCGCGCCGGAGATCGCGCTCGCGCAGCCGGGTGGGCCGCACGGGGAGCCCAAGCTGATCGTCGCATCGAACCGGCTGCCGAACCTCGGCGATGGGCGTTCGAAAGAAGTCGGCGGCCTGGTCACCGCGATCAAGCCGTCGCTCGTCGAGACCCAGGGCATCTGGCTCGGCTGGAGCGGGCTCGAGCGCGATCCGGGCCTGCGCGTCCGGATCGAGCACGGCGATCCGATCTCGCGCGCGCAGTTCGACTATCCGCCGTCGTGGCGACAGCGGTTCTACGCCGGGTTCTGCAACCAGAGCCTGTGGCCGCTGCTCCACGGCTTCGTCGGCCGGCTGCGCTACGCCGACGACGAATGGGCGTGTTACGTCGAGGTCAATCACGCGTACGCGCAGGCGATCCAGCAGGTCGGCGGCGACAGCGCCGAGGTCTGGGTCCAGGACTTCCACCTGATGCTCGTCGGGCGCGAGCTCGCGCGGCTCGGTCACCACGGCACGCGCGGGTTCTATCTCCACGTGCCGTTCATGCCGCTCGACATCGTCAGCACGATGCCGTGGTCGGCCGAGGTGGTCGCGGCGTTGCTCGCGTACGACCTCGTCGGGGTCCAGTGCGACCGCTGGCGGGAGAACCTGATCGACACCGCCCGCGGCCTGGTCGGCAGCGATGCCGGCAAGCGCGCGGCGGAGATCGTGCGGACGATTCCGGTCGGGATCGATCCAGATCGGATCGCCGAGGCCGCCGCGTCGAACGCGACGACCGAGCTCGGCTCCTACGAGACCATGCTCGCCGGCCGCAAGCTGATCCTCGGGGTCGATCGCCTCGATTACTCGAAGGGAATACCGGAGCGGCTCGAGGCGTTTGCCCGGATGCTGGAGCGCTACCCCGAGTGGCGGGGAAAGGTCTCGTTGATCCAGGTGTCGGTGCCGACCCGATCGGACATCCCCGACTACGCGGAGCTGCGCTCGCGGGTCGAGTCGCTCGTCGGCCGGATCAACGGCGCGTACGGCGAGGCCGACTGGACGCCGGTGCGTTACCTCTATCGTTCGTACGATCAGGACACGCTCGCGAAGCTCTACCGGTTCGCCGATGTCGGCCTGGTCACGCCGCTTCGCGACGGGATGAACCTCGTCGCGAAGGAGTTCGTCGCGGCGCAAGACCGCGACGATCCAGGCGTGCTCGTGCTGTCGCGGTTCGCCGGCGCGGCCGAGCGGATGACCGCCGCGATCGTGACGAATCCGTATCACGCCGACGGCGTCGCGACGGATCTCGATCGCGCGCTCCGTATCGAGCTGGGCGAACGGATCGAACGCAACGAGGCGCTGCGCCGCGTCGTGTGGGAGGACTCGGCGGCGGCCTGGACCCAGAACTGGCGCGCGGCGCTGCACGGCCTCCCCAGGCAGCTTCGAACGGGCATGCCGCGGTCCTAGCTGTTAGGATAGCGGCGTGGAGGGATTAGCGGAGCCGCGCGAGCTGCCGCCGGGCACCATGCTCGACGACAAGTACCGGATCGACGAGCTGCTCGCCGTCGGAGGTATGGGCGCGGTCTACGTCGGCACCCACACGAAGCTGCGCAAGCGCGTCGCGATCAAGGTCCTGAACCCGCAGCTGTCGAGCCCGCCGATGATCGAGCGGTTCCACCGCGAAGCGATCACGGCCTCGCAGATCGGTCACGAGGGCATCGCCCAGGTCACCGACCTCGGGACGAGCGGGCAGGGCGAGCCGTTCCTGGTGATGGAGCTGCTCGAGGGCGAGTCGCTCGCGCGCCGGTTGAAGGCGACCGGCGCGTTGCCGATCGAGGTCGCGTGCGAGCTCGCGTGCGCGATCCTGTCGCCGCTCGGCGCCGCGCATCGCGCCGGCATCATCCATCGCGATCTCAAGCCCGACAACGTGTTCCTCGTCCGCCAGAGCCGCGGCGAGATGGTGAAGCTCCTCGATTTCGGGATCTCCCGCGCCGCGGGGCTCGAGCAGGAGTTCCGGCTGACGACGACGGGCCTCGTGCTGGGCACGCCGTACTACATGTCGCCCGAGCAGGCGCGCGGCGACAACGTGATCTCGACCGCGACGGACATCTACTCGCTCGGCGTGATGCTGTACGAGATGTTGATCGGCATCGTCCCGATCAGCGGCGACAACTACAACCAGCTCATGTACCGGGTGATGAGCGGCGAGTACACGCCGCCGCGTCAGCTCCGCCCGGAGATCCCCGAGCCGCTCGAGCGCCTGATGATCCACGCGATGGCGCCGGATCCGACGCACCGGCCGCGCAGTGCGGAGGAGTTCGAGCAGGCGCTGCTCGGGTTCTGCCGGCCGACGTTCCGCGACAACACGATCGAGCGGATCAGCGCGCAAGCGATGGGCGGGTTCGCCCCGCAGCTCACGCCGCAACCGATGGCGCGCAGCGGGCTGCAGCCCGGGATGCCGGGGATGGGGACCGCGCAGACCGTCGCTGCGGGGACGATCGCGCAGAAGAAATCGCGCAGAGGCTTGGGCATCGCGATCGTGGCAGTCCTCGGCGTGGCCGCCGCGGGGATCACGTTCGCGGTGCTGAACAGCGGCGGCGGCGGGGAGCAGAAACTGCCGAGTACGAGTACGAGCACGAGTACGAGTACGCCGACACCACCACCGATCCCGACGCCCCCGACCCCGGCTCCGACCCCGGCGCCGACGACGATCACCCTGCGGTTCGCGATCACGCCCGCGAGCGCCGAGATCTATGTCGACGACAAGCGCGCGGATGCCGATCAGGTCGTCGTGACGAAGGACGATCAGAAGCACCACATCAAGATCTCCGCGCCCGGTTACCAGCCGCACGAGGACGACATCCGGTTCGACGAGACCCAGCGCCTGACGGTCGAGCTGGAGAAGGTCGTCGCGACCAAACCGGGTGGTAAACAACCGGCCCATCCGCCCCCGCCCAAGAAACATCCAGATAAGATCGAGAGCGAGAGTCCGTACTGAGGGGAGGCCCGCGGCGCGGGCTGAGATCAACCATGCGACGCACAGCGATCATCCTGGGGTGCCTGCTGGCGGCCGGAGCCGTCGAGGCCGCGCCGAAGAAGAAACCGCCGAAACCGGCCGACAAGACGCCCGAGCAGAAGGAGGCGGACCGCCACTTCAAGGCGGGCGTCTCGCTCTACGGCGAGCAGAAGTTCGCCGAGGCGCTCGCCGAGTTCGAGCGCGCGTACGAGATCGCGCCCGCGCCGATCGTGCTCTACAACATGGCTGCGTGTCACCGCGAGCTCTCGCACTACGCGGAGTCCGTGAAGTTCTACCGGCGGTTTCTCGACGAAGGCGAAGGCAAGGCGCCCACGGATCGGATCATCGCCGCGAAGGCGGAGCTCGACGGCATCCTCGCGCGGATCGCGCGCGTCTCGGTGACCGCGCCGGACGGTGCGGAGGTCCTCGTCGACGGTCAGTCGATGGGCACGATGCCGCTCGACATGCCGCTGATCGTCGCGCCGGGCGAGCACAAGGTCGTCGTCCACCTCGCGGGCAAGCGCGATGGCGACAAGAACCTGCGCGTCGCGTCGGGCGACGAGGTCTCGGTCAAGATCGCGCTCGCCGACCAGCCGAAGGAGCTGCCGACCGAGCCGAAGGTCGTGGTCGTCCACGACGAGCCCGAGGAGGTCGCCGCACCGAAGGTGTTCTCGCTCGCGGCCGGGTTCGGCACGAACTTCCAGATGGTCGGCAAGACCGGCGTGCCCGATCTCGGGCTCGGTTATTCGATCGGCTCGCGGCTGCAGATCGCGGTCGACGTCACGTTCGTCGCGTACGCCGTGATGCCGAGCGTGCGCGTCCGGCTCGCCGGTGATCGCGCGTCGGTTCACCTGATCGGCGCCGTGCCGGTCGCGTTCACCGACGGCGGCATGAGCACGACCTGGGTCTCGGGTGCGGGTGGGCTCGGCCTGCGCCTGCGCGCGACGCCCGCGCTCGCGCTCCACCTCGAGGCGTACGCGAGCTACGGCATGAAGGATCACGGGTTGACGTTCCCGGCGTTCGTCGGAGGCGAAGTATGGTTCTGAGAATCCTCCTCCTCGTTGCGGCCCTGACCGGCTGCAAGCAATCGCTGTTCGATTCGCACGGCGGCGACGATGACGATGGTCCCGGCGGCGATGGCTCGATCGCATCGACGTGCCCGACCCCGTGCCTCGGCGACGGCGGCGGCGCGTTCGATGGCACGGCGATGGGCAGCGACGGTCACTGGCGCTACCTCGAGGATCACAAGGACCGCACGTGGTCGGCGATGACCGCGTCGGGCGACACGTTCGTCGGCCAGTCGACCGGCAACCAGATCACGAGCTGCGCGAAGCACGACGCGCAGATCTGCGAGTGGCTGCCCGGCGCGCTCCTGTTCTCGACCGCCGGCGACGCCACGCCCGAGTCCGCGGTCGAGTGGGTCGCTCCGAGCGCGCGCGTCGTCCAGCTCCAGCTCGGGGTCCGGATCCCCGACGGCGCACCGACCCAGACCGTCCGCTTGTACCGGGGCAGCCGCGAGGACGCGCTGTTCACCGCGCTCGCGGATCCCGGCGTGACGGTCCAGCAGACGATCACGCTCGACGTGCTCTCAGGCGAGCGGATCTACGTCACGCTCGACGGCGGCCCGGTCGAGAACGCCGGCATCCAGCTGTTCGTCGTCGGCGACATGGCGACGTTCCCGTCGACCTGTCAGGTCGCGATGGCGTTCGAGGCCGCGAACGGCAACACCGTCGACAACCTGTGCGGCACCGACTTCACGTACCACGCGTACAACTCGACGAGCGGCGAGATCACGGACTTCCCACCGACGCTCGGTAGCAACGTCTACGCCGAGGAGGGCATGGCCGCCCAGATCCCCGTCGATCGGTTCTACAGCGCGGCGAGCCCGCTCGATCGCACCGGTGACTTCACGATCCAGTACTGGATGAAGTTCGCGGGCGTCGTCGACGATGTCACCGGGGGCTGGTCGTTCACCGACCTCGATCTCGACAACACCGGCGGCGTCGGCATGGTGCTGTTCACCGACACCAACAACCACCTCGCGTTCGACGTCCAGTCCTGCACCGTCGCGACCCAGACGACGATCGAGACCAACGACCTCGTCGTCCAGTACCCCGAGGATGTCGCGTGGCACTTCGTGCGCGTCGCCAAGAAGGGCATGGACCTCGCGATCTGCATCGACGGGACGAAGGTCGGCAACAAGGCGTTCACGAACAACCTCGCCAGCGGGTTCGCGCCGTACATCGGCAAGAACGTGGTCTGGACGCCGAGCGAGCCGTCGTTCAACGGCACGATCGATGACCTGCGCGTGGTGACGCAGGCGCTGCCCTGCAACTAGTGGCGGGGGACACGCGATACCGGGTCGAGGATGGCGTTTCGTGCATCGACGTCGCACTCCAGAACGTCGAACAGATCTTCGATAACCGCGATCCAGCGCCGTTCCGCGAGCGCGACCTCGATCCGGATCTCGCCGACTACCTGCTCGACGCCGGTGAGGATCTGTTCAACGAGGACAAGTTCCGCGTCGTGTTCTGGGTCGCCACGCCGTGTCCACCCGTCGAGATCGAGGACGCGTTTCGCGCCCACTTCGACTACACGATCGAGCGGATCCGGCGCGTTCGCAAGCGGCGGCGCCGGGCGGGGCAGGTCTCGCTGGTGATCGGCGTCGTGCTCGTCGTCGCGCTGCTCGCGCTCGGCCAGTTCGTCGGCACCAGCGTCGGCGGCACGCTCGGCGCGGGCCTCAAGGAGGGCCTCACGATCTCGTGCTGGGTCGTGCTGTGGCGCCCGATCGAGATCCTGGTCTACGACTGGATCCCGCAGCGCCACGAGCGCCGGGTCGCCGAGAAGATGCTCGCCGCGCCGGTCGACGTCAGAGGAGCGGCGACAGCAGACGTGCGCCAGCCTGGAACAGTCGCGGGAAGAATGTCAGGCGCGCGACCGCGTCCGACCTGACCTCGCGACAGACCTCGAGATCGCGGGTGAACGCGTCGGCGAGTTGCCGGTTCAGCGTGTGGCCGTACATCACCGCCGCGAGCTCGAAGTCGAGCCGGAAGCTGCGGTTGTCGAGGTTCGCACTCGCGACGATCGCGACGTCGTCGTCGATCACCATCGTCTTCGCGTGCACGAACCGAGGCGTGTACTCGAACAGCCGCGCGCCGGCCTCGAGCACCTCGGGGAAGTAGCTGCGCGCCGCCAGATCGACGAGCCGCGAGTCGCCCTTGGCCGGCACGATCAACCGGACGTCGACGCCGCGCATCGCGGCGGACACGATCGCCGACAGGATCGCCTCGTCGGGGACGAAGTACGGCGTGGTCAGCCACACCCGGTGCGCCGCCTGGTTGATCGCGGCGAAGTACATCTTGTGGACCGAGAACGTCGCGAGGTCCGGCCCCGACGCGACGATCTGCACCACCTCGCCACCTTCGCCGGTCGGGAGCGGGAAGTACGGCGGCTCGAACGGCAGCACCTTGTCGGAGGCGTACGCCCAGTCCTCGACGAACACACGCTGGAGCGCGCGCACGGTCGAGCCCGTGATCCGGACGTGGGTGTCGCGCCACGCCGTGTCCCCCGTGAACTCCG
>Ga0307509_10006954_pt1 | contig 15005 bp, 17 predicted proteins | sample 10_EM_MG_FD_202245 | JGI IMG/M metagenome (GOLD analysis project Ga0307509, IMG submission 202245) | Populus trichocarpa ectomycorrhiza microbial communities from riparian zone in the Pacific Northwest, United States - 10_EM | ecosystem: Host-associated > Plants > Roots > Unclassified | place... | reverse complement strand
AAAATTAGTGTTGGACTATACTATATGTGGAAGAAATAGCGAAAAAACATCAAAGCGAAAGTGCAATCAAAACTGATTTCTCTTGCTAATTGGCTAGAGAGCCGGGCTGTGCTGCCCAAGATGGTATAGTCATGCGAGTCACCACATTGGCAACGGTCTGTATAAGACCAGATTCTACGGTATTGCCACGTCGACGCCTACCGTATCTTGCTATGCTATGCCATGCCTTGTCTTGCCATTTCCATTGCCACCTCGGCTAGCGGGACACTGTGCTCGGGTACTTGTCCCAGGCCATAAGTACCCGAAAACAGGGATTAAAGAAATATATGGCAATACATCCGTGCGTGTCTGTGCGCCCATAAAAATGATCCCCCTTTATTTTCGGGTACTTATGGCCTGGGACAAGTACCACAACTTTATTACGAGTATTGCCTGCCCCTTCCTGAGATAGTACCGTACAAGGTCCGGGAAGAGGCTATCGAAGAGTTGTTCGAGGTTACACAGCCAAATATATCCCTTTCCATTTTGGCGAAAAGTTCCTCCTTAGACTATCTCTTGGACTGGTGAAACGGTGGAAAGTTTTATGCCACCCTCTGGGTGTCTGGGACATGGATTACTAAGGTACTAGCTGAGTATTCTACAGTGATGATGAGCGTAAGTACAAGCATATTACTAATATTAGATATCCCGCTGAGACATTCAGGCCCATTTAAAACATTGAACACTAGCCTATTTGAGTATTGGGGAACAAAGCAGCGCGGAGAATCTCTTTTCCATCATGGCCATGCTGAGCCCTACAGATTTTGACCAACTCTGAGCCCTGCAGCACTTCTCGAGCATTGAGTTTTTCGTATCACGGTTTCCCAAATAAGTTAGTGTTCAACATTTTAAATGGGCCTGAATGTTTCAGCGGTTTAGGGGATAGTGTGGTGTTGGCGCACCAGCGAATTTGTAGCAATACAAGGTGTTTATTAACTTGTGTCGCAGACACCGAGGGTTGTATAAAAATTTCCACCGTTTCACCAGTCTATGAGATAAGATTAGCAAGGTGGATATATTAGATCCCATTAACTGGTACTCTCGATTATAATATTAGCTTGTCAAATTAAACCTATCCTGGGGTAACGGAGTGGAGGGATTGTGGGAGATTTTCCGATGGGGAGAGGGTTTTCGGTGAGCTTAGAGTTATTCAGACAAGACAGGTGAGGGCTAGGGGAAAATGGAGAAACCTGGAGCTGGATCGGGATGGAAGCGGAGCGCAGGCCCGCATGAGCCCGGGTGATAGTGATGGTATGATACTTGTGATATAATAAGGAGCCTTGCGGTGCGGAGACGGATCCGTCTTGGAAAGAAAAAGAAAAGGGCGAGAGAAAAGGGTTAGGAGCGCAGGAGAGAGACGGCGGCCGGTTATGAGCGGACATGACGCGATGAGGACCAAAACCCTTTCCTATGGACTAATGATCATGATGAAATCTGCTAATGGGATTAAGTGATCTGGTCAACGCGATTGTCTTGTGGTCTGTTATCTGGCTTATACGGTTATGGAGAGATTGAGAACACAAGGGGTATGAGGTTGGGCTACGGGGAGTGATCAAGGCAGGGCTAGCGATTTTATTGTTCTGTAGTCGCACCCGCATCTGGCAGAAGGGTAGCGCAAAATCCGCCAACGGTTGCATAGTCGAAGGAGGGCGAACAATGCCCTATCTCAGTTTCAGACACTTTGTGGCGGATACAAGTATTGGATTCCCTATAATCGTGAGTGGTAGTACTCCGTTGTGTCCTTAATAACCGGAAACTAAGGGTAGTAAAACAGGTATCGGGGAGATCGGGAGATGAGGCTGTCTGGGTAGAATAACAATGTTTCCAAACATCTTAAAAAGTGTAATGTTGCAGTGCGTGATAGATTATAATTAATGACCGGAGGCTCACATTTTGGGACTTAGAGAACGGAACAGATATATGGTGACAGATTGAATGAGAATTGGAGAGCCATTAAGAATCGTGATAGAATGAACTTAGGATAGCTATCCCTTGGACGGTGTGAAACAGTAAAATTCGCACCACACCTGCGCTAAACCTGGCATGGATGACACTATTCCAGAAAAAGGAAGGTCATCATGCTAGATGGCAACGTCAGCCTGAGGAATTGTGAGGAAGTCAGAAAGGATAGAATCTCAAGACACTGAGAGCCACCATGATGCCAAATAACCGTCGCGAACCTCTTGCTTCTCTTTCTCTCAATAAACAGAATGAGCGCATCATTCATCCCTCATATCAGCCACTCAGTCCTCCTATTGACCCTATCGCTAGGACATTACTGCCTTGGAAGAACTCCGAGATTACTGGGGTCCGTGTATTTGAGCTGTTTTGGGATTCTGAGGTGGTGAATGGTGTTAGTGGGGAGCACAAATGCCTATGCAAAGGAGAAGGGAGGGGGAGATGGCTGTTTGGGGAGGCAAATTGCTACTGGTGGCGGGTTAGAAAATCCTATTGCCAGAGCGCACTCTCGCCGGTGCCAACCATGAAAGAAGGTTACCACACCTGAAATCTGAGTTTTTCTTAGGCTTCTGATCTATATGTGAGCAAAGGGGGAGAGGGGTCGCCATGGGTTTTGGAGATGAGCACTCAGAGGGGAAAAAGGAGTATTCCAAGCAATGAGCCTACAATGCTGTAGTCAAATCAAGCGATACCTGCATATATCTGACCCAAAGCTACAGCTATCTCACTCTGAGTGGTTTCAGAAGTTGGAGCTACCAAATGGAATAATTCGATCACGTTGTCAACAGTTCTATTTTCCGGCCACAAGTGTCACGGTCGATGTGATGATGATGATAAGACTCGGGGGCTGCAGTTATCATACCTACCGAATGCCTAGCAAGCCAATCACTGAGGGCTATACGGTGTTTGCATTATGCGATATTGGCTATACCTTTGATTGGATATTTGCATTATGAGTAGACTCCAGTTCTGGCTTGAACTTGCAGACAGATCTTACTCCTACTTGCTCAAAGGTATTCCAGCTCGCTGGCAGCTTACCCGATACATTTGGACACTTTAATTTCTACATGGACAACTACTTTACCTACCAACAACTATTGGCCAAGCTTAGGGACCTCAGTATAGGTGGTTGTGGCACAGCATACTGAGTAGATCAGGGTTTCCACAAGAGCTTGATGATAAGCGAAAAAACATTGCATGGAATGAGGTTTCTGGTGGGGCTGCAGATTTGGCAGGAAAGGTGCTTGCTCTCCAGTGGCAAGAAAATAGTGCAGTGCACTTGTTAAGCACAGTTCATACTCTGGAAGTTAAGGTAATCTGTGAGAGGAAGAAGCCACAATATACAAGAAGCAACAGTCCTGCTATCTGTCGTGTATTTGGTTCCCATGAGCGAGTCAATATTCCAATTCCTGCTATTACCGATGAGTACAATCAGTTTAAAGTAGGAGTGGATCTAGCAGACCAGTATCGAAGGTATTATTTCACTCAATTGAAATGCTTCCAGAACTAGTCTCTGATCTTCTATTGGCTGCTGAATACTACCGTCATTAATGCCTGTCTATTAATATCCCAACTACCTACCGCCACCCCGACTCCCTCTACTACCTTTTCACCTGCCTTCTTATCTAACTTGTGTCCTGGCCCACCCTCGCAGAATAGATCATCGCAGGTCTTTCGTGAAGCTCTTGCAGAATCAATTATCAGCATATATGGGCAGAAGTAGCAAAAACCTTGGAACTCATACTATAAGCGGAAAACTTCCTCTCGCCTGTATCGTAAACTTCAACAGTGCATATCGTTTTCATCTCACCATGGCCTGAAGGAGGACCATACACTCTCTAGGATCCGGGATCCCATCTTGTCAGAAATTGTGACTAAGCAAGGCAGATTTCACATGACTAATACTTATTAGTCATAAGGTATGTTGGTTTTAGATTATGATGTCGCTTGACTAATGATTCTCACGTGACCACGCGCTTGCAAGTAATCGTTATATTATGATTGGTTGATGGTTTCATAACTCACGATTGTGACGTCATCTGATGTAATGACTTTTGCAGATGACTCATATTGGGAGTCATGGGTTTCACACAAGTGACTCACTTGAGCACATGACTTGGTTTATGAGTTATGATTGGTTAATGGTAGGTTGCGGAGTGAATCATAAGAGTCATCTGATGGATTTCACGTTATGACTCACCATGAGTCATAACGATTATGTTATATGAAGTGATGAGTCACCAGGGTTAGGGTTGTTGGAAGATGCTTATAATAGGGGCTTGGGTTCGACCAGGAGATAGGCCACGAACAATTGCAACAACACCTCCAGCGATTGAAATCTCAACACCACGAGAAATTATCATCACCCTCCCCCACCCAGCTCTCTTCTCCTACGATGGCTACTGCCTGGGAGTTGACGTTAAGCCATCCTCCATCCTCTTCTGGGGCCTGTCGGCCCCTCCTCCTTGGCGTTCTCGTTCCTGTTTTTCGTTGACTCCCGCTCATGAAGTTCGGTTCTCCCCCTTACGCCGCACTTGCTGTGCACCTCGCTTAGCATTTGCACGGTCGGAAAGCTTCTCGCTTCATTCACCGTAGGCGTAACGGTGTCGGACTCTCGGTCGAAGTAGGCCTCGATTTGCTGGGCTTGACCTCTGATGGGGAAAGCTTCAGTTAGTAATATCACAGTCTCGTCCCGGTCCCGTCGTCGTCTCAGAAGCCCTTACTATGACCCGTTTGTCGGCTGCGGCTAGCTTGCTCATAATGCTTCCTCCATCTTCCTCCCAGTTCTGTCCGCTTGCACTGTACTACTAAATTCCACTCCCTGGCTGGCACCCTACTGCTCATCATCGGCTGGCACGCTACTCTGACGGTCCCCTGGTGAGATACTTGTTGGGATATCTTTGGTGTTCTTTCTTTTGTTACACGGTTGCTATGAGGGATTTCCTTTGTAAGGTTTACGACAAATTGTATTGTTTCCTTGGTTACGCAGATATGCGACTCATACTGGGGTATGAGTGGGGTGGCAAAAGGCTGTGTTAGGATTTCCTTCTATATAAGGGGGCTCCGCCCCCTATTTCCTTCCGAACTGCTGGGGATACGGCCATGTCGCCCTCAGGTGCCCCTTGTCCCACCCCGTCTGCCCCATTTGCTCCCTTAATCACACCAGTGCCATGCACCGGTGCCCCAATCCCACCTGCCCTGGAGGTGGCAACCTTAAGGCTACTCCTGGGTGTTGTTCTTCCTCACCATCGCGCTGCACCAACTACGACGGCCCCACACTACGACTCACAGGGATTGTGAGTCTCGCCCCTCACCGCCTGCTCTCAAGCGTTCCACCGTTGCCGAAACCATTGTTCTCCCGCCACCTGCTGGCGACGAGATAGACACGGGCACCGACAGTAATGAGCGCTCGCCCCCAGCTTCACCCACCCACTCTCTCCAGTCAGCGTTCGAGATGGCTACTCCAAGAGCCAGGAGCACAACGATACTTCAGGCCCCCCCAAGGCAGTCGGTCGCTCCCTCCCGGGGAACCCGTTAGCTCCTCCCCCATGAGTAGAACCCCATCGGGCCTGGCCCGTTAAAGCAGCACAACCAGACGTCTGGGAACGGGGAGCAGGCCTCCACCCCTCCTCCGAAACCCTTCACACTCGTTCAACACAACTGTCTCGGGAGCTGGGATGTGCTTTTATCGCTTTTCGGGTCGTTCACGCAACTGGCCCACCCTCCGTCCATTGTCACCCTGCAAGACCCCCCGGTCTACAGGGGCAAGCTTCCTTCCTTTAATTTGTTTACTGCTTTTCCTCCCCCCACTAATGGTGGCTGCAAGCCCCGCATTGCTTTCTATGTTTACAGTTCTTTTTGGGCTACTGGCTCCCTCCTGCCCCGCTTCTTCGGAAGGGGTGATGTCATGGCATTGGACCTCTTCACCCCTGACGGTTTTTTCAACCCTTCCACGACTGGTTTCACGATTGGCAACTCTTACAGCACAAAGGGTCGTCTCAACAATACTGGCTCCGTTCCACCAGAGATTATATTTCCTGCATCCCCTCTCCCCACACTCACGCTGGGTGACCTCAACATCCACCACCCCACGGCGGACGCGCTTAGGGTCGTTAAGGAAGACGAGCTCACCACCTCGACCCCTTATTTTGACAGGGCTACGGATTTGGGCGTTACTCTCTTGAATGTCCCGGGTGTTTTTACTCGGTGTTCCATGTCCCTTATCAGGCGCCAAGGCGTCCTCGACCTAGCCTTTGCTTGTCCCCTCCTCGCCTCGGACCTTTCGGAATGGTCTGACCCTCTCCCCTCCACTGGCTCTGACCACATCCCAATCCTCCTCCCCTTCGAGGCTCCCCTCTTTCGCGCCCCCCCTCGCCCCCAACTGGGCCCTGCCTGACGGGCCTGCACTCGACTGCTCGCTCAAAGCAATCCCAATCTCGCCTGCCCCTTCCCTCCCCACCACCCGGTCGATGAATGTCCGGTGCAAAACCAACCTGGGCAGAATAACGCCCGAGTTGGCTCTCCATGCCCCGGTAAAACGGGTTACTTACCGGTCCAAGCCCTGGCGGTCAGATCTCCTCTCTCAGCTCAGGAGAGCTTATAACTCCGGACTCCACTCCTCGAAGGTAGAGAGGTTCAATGCAGCCCTCCTTGCGTCGGCAAGGGCTGCCTGGACGGCCTACTTCAAAGCCATTAAGAAAGCCAAAAAGGGACCATTGGGCCGCTTTTCTGGCCACAGCAACCCCGCACACGATTTGGACAGCGAAGAAGTTCGCTGTAGGACGCCCTCCCCCTCGCTTCCCTGAGCTCCCTGGTGCCGTAACGCCGGTAGAGCTCAACAAGGCTCTCCTCAACCATTTCTTTCCAGGCGAGCCACTGAGGCCCGTCGACTCCATTCTACTCCCGTTCACGGACTGCCCGGCCCTGGCAGCTGACGAAGTAGGCAGAGCCCTAGCCCAGTCCTCGCCATCGTCGGCCCCTGGCCCTGACATGATCCCCAATTCTGTGTGGAAAAGGATACACCGCGTGGCTCCACACCTAATCCACGACCTCCTCGCCCCGCTGGTGGCCCATGGTTTCCACCCTCCCGCTCTCAAAATGGCTGACGGTATTGTGCTTGACAAGCCGGGGAAGCGCTCTTATGACTCGCCCTCCTCCTTCCGTGTCATCGTTTTGCTGCAAACCTGTTCTAAGATCCTTGAGAGGATAATGAACTCGAGACAGTCATGTGTGGCCCGTCTAGCAGGCCTCCTGAACCCGCACCAATGCGGTTCGCTGGCTGGCCTGTCGGCCTCTAATGCGACTACCACCCTGACCCAGGAAATAAGAACCCTTCAAATGGCCGGGAATAACGTTTCCACGCTTTTCCTGGACATTAAGGGTAGGTTCAACAACGTGAACCCCTCCACTCTTTGCAGCATGCTCAAGGAAAAGGCTGTTAACCCATACCTGGTTTCCTGGACCAGGTCCTTCCTTACCGGTAGGACTTGCAGGCTCCACAGACCAAGGTTCGCCGAAGGGTTTCGCCCTGGTCTCCGTGGGCACCCCACAGGGATCCCCCGTCTCCCCTCTCTGGTTAGTCATTGATGTTTCCCGCCTGCATTGCGAGATCCCCCAGGGTCTCACCCTCTCCTACGTCGACGACTTTGGTCTGACAATTTCCTCGACGTCTTATCGACGCAACATCCAGGCCCTACAGAGGCACTACACGATATTGAAGGCCAGGGGGGCCCGGCTGGGCATTAGCTTCTCCATCCCAAAAACAGAACTCATCCACTGGAGGACAATCAAGGACAGAGGTCCTGTCTCCCGCTCCCCGGTACACCTAGACAGTTCAATTTTTCCCCCTAAGGACGAGGTCAGGTGGTTGGGATACTGGTTCACCCCCTCGATCTCCATGACCCCGCACTTTACCAAGAGACTGGCCAAGGCCCAGGCTGCTTTCGTGGCCATCAAAAGGCTCTCCACCCCGGGGATGGGTCTTCCCCCGTTCTTGTGCCACCGGTTGGCCTCCTCTCATGTCTTCCCCATCCTCAGCTAGGGCGTGGACACTTTCGAGCCCACTGTTCATATGACGAGAAAGCTCTCTGCCTTTTGGCACAAGGTCCAGAGGTGGACTACGAACTGCTTCTCCTGCACCCCGACTGAGATCCTGGCCGTTGAGGCCTGCCTCCCACCGCTCGATCTCCTGCTTGCGTACAAATATCACCTGGCCTGCCTTAGGGTGATGTGCTCCCCTCCGGAGATCAACCCAGCCGCTACCAGGCTTCCAGCCTCTCTTCAGACGCACTCACTGCACCGCCACGCCCCCGATCATAGTATCCTCTCCCACTGGAATCCAGGCGCTAGATTGCCTCTGCCGTGGCGCAGAAGTAGGCCCCCCACCAATAACAGGACCCACCTCCCCCAGTACGCCCTCCCGCATTCGATGCTTTTCACCCTTGGCCCTGATGGGTCCGCCCTCCTCCCAGTTACCTCCCAGCACCTGCTCGGCGAGACTTACCCCGCGCCTCCTCCGGGCCGCGCCTACCCGCAGCTGAAGCTCCTCTGCAGAAAGCTCCTCATGGAGGAGGGGGAGACGGCCGCGCCGGACCCGGCAAAATATGCCTACCGCCCCTTGCTAAAGCCCAATCCGTTTATGGGCCTCTCCAAATTCGATGCGGGTCGCCTTCACCAGATGAGGTCTGGGAAGAGCTACCTCCCCGCCCACCCTTACTCGGACAATCCCGCTGCGACCACATGCCCCAGCTGTGACGAAGCCCCCGAGACTTTCAAGCACGCCATCCTCCACTGTTCGGCCAAGAGACCAGCCAGAGACCGCCACCTTCAGGGGGTCACTGGGCTGGGGCCCGACGCCCCCGTCTGGTCCTCAGCCGCTCTCCTGGGCGGGCTCACCAGCTTTATTAGGTCTACGGCCACAGCTTTCCCATCCGGCATGTTTTCTCGCCTGTCCTCTTCCGCGGAATCAGTCTCCTCCCATTCGTCTAATGTAGTTTCCTTTGGGTATGTTTTATTGTCTCAGGAAAGCTAGGTTTATATTTTTATTTTTCATGCTATCCGCTAGTCAGGGGAGGGTTTTCTTTATTGTACTTGCTTAAATTTCGCGCCCGTGTGTGGGCCTGGGACCTGTACGGACCCCAGTTGAAGAGAAGAGTTCTGGATATTTCCTTTGTTAGTTCGTTTTGGCTTTTGGGTTTTGTTTTCGCCATAGCTAGCGCTCCATGCGATTTCTTGTACCTTAACAACGAATATATGATATAAAAGAAAAAGAAAAAAAAAGGCCCCTATTTCCTTCATCTTTCTCGTCCGCTCCACCTCTAGCGATTGAAATCTCAATACCATGGGAAATCATCGTGAGAGTATCCTCTGCCTCTGACCTACCCCGCCCGTGGCAACTGCTAGGGGGTTTGTCACACCTTCATCTCTTTACTATCTCTGGGGCCTTTGGCCTCCCCTCCTGGGGGTTATGGATTCCTTTCTGGTTCCGTTCTGTTTTCGTTGAGCACGCTCGCGTTGACGCTCATACCAACACACACCTCGCACTTCGCGACGCGTTTCGCTTAGCGTTTTGCACGGTCGGCAACCATCCCTCCTCCGTCAACACAGGGTTGCTAGTTTAGGACTATCGGTGAAGTAGTTGCCCTGGTGGCCCTGCTCTCTGGTATTGCACTCTCTCCTGAGTTGCAGGGCGAGTACGGTCCGCATTCGAAAAACTGTGACCCCGTCCTCGTCCTCCGTGTTCGTACTTCTCGGTTGTTTGGTGAGCCATCCTCCTCCTGCTTCCCATGCGTCAGATCCGTTTGCACCGTACTGCTACATCCTTCTTTAGCTGGCACCTTATCTGCCCCTTGGCTGGCACCCTACTGCCCCTCACAATAGCTGGCACCTCCACTGCTGAGTGGCTCTCCTCGCTGGGTGACTCCGGTCGTCCTCCTCGCGCTCCCACGATTTACTCTACGGTCGCAAACCTCGTATTAGGTTACGCTGTGTCATAGTATAGCACTACCTCCTTGGCCCATGCTAAAGTCTGAAGCGCCGCCGCCCCTGGCTTTTGCCTTGATTGGGATATAACCTGCCCCTATAGCCGTTCGGTTTGGGGTTCGATTTCCAGTTCGTTTAAGGTTGAGCAATAGTAGTTTTATTCTTTCCTCTCTGTCGGCGCTTGGTGCCGTAAGATTCTGTTCATTTGTTTTGGGGGCTCGCTGAACGGTTTTGTCTTGTCTCGGTTTTATTTCTTTGATGTCTTTTCTTACGTGTCTAGGAGGAAGGTATTGCTTCGTCTTGCTTTCGTCTTAAGTGCTGTATGGGGAGGGGGGGCGTTCTCTGATTTTGAGGGGCTTGGCCTTTTCCCAAGAGGGGGTGACGCGGATGTCGGTAGTTCAGTTGGGTGGGTTTTGTTTTTGCCATAGCTAGCGCTCCACGTGATTTCTTGTACCTTAACAACGAATATATGATTTTAAAACAAAAAGGAAGAAAAAAAAAGAACAAAAAGCCCCCTATTTCCTTGGGTGCCCTGGCGTCCTCGACCTTGCCTTTGCTTGTCCTCTCCACGCGCCATATTTTACCGAGTGGTCCGACCCACTCCCCTCCACTGGCTCTGACCACATTCCTATCCTCCTTCGGTTTGAAGCTCCACTTTTTCGAGCTGCCCCCCCATCTCCCAACTGGGCCCTGACAGACTGGCCTGCTCTGGAATCCTCCCCGAAGTCCACGGTTATGTCGAGTGCTGCCCCGCTGCCCACCACCCGGTCCCTAGACATCTGGTTCAAGACGAACCTGGACAGGGTTACGGCCCAGCTTGCGCTGTACACCCCACTGAAGAAGGTCACCTACAGGTCAAAACCATGGTGCTCAGATCTACTCTCTTTGATCAGGAAAGGCTACAATAGCGCACTCCGCTCCTCGAAGCAGGATCGGTTCGATGCTGCCCTCCTGTCCTCTGCCAGGGCAGCTAGAACCGCCTACTTCAAAGCCATCAAGAAGGCTAAGAGGGAACACTGGTCCTCATTCTTGGCCTCAGCCACACCACAAACCGTCTGGACAGCGAAGAAGTTCGCGATAGGCGGCCCCCCTCCCCCTTTCCGGGAGTTGCCGGGTGCCTCGACCCCGCCCGAGCTAAACAAGGCGCTCCTTGATCACTTCTTCCCTGGCGAGCCAGCCAGGGGCTTTGACACCATCCTCCTCCCCTTCGGCAATTGCCCTGCGCTGATGGCTGAAGAAATCGCCAGGGCCCTTGCTTGTTCCTCCCCCTCGTCGGCCCCCGGGCCTGACATAACCCCCAACTCTGTGTGAAAAAGGATTAATCGGGTGGCCCCCCACCTCATCCACGAACTCCTTGCGCCCTTGATGACCTATGGGTCCCACCCCCTCACCCTGAAAAGGGCAGACGGCATCGTGCTCGACAAGCCTGAAAAACCCTCCTACGACTCCCCCTCCTCCTCTTTCCGCCTCATAGTTCTTCTTCAAACCTTCTCCACCATCCTGGAGAGAATAATGAACGCGAGGTTAGCGTACGTGGCGCGTGCGACTGGCCTCATAAACTGGCACCAATGCGGGTCGTTAGCAGGTCTCTTGGCCTCTGACGCCACAACCACCATGACCCACGAAGTCAGAACCCTACAGATGGCTGGGAAGAAGGTGTCTACGCTCTTCTTGGACATAAAAGGGGGTTTCGATAACGTCAACCCCGCTGCCCTGTGCGGCATGATGAAAGCCAAGGGGGTCAACCCCTATATCGTTTCCTGGACCATGTCCTTCCTGTCTGGCAGAACGTGCCGACTCCTCTACCAGGGATCCCCTATGGTGTTTGCCCCAGTCTCGGTAGGGACCCCTCAAGGGTGCCTAGTCTCTCCGCTGCTTTTTGTTATTTACGTGGCCAGCCTACACTGCGAGATCCCCCAGGGTCTCATGCTCTCCTACGTTGACGACTTGGGTCTGACGGTATCATCGGTGTCCTATCTGTGCAATATCCAGACCCTGCAGAAGCATTATGCTAGGTTAAAGGCCAAAGGGGCCGTACTGGGCGTTGGCTTCTCGATACCCAAGACTCAGCTGATCCACTGGCGCACAAACAGGGACCAAGCCCCGATTTCCAATGCTCGGGTCCACCTGGATGGATCGATTTTTACTCCCAGGATTGAGGTCCGGTGCCTGGGTTCCTGGTTCACACCCTCAATGTCTACGACCCCTCCCTTCGTCACAAGGCTGGCCAAGGGTCAGGCAGCCTTCGTGGCAATAAAAAGGCTCTCCCCTCCGGGCAAGGGCCTCCCCCTCTTCCTATGCCATCGGCTGGTTTCCTCGCTTCTCTTTCCCATCCTCAGCTATGGCGCGGACACCCTCACTCCCACCGTCCACATGACGAGAAAGCTCTCCTCCTTCTGGCATAAGGTCCAGAGGTAGACCACCAATTGTTTCCTATGCACCCCGACCGACATCCTGGCCATCGAGGCCTGCCTCCCCCCCCTTGAACTCCTCCTTAGGTACAAGCGCCGCCTGGCAGACCCCAGGGTGCTTTGCTCCCCCCCAGAGATCAACCCGGTGGCAGCCCGCCTCCCCCGCTCGGTACCGATACAGTCCTTACTTCGGCACTCCTTGGACCACAGGCTTCTCCTTAGGGGGAATTCAGGTGATCGCAACCCCCTTTCGTGGCTCATGCCCAGGCCCCCTGCGAAGAACAGGACGCATCTCCCGTTGGCCGCCCTTCCCCACTCTATGCTCTTTATCCTCGACCCCGATGGGGACAAGCCCCTCCCGGTCACCTCCCAACACCTGCTATGCGAACCCTACCCCAACCCCCTCCCAGGCCGCTCGTACCCCCAGCTTAAGCTTCAGTGCCGGGTCCTCCTCCTAAAGGAATGGGAAGAGGCCGCACCAGACCAGGCCAAATACCCTTACCGCCCCTCACTTTCGGCCTATCCGTTCATGGGCCTCAACAGATTCACTGCGGGCTGTCTACACCAGATGAGATCTGGAAAGAGCTACCTCCGTGCTCACCCCTCCTGGGACAGTGATGTCCCGACCACCTGCCCCAGCAGTGATGAAGCCCCTGAGACCTTCGAACACGCCATTCTCCGCTGTCCCACCAAGGAGCTAGCCAGATCCCGCCACCTTTAGAGGGTCACTGACATAGGCCCCAACGCGCCAGCATGGTCCTCGGCCTCCCTACTGGGAGCCCTCATACGCTTCATCAGCCTTACTGCAACTGCCTTCCCCCCGCGCATGTTCCTCCGCCCGTCTGCTTCTTCCGAGTCAGTTTCTTCCCTTTCGTCTAATTTAGTTTCTTTTGGGTACTTTATGTGTTCTCAAGAAAGCTAGGTTTAAATGTGTGTTCTCTTGGTCTGTCCGGTGGTTTAAAGGAGGGTTTCCTTTAAAGTACTTGTTTTAATTTCGCGCCTGTAGGTAGGCCTGGGCCCGGTACAGACCCCACCTGAAGAGAATTGTTCCGGATGTTTCATTTGTTAGTTCGTTTTGGATTTTGGGTTTTGTTTTCACCATAGCTAGCGCTCCATGCCATTTCTTGTACCTTAACAACGAATATATGATATAAAAGAAAAAGAAAAACAAAAGGCCCCTATTTCCTTCACCTTTCTCGTCCGCTCCACCTCCAGCGATTGAAATCTCAATACCATGGGAAATCGTCGTGAGAGTGTCCTCCGCCTCTGATCTCCCCTGCATGTGGCAACTGCTCAGGGGGTTATCACACCTTCGTCCCTTTACTATCTCTGGGGTCTTTGGCCTCCCCTCCCGGGGCTTTTGGATTCCTTTCTGGTTCCGTTCTGGCTTCGTTGAGCACGCTCACGTTGACGTTCCTACCCTTTACCCCGCACTTCGTGACGTGTCTCGCTTTGCGTTTTGCACAGTCGGCAACCCTTCTTCCTCCGTCAATACATGGTCGCTAGTTTCGGACTATCAGTGAAGTAGTTGCCCTGGTGGCCCTGCTCTCTGGTATTGCACTCTCTCCTGAGTTGCAGGATCGGTACGGTCGGCATTCGACAAACTGTGACCCTGTTTCCGTCCTCCGTGTTCGTACTTCTCCGTTGTTTGGCGAGCCTTCCTCCTCCTGCTTCCCATGCGTTGGATCCGCTTGAACTGTACTGGTACATTCTTCTATAGCTGGCACCTTACATGCCCCATCAGCTGGCACCCTACTGCCCCTCATGATAGCTGGCACCTCCACTGCTGAGAGGCTCTCCTCGCTGGGTGACTCCCCTCGTCCTTCTCCCTCTCCTGCGATTTACTCTGCGGTCGCAACCTCCGAGTAAGATATGGCGGGTCATGGTATTGCACTACATCCTTGGCCTGTCCTAAAGTCCGAAAGGTCGCCGAAAACTGGGGACACTCCGTCCCCGACACGCTCACCCCTGTAGCCCGTTGGGTTTGCAGTTCTGTACGTCTTTCCATTAGGGCATCCGCTAACAGTAGTTTTATCCTTTCCGCTCCGTCGGCCCTGGGCCGTAAGATTCTTTTCCTTTGTTTTGGGGGCTCGCCAAAGAGTTTTGTCTTGTCTTGGTTTCATTTCTATGATGTCTTCCCTTATGTGTTTGGAGGAAGGTATTGCTTCATCTTGCTTTCGTCGTAGGTGCTGTATGAGGGGAGGGCATTCTCTGGGTTTGAGGAGCTTGGCTTTTTCCCAAGAGGGGGTGACGCGGGTGTGGGTTGTTTGGTTTGGTGGGTTTTGCTTTCGCCATAGCTAGCGCTCCACCCGATTTCTTGTACCTTAACAACGAATATATGATATAAAAATTAAAAAAAGATTAAAACAAAAAGCCCTCTATTTCCATCATTTTTTACGCTACCTTGTCTTTCTTTCACAACTCCTGTACTTCAGAATATAACGTCTTCTATTCTGATATCCCTGTTGGATGGGTGGACGTGGTGGATGTGAGAGAACTTGTTCTATTCTCAGATGCGCGCCGCTGCTAACTAAATAGGACTAACAAACATGTGTGCGCAACTAGTGGTTTACCCTCAACGCCGTCCTATCTTCTCCACAACACTACTAGGGTGGT
>Ga0307509_10006953_pt1 | contig 15008 bp, 10 predicted proteins | sample 10_EM_MG_FD_202245 | JGI IMG/M metagenome (GOLD analysis project Ga0307509, IMG submission 202245) | Populus trichocarpa ectomycorrhiza microbial communities from riparian zone in the Pacific Northwest, United States - 10_EM | ecosystem: Host-associated > Plants > Roots > Unclassified | place... | reverse complement strand
ATATTTTTTTTTAAATTAATTTTTTAAAGTATTTTTATATTATTTTTATATGATGATATTAAAAATAATTTTTTAAAAATAAAAATTTTATTTTAATATATTATTAAATAAAAAATACTTTAAAAAATAAAAATCTTTCAAAAATAATATATAATAATTACGGGGACATCAATTATTAGTATTATTTTTGGCTTGAAATTAGTGTTCAGAAAGATTTCTTCGTCTTTTAAACATCAGGACGGGACACGTGCTCCCTTTTGATTTCAGATTAGAAACAACTACAAATTAAAGCCGGTGATCTTGAACTATAGCTGTAGGAGGCGACAAGGGACTTTAAAGGACGGTACTTGTGCTTGCTTTCACCTAAATATGCCGCTCGTGTGTCTGGTCTGTGCTCTAATGCTATTATTAATATTCAAAACTTTTCAACAAAAACAAAAAACACACCCACACGCACACACCAAAAGTTTTCAATCCGCATGGCGGGGTCATGAGGTTGTGTACGGTTTGAGCAATGATTCCAGAGGTAAATATTTTTGGATTTGATTTTGTTTTTTTATAAAAAATAAAATCAAACAAAAAAAAAAAAACTAATATTCTTCTCAAACTCAATTCATCACTTGCTCATCAATTTTAGGACGTGATACATGAAATTTTTATAATTTTTAATTGAATAATCCAAAACTCTATCATGATATTCACATCTCTCATTTAAATTATACTACATAGAAAATGATTGGTGTATGGGGTTTGATGGAGTCAGGACAACAAGTCCAAAGTCTAAAATACTCGTGCGGCAGAGATATGTCAATCTTTGACGAAAACTCTTGAACAATTGATGTTATAATGAGACCCGGTCGGACCAAATAACTAATACCTGATAGCCATCTTTTTATTCATCTCTTGTCATACTCTGAAGCCAATGGTTGGACTTCTGATTTTTTCTATTTTGATAGCTTGTTCAATCCTCTCGGCAATCCTCATAGCTTCATAGAAATACTAAGTTAAGCTTCCTATCAAATGCTCATAATAAAAGGATTTAAAGGTGTTGACGAACAACATTACCATTTCTATTTCTATTAGTGGAGGTTGGATATGTGTTACCTTATCTCGCCATCTTTGCCCATATGCCTCCACAGACTCTTGGTTTCTCTTCTCCATAACCATCAAGCTGGTTTTGTTAAGAGTAATTTTAAGATTAAATTTATACTACTTCAAGAAGACGCCTACCAGATCCTTCCACTTATTTATTTTGGCACTATCTAGTCTCATATACCAACTCTAGGTAGATCATATGAGACTATCCTAAAAGAAATAGATTAATATTTTGTCATTGTAGATAACTTTGGTCATCTTGTTGCAGTATGACCGGAGATGAGTGTTTGGGCATTCTATTCAGGTATACTTGATGAAGTCCGACACTCTAAACTCTTTTGACACCACAATGTTTGGTACCAAACAAACTCCAGCTGCTCGTATAGGATCAGACAAATCATTTCATTTAACTACTCTCAATCTCTCTTCTAGAGCAAACTTATTTATCATAGTTCATGGGACTAACAAATTTATCATTAAAGGGCCTTTCAGGTATCAAATCTATAGTAACTAGAGTTTGAGCTGGCTAGACGGGGGCAATGGGGATAAAATGTTGCTTCGTTGTTAAATCTACCCTCAAGTTCTGAGATGTATGAGGGACATGAGCTGACGATACTTTTATAGGAGAATGTGTAGATACTTTTATAGGAGAATGTGTAGACATTTCCACTTTTGAAACTCAACACTTGTTTGAGCAGATTTGTGAGTCTAGCCACTTTATCTTTGATGCTCTCAATTTTCTTTTGATAACGAGCCTATATCTGAGCTTTTTCTTTGTTTTTCATCTTTCCCTCAGTCAGGTATAATAAACCTTTGGTGGTGGACCTACGTTTCAACCTGTGAACATGCATGCTAAATGTATGAGCATGTATTCAATATGATGAGCTCTCCCTTCAAGGGGTCGCACACATTTATAACTCTTGTATGATGAACATGAATTTTGATTCTTGTCCAAATTTTACAACTAAAATTTCCTGAGTGATGACCATTGTGTCACTCGTAAGTCTTGAACTCAAGATGCAATATGAGGGGCTTGCCTTGATTAAACACGCGTATGGAGCATACACCATAAAGGCAGGTTCTAATTCTTCTATGTGAGATAGGGGGTAGGTTTACTACTTGATTTCTAAAAGGGTCTTAGATATGCCCAGTGACGACTTTGTAAAGACAATATAGGGGCGTTGAGAGGAATGGTTAAGTACACACTAATAAAAAAAAAACACAACAACCAGAGAAACAAACAAATCTTACTCCACGAGTTTTTTAGTGGAGTCATCATTCTGTTGCACGTATACAACTTCGTAATGATCATCATCCCAGATAGGATCTTTAATGGTGATGTGGGTTAAAAGAATACGAAATTCTTGTCCTTTATTAACAAAAAAAGAATGGGAGTCACCATCTAATATTTCGGTCATTATAAACCTTAACTGGTCTAATATAAACTAATGCATTGTTGTGTTTTCTAACCGTTGGTCTATTTAGGATTTGAGTGAAGTCATCCTCAATAAGAAGGTTCTTATCTAATTAGATTAAAACCTAACAATTTTAATGCAAAAACATAAAAATAAAATGAAATGATGTCTTTTTATTTAATATTGGAAATACATCTTACGTATAAGTTTATAATCTCATATATTAAAAGAAATGTATGTCACGTTCTAACGGATAATCATAAACTAGTTATGATATCCTTTAACTAATTCTTCTATTTTTTCAAAGTATGATAAAAAACTTACGTTTTGTTTTTATAAAAAATAAAATATGCATGAAAATTTTAGACTTTGGCCATATGCAAGAATTGTTTTTATTTCTTATTATTATTTTATTATTTTTTAGGCTTTGTTTGGCAAAAACCAATTTTTCATTGTAATAAAACTACCAAAACACGCCTAAGAAAATCTTTTGCCAAACACATCCTTAAACAAAAAATCCCTTCAAAAAAACAATTGCAACCTAAACAAGATCTTAACCCTTAACCTAATTTTGACCCGACCAAGTTGACATGACTAAGTTGACCCAAAAGTTTTTGTTGAACCATAAACCGAACAAAAAATTTTGGTTTTATCTTAAAACAACCCAAAAATAGAACCAAAGATTAAAAAAAAATAGATTAGACACCAAAAAACACACAAAAACTCAAAAATTCTTGAACAAAATGAATCAAAAAAGATAATGAAGAACATGAAGAACATTGAAACCCATCCCAGTAACGTGAAACCCAAATTAGACTAGATGCGGTCAAAACAAAGACATATTCATGTTGAAAATCATGCAAGGATCAATAATTTAGCATCCATCCACTTCGATTATCATTTAAACGTCATAATTTTGTGAAAATGAATTTCAGTTCAAAACTGAAATTCTAGGATCAAATGCCATCAAAAACTTATTATTGATGCAAATAAACCCTAGATTATTTATTAATCAATCATAACAAAGGGTTCTGAGCGAAGAAATGGATTTAAATTGATCCAAACCAAGGAGCTAAGATAATGTTGTTTTCAATAACACGAAGAACATTACCTAGAAACCCAGTCACGAACCTAACAAAAGGCAGCCACTGTCAAGCCTAGAAAATGACATTTGTAGCTTCTAAAGTGTGCATTATTTAACCCAATATATCACATTACCATACATAAACATGTTTGAATCTAAAAAACTAACAAATAGCATCAAATATTAAAATCATGCATGAGGTAACAAATCCAAAAAAACTACCACCTTAAAACAAAATACATGTTCATGTAATATGGATTCAAATTTGTTTTTTCTAAACTCATTTTGGTTATGAATAGACGTAGCACAACCAAGAAGAACGTCATTGCTTAAACATGCATTGTTTAAGTTAAAAAAAAAAAACTAAAACAACACTATATATATATAACTTAAACAATAACATTATAACATCAAAAACATAAAAAACAACTTAAAAAAGAACACATTAAATAAAGATCATAACAACAAAGAGGTTAATACAATATCACTTGTTAAGCATTCCAAGCTGCTTTTACATGCTTATAAATATAAATATGAAACAAAAATAAATAATATAAAAACACCTCAAGCAATTCTAAGGTAAGTGTTGTAAACCCTTGATAAAAACCCATTTAGGAGCTTTTGTGTATGAACACACGAAAAGAATGTCAGTTCTTGCACAATAGTGTTTTAGTCATGACTGACTGAGTTGTAACTCCACATTTATTTTTTTGAAGTTGCCAACTCGATCAATCAAAACTGTCAAAATAGAGGTCAGTTTACTAAGTGATGTGTCACTCACATACTCTTTATTAATTTTGAACGAAGCGTCATTTAGGGTTTTTAATTTGAGATTGGCAAATTTCAATTTAGTTCATGTTTTTTCAATTTCTTTTAATTGCACTTATAATTACCTTAAAACTTTTAATTTCATGCAATTTCATCCCTTGTATATTTAATTGTTAGACCTAAAGTTGATCGCTTTTTTTTAGTCCTTGGTTCTCAATCTTAAATGTTAACCTTTAATTGACCAACAAACTTCTAATTTCTTTAATTTAGCCCCTAATTTGATCACTTTTAGCTGCTACATTTTTGTGCATTTTTTAGTTGTCATTGGTTTTGGATTTCTTCAATCAAATATCTAAGTGCTCATCAAACTTCAATATTTATGCAATTAACCTCCTGATTTGACCAAATTAACTCTTAAAATTTCAATTCAACCCTAGACTTTAATTTCTTCAAATTAAATCTTGAATTGACTTTAAAAATCAATGTTTATTGCAATTAAACCCTTAATACATTCAATTAAACCTTGAAAAATTCTAATTGAGTTCTTAAACATTCAATTTTAAATTTTCCTCCTCAAATTGGATTTTCTTTGCCAAAAGGGCCTTTACCAGTCGAAACTACACTATCAAATTTTCCAATCTTGTATATTTTGATTTTTCTCAACCAGTTTTCAATAATTTCCTTAGTTTTCTGGTATATTGTTTTCACTAATATATTTTTTATCTTCTTCCAATATTTTTTCAATTTTTTTGTATTTTTTCTTTTCTTTCTTTCTTTTCTGATTTTTTTTTTGTTTATGTGAGGCTCTAAAATAGGTAACAACAATTGTAATAAACCTCCTATAGTTTACTAGTTTTTTCCGTTCTCTTTCTTTTTCAAATGTCACACTTTAAATCCTCAATCACTCAAAATTTCTAAATTGTATAAAATAATTAAATTACCCTCATATAACAACATTAAAATTAAGATCAAACAGCCTAACCTCATAATACAAAGAAGCAAACCCATATCTTAAAACCATAAAATTCAAGAAATCCTTATCATTAATTGATCTAGTTTTGATCTTTTTTTTTCATTGATTTTTAAATTTGTTTTCTTTTTTTTTTGTTCTTGTTTTGTTTGTTTTTAATTTTTACAAGTGAGTTTGATAAATTTTGTGTAAGGTTTTCAGGTTAATAATAAGAAGAATTTTATTTTAGTAAAGAGAGAAAAGAAGAAGATGGTGCATGTAGCTTTAGGCTTGGGGTGATGGATGGTAAACAAACCCAAAGCAAACACCCTAAACAACATGGTGCGGCTTAGATGATGGTGGTATGGGTGTTATGGTTTTGGGCTTATATGATGATTTGGTTTGTGTTATGGTGGCAAAGAGAAATGAATGTGAGTGGTTCTCAATTTGAATTAGGGAGTTCGCGCTCAAGATGAGGTGATGTAATGTTGGTTAGAAGTGGCTTGTTTTGGTTATAATATTTATGGAAACGTTATAATATTTACTATAAAATCTTTTTAGTTATTAATTGAAATATAATAATAACAACCTTGTAAATAATATATATATATTTTATTTTTTTAGTAAGGAAATAAAGTGTCATGAACTTATAAATTCTAGGTTATAAAATATATATTTTTATTTTTAAATAAAATGAAAAGTAAAAATAAATAAATAAAATACAGTAGATTTTTATAATTGTCCCAAAACTTTGTATATCAAGCCAACACGCACTTGAATAGCTATTCTCTAATTAGAATGGTGGATCCTACGTTAAATATCAATATTAATTTGATTAACATAATATATGGTCTAGCATCAGTATGTCCTAATATAACTTATATTTTTATTATCATCATCATTGATTGACAATATCAAAATCATATAAATGACATATAAATTCATAAATATAGATCTTTGAAGTTCAATAACCATTATTTGTAATAAAACCCATTTGTTTGCTAAAGGTCAGCACATCAATATTTGAGTTTGATCATTCTATCTTATTATAGAATAATAACTGTTCAAAAAAAAAAGTCTCACTTGCACATAAAAGCAACCATACATTTATTTTACATCCATTGACTCAAAGATGATCCTCAATTTGTGAATGAAAAAATAGGTACACAAATAGATTAACCATTAAGGTTGGTATTAGATAGGGTCGGGAAGGGTTGTTTTTTTTATTTTTATTTTTTTTATGTAATGCATTTTTCCCTTTAAAGGTAAATTTAAAACTATAGAAGGGTAAATTTGAATTTCCCCTTAATGTTTATTTGATTTTTTAATTTCACGTAAAATTTTTAATTTGTTTCAATTAAACACTGTAGCTTTCATATTTGTTCCACTCTTTGTTTCTGCCAAAAATAAAAACAAAATTGGTATATAAATTTTAATTTTATCCAAAAACATCAATGGAATATATCTGTTAAGATTTAAATGTTTTATTTAATGTTTATTGGAAGTTCTAGTCATTGGTAGACCGAGTCTTTAGGAATTTGTTATTTGATTTAGTGGCTGAGAAAGTGTCTTGTTTGTGATGTTATTTTATAGGAGTTGTGGTGAGTGTGTTCTGATGTAAAGCCTATTTATAGGCCTTTCTTTCTTATTTTTCTTTGTTAAGAACAAAGCTCTCTTTCAACACATCTCTTTCGTTATTTTTTTTTATTGAGTAACAGTGGTATCAGAGCCAGATTAATGAGAAAAAAACAAGAGAGAAAAAGTTCTCAAACTGTAAGTCTCCAAAATAGCAGTAGCTTTTTCTCCTCCTTATATTTATCTTTTTGCAGGAAACGGTGGCCTCAGATTCAAATTTTATGCAAGCAGCGATCCCATGTTTTGATGGTCAGTATGACCATTGGAGTATGCTAATGGAGAACTTCCTTCGGTCAAAAGAATATTGGCTGAGTGTTGCATCTGGAATTGAAGAACCAGCAACAACTGCAATCTTGACAGATGCTTAGAAAACAGAGTTGGAAGGGAGAAATCTTAAAGATTTGAAGGCAAAAAATTACCTTTTCAGGCAATTTATTATCCCATCTTGAAAACAATTCTTAGCAAAGAAACTTCTAAAAATATATGGGATTCCATGAAAAAAATATCAAGGCTCTAATACAGTAAAATATGCACAGCTTCAAGTCTTGAGACGAGATTTTGAGACCTTACAAATGAAGGTTAGAGAATCTGTCACCAACTACTATGCCAAGATTATGGAGATAAGCAACAAAATACGATTTCATAATGAAAAGATGGATGATGATGTCATTGTTGAAAAGATACTGCGTTCTTTAGCACTAAATTATGATTATGTTGTATGTTCAATTGAAGAATCAAAAGACATAGATGCACCCTCTCTTGATGAACTGCAGAGCTCTTTACTAGTCCATGAACAAAAGATGAACTGAAGTTCAAATACAGATGAGCAGGCTTTAAAGGCTTTTACTTTTACTCAGTTCTCAAATTCTAGAGGAAGGGGTAGAGGTAGAGGTAGAGAAATGAGAGGTAGAGGCAATAAAGATGGCAGCAAATAATATTTTAAGGCTGTTGATGATCAATGTCAAGGCAGAAGCAGAGGACGAGTTCAATACTTTGACAAATCCAAGGTAGAGTGTTTTAGATGTCATAATTTTAGACATTATCATTTTGAATGTTATGTTAGGCTACCTATTGACAAAGCAAAGGGAGAGAAATCACATTTTACCAAAAAAAAAAAGGAAGTGGAAACTTTGTTAATGGCTATTAAAGCTAATCAGGAGCCAGAGTCTGATGTTTGGTTTGTGGATACGGGTTGCAGTAATTACGTGTGGATGTAAGTCTTCCTTTTCTTATTTAGATGAAGATTTTCATTCTATAGTAAGTTTTGGTGATTGTTTCACTGTGAATGCAATGAGAAAAGGTGATATTGAGATAAGAACCAAGAATGGTTTTGTAGAAACAATTTCTGACGTCCTTTATGTTCCTGACTTGAAAAGTAATTTGTTGAGTGCTGGTCAATTGCAAGAAAATGGTTATGTGATAACTATTCAAAATGGTGTTTGCGAGATACAAGATCCTTCAAAATGAGCAATTGTTGTTGTTTAAATGAATTCAAACAGGTTGTTTCCATTGAAGATAAGAACATCTCAACCTTGTTTAATAGCTGAAATAAAAGACCCTTCATGGCTTTGGCATTTTTGGTATGACCACTTGCATTTTGGCGGATTAAAGACTCTTCAGCAGAAAGATATGGTGACAGGTCTCCCTAAAATTCACATTCATTCTCAAATTTATAAAGAATGTGTTGTTAGCAAATAACATTGTTCTCAATTCCCTCAAGGAAAGTTATGGAGAGCAAAACATGTCCTAGAACGGGTACATTCTGACATTTATGGACCGATAAATCCATCTTCTAATGGAGGTAAAAAATATTTAATTACCTTCATTGATGATTTTACTCGAAAAACTTGGGTTTATTTTTTACAGCAAAAGTTAGAAGCTCTTTATGTATTTAAAAGCTTTAAGGTTCATATGGAGAATGAAACATAAAAGACTGTTAAGACCCTTCGAACAGATCATGGTGGAGAATATTGTTTAACCGAATTTGAAGTTTTTTGTGCAGATCATGACATTTGAAGAGAACTCACAGCTGCTTATACACCACAATAGAATGGTGTATCAGAGAGAAAAAATAGAACCATCCTCAACATGGTGAGAAGTTTGCTAGCAAGAGGAAACATTCCAAAGAATTTTTAGCTAGATGCAGTCAATTAAAGCATCCATGTGTTAAACAGAAGTCCTACATTTTCTGTTCAGAACATGACACCCGAGGAAGCTTGGAGTGGGCGGAAACCAGTTGTAGATCACTTCAAAATTTTTGGTTGCATAGCTTATGCACATATCCCAGATGCGAAAAAAAGAAGCTTGATGATAAGGGTGAAAAATGTGTCTTTTTTTGTGGCATAAATGAAGGTTCCAAGGCTTATAAATTGTTCAATCCACTCATAAATAAAATTATGACAAGTCGAGATATAGTCTTTGATGAGGAAAACACTTGGGATTGGAATAGGCAGTAGCCTACACAAATTATTTTTGACAATGATTATGAAAGTGAGCCAAATCCAGTAGTTATTATGCCTAACAATTCATTAGAAGCAATCCCAACAACTGTTGAAATTTTGCTAATAGAACAACTGTTGCAGCAACTCGATCTCTTCCTTGTATTCGAAAAAGGCTCGCATGGATGGAAGACTATAAGGTAACTAGAATTGAAGATCAAATCTCTCATTGTGCTTTATTTTCAGATTGTGATCCTACAACCTTTGAAAGTGCTGTCAAAGAAGAAAAATGAAGGAAGGCAATGGATGATGAAATTGATGCCATTGAAAGAAATGACACTTGAGAACTGACTGATCTTTCGAAAGGGCACAAAACCATTGGTGGTTAAAGTGGGTTTTTTAAAACAAAACTAACAAAAACTGTTGAAATTGATAAGTATAAGGCATGTTTGGTAGTTATGGGATATAAGCAAGAATATGAGATTGATTATACAGAAGTTTTTGCTCCCGTTACAAGACATGACACAATCAAATTGGTGATTGCATTAGCAATGCAGAACTTGTGGCCTATTTTCCAGTTGGATGTCAAATCGGCATTCTTGCATGGAAACTTGGAAGAACAAGTATTTGTAGAACAACCTCTTGGTCATATTAAGATTAGAAATGAGCATAAAGTTTATAGATTAAATAAAGCTCTTTATGGATTAAAACAAGCTCCACAAGCTTGGTATAGTCATATTGAGACTTATTTTTTTTGAAAGAAGGCTTTCACAAATATCCATATGAGCACACACTATTTGTTAAAATTAGAGATAAGGGGAAACTACTTATTGTTTGCTTTTATGCAGATGATCTTATATTTACTAGAAATGATGTTGTCATGTTTATGAAATTCAAAAAATCTATGATGATTGAATTTGAAATGTCTGACCTTGGTATGATGCATTACTTTCTTGGCATAGAAGTAATGTAATCTACTAATGGGATCTTTATTTCTCAAAAGAAGTATGTGCAAGATATTTTGGACAAGTTTTAGATGAAGGATTGCAATCCTGTTAGCACTCCAACTAAATTTGGCTTGAAGCTAAACAAAGATCATAAAGGGAAGAAGGTGGACAACACACTTTACAAGCAAATTATTGGCAGTTTGATGTATTTAACTACAACAGGACCAGACATAATGTATTCTGTGAGCTTAATCAGTAGGTATATGGAGAATCCAACATAAATGCATTTGTTAGCAGCCAAAAGGATCATTCGTTACTTGTAAGGAACTATAGATTTTGGGATGTTCTACAAGAAGGGTCAAAAGTTGGAGTTGTTTGGGTTTACTGATAGTGATTATGCAGGATATCAAAATGATAGAAGGAGCACTTCGGGTTATGTTTCTATGTTGGGCACAAATGTTGTTTCATGGTCCTCTAAGAAGTAACAAATTATCACCTTATCAACTACAGAAGCAGAATTTATTGATGCCACAGCTTGTGCTTGTCAAGCTATCTGGTTAAGAAGAATTCTTGAAGAACTACAGTCCCAGCAAATTGAGGCTACTACGGTTTTTTATGATAACAACTCGGCGATTAAACTCTTCAAGAATCCAGTGCTACACGGAAGAAAGAAGCAAGCATATCGATGTGAAATATTATTTTTTAAGAGATCTCAGCAATGATGGAACAATCAAACTGGTTTATTGTCGAAGTGAAGACCAAGTTGCAGAAATGCAGACCAAGCCTCTCAAATTTGCTACATTTGTGAACTTGTATGGTCTACTTGGAGTTTGTTCACATTCTACAATGAACGAGAATTTTGCAGAGGGTTGATTTTTCTTTTAAACTGATATCTACAGATTTCAATTTAAGGGAGGGTATTAAGATTTAAATATTTTATTTAATATTTATTGAAAGTTCTAGTCAGTGGTAAACCGAGTCTTTAGAAATTTGTTATTTGATTTAGTAGCTGAGAAAGTGTCTTGTTTGTGATGCTATTTTATAGGAATTGTGGTGAGTGCATTATGATGTAAAGCCTATTTATAGGCCATTCTTTCTTATTTTTCATTGTTAAGAACATAGCTTTTTCTTTCAACACGTCTCTTTTATTATTTTTCTTTATCGAGTAATAATATAAATGTAACTCAAAATAAAAAAATAAGCCAATTAAAATTAAAAAATTCATTAAAGAAAGACATTTTTACAGTAAAATAAATACATACAGTACAAAATGAGTTTTTCTTTTTTAATTAACATTATCCATCAATTCTTTGATAATACAAAAACAAGATTAAGCTAAAAAAATATAATAAAAAGAAAATTAACAACAACAGCAACCACCACTGGCATCTTCTGCATTCTCTAACTAGTATATCATATCTATACATATACACATTTATTAAATTCTCCATCAAAATCTGCTATGTAATCTTGAACCAAAATTATAAAAAAATAATTGAATTCTTATATTATTGGAATGGTAAAACGAGGATAGGATAAATTCGACATCGACTAAAGTCAAATTCATTCAAATCTCTCTCTTTTTAACTGTAGTATTGATAAATAAAAATATGATATTGCTAAGTGAGAATTGTTGTTGTTAGGATTAAAGTATTTTTTGAGAAACCAACCCTCTTAAGTTTTATTATATTTGTTTTACTAATTGTTTTTTTTGGTTAATTATAATTTCTTTATTTTTTGAGTGATATTGAGATATTTCATAAAATTTTAATTTTAATTTACGCATTTTTTTTTATTACCATTTAAAAAAAAGGACGGAGGGAGAATATGAGCAAAAATGAAAGATGCATGTGTTGTGTTGATGTGAGCAGTAATGAAAGATATTGGGCTAATTGAAATAAAAGTTTTAGGTGAAATTGAGATAACACATAAATCTTGATGGAGGGGTAAATTAAAATTTACCCAATAGAATTATATTATAAAACATAACTAGTGACATGAAGTAATTAGTAAATCACTATGTCAGTACTGGGGATTATATATACATCATTTGAGAATTTTATTATTATTATTATTATTGTTTAGAAATCATGTATATAATGTAGAGTTACGTTTTTATTATTTTCTAAATCAACTTATATCATGTACTTAAAAATAAGTACATCAATTGCATAACTTACATAATATATCACCTAGTATTTGATAGAGATATTAAAACAATACTAAGAAACACTAATGTATTTATTCATCATCATCATCATCATCTTAATTACAAAACTAAACATAAATTATAAAGTAACATAATAAACTATAACGTTTTCAATATAATATTATAATGATAATATATATATATTAAAAAATTAGAGAAAATATTTTTTTTGTTATTTATAAGGTAAAATTGTGTTAAGAAGTAAAGTCTGAATAATTATATTTGTTTTGTAGGGTTTATAACAATTATAGATATGAACAAAATTTTAATTTAAAAATAAAAATACTAGGTTAAATGAATCCTTAATTAGCCATATGGAGCCATATGGTTCCAGCCAAAATAAAGCATGACCCACTTTGATCCATATCATACATTTTAATCATACTGACCTATCGTCAAGCCTTTGTTCATCTTTTTTTTTGATAGTTAACAATAATCAGGTTGACACCATACAAGAGCTCGTTGTGGAGTTCTAAACCTCCAAATGGTATGAGATTTTTTGCAAATGAAAGAGGAACATCCCCTCTACAACCCTAGTTCCATTAAATTAAATGTTTATATCCCAAATTTTTCATGAAAGTCCCCAGCATCTTATATATCATTGATCAACCAACACTTAATTTTTAAATTCAGGATCGATCAAGTTGACACTTTTGAACGAATGAATTTGAAGCTATATAACTCCAAATTGAGCAAGAATAGATCCCAATGAAAGGACTGAATCCCTTCTATCAAATTCAGGTGGTCTCAAACAAAGATGACATCAGAATTGCTCAGATAAATACTCGATAATAAGTGATTTAGTCAGTCCCGATAGTGCAACTATCATGCAAAAAAAAAAAAATGATTTGGTTTTCTTGTGTTCACAAACAAAGGATACTCAATGAGTCCTTATCAAGGGTTCACAACACTCCTCTCAAGAGCAAGAGGTCATATATGAATTCAAGACCTCCCAAAACCTTATAAACACCCCCCTCAAGATCAAGAAGGGGCTGGATAGAAAAGAAGAAAATAAAAAGCAAGAAAAAAAAAGAGTAATATCAATAAGAAATATAAAGGTCAAGTAATATCTAGTCTGGATATAAGTTAACGTTGCTGGGTTTTGGTTTTGGGTGTTCTTCATGTTCTTTTTTTTTTTTTTTATGTTTGATCCATTTTGTTTAAGAATTTTTGAGTTTTTGTGTTTTTTGAGTATTTAATTTGTTGTTTTTGCTTTTGTTTTGTTTTTGGGTTGTTTTCAGCTTAAACCAGAATTTTTGGTTCAGTTTATGGTCGAACTAAAAATTTCTGGTCGACCTAGTCAGGTAAAAAAAACAAAATAAAAAATTTTTTTCTTTTTTTTTCCTTGCATATAGCTAAAAATCCTAAAGTTATTTAAGAATTTTTTTTTTAAAATCTAAAATGCTTTGACATGTTTTTTAAAAAATATTGTATGAATTTTACAATAAGTTTGTAAATTTCCAAAGGATTTTGGCTTACATTTCAAAAATATCAAAACTTTTTATGTTGTTTCTTTTAATACACGTGATTATGAACTTATAAATAAGAAATATTTATGATATTAAATAAGAAGACAATTTATTTTTTGGCATTAGAACATATAGGTTTTTAATATGATAAGATAAAGATCTTCTTAATGAGCATGACTTTTCTTAAAGTTTGTACGAACTACCGGTTAGAAAAAACAACAACTTCTTTTTAGTTTATATCAGACAAATAAACAATGTATTTTATCTTAGATAAGATGTATTAAGAGTGCTAATAACTTTTACTTATGCAATCACTCTCTTTTCTTAGATTCTGAGATCAATTAGAGTTTTTAGTGATCAAAATATTAGGTACCGACTTTCATTTTTTTTTTCTATTGATAAATGATAAATTTTTTTTATTTTTTTCATCCACATCATTCTTGATTATCTCAATCCAGAAAAATGATCATCGCGACTCCACACACCATAAATATTTTTCCTTCTTTAAAAGATTTTGAGTTAGAATCTCTTTTATAATTTGAAAAAAAATTCATTAAAGCATAGCGAGACATCCGCTTGTTATGCTAAGTCATATTAATCTAGCTCTGATTTCGTGTGCTATATCATTATAAGTAGGAATGTTGCTATAAATCTATCATAGTGAATGTAATAATTAGGTATAGCCATTCGAGTACTGTTGTTGTATTCCCGACATTTATCTAAACAGCCGGAACTTTTTTCTTTCAAGTGCTTAATTCACTCCTTTGATTTGCCAAAATTCAGCTAGCTGCATGCACTGAACCTTCCCCCTTCTCACACACATTTTTTATGCAAACTTTTACTGTCTATTGTCTTCTAAGATTCCCCTGGTGATGATTTATTATCTCTCTTTATACTCAGATAAAGCCATGTTTTTATCTAGGTTCTCAAATATCTTAGAGCTAGACTGCATATTAAATTGCAAGAAGGAAAGAACAATAAATAATATATATATAATCA
>Ga0307509_10006952_pt1 | contig 15008 bp, 14 predicted proteins | sample 10_EM_MG_FD_202245 | JGI IMG/M metagenome (GOLD analysis project Ga0307509, IMG submission 202245) | Populus trichocarpa ectomycorrhiza microbial communities from riparian zone in the Pacific Northwest, United States - 10_EM | ecosystem: Host-associated > Plants > Roots > Unclassified | place... | reverse complement strand
ATCAGGATAGTAAAACACATCGTGACAGCGTTTGAAAGAAGAGAAGTGCCTAGGCGTAGGATCAGGATGGCATTAGACTAAGTACACGATGCGTCCGGATGAAAACGCGGCGTCAGATAGAGTCACCATCGGATCAGGACGCTGCAGATATAAGGCGTAAGATCAGGAAGATGTGAGCACGCGTCAGGAAGGGAGAGATGCGGATCGTGGGATCCGGACGAGGTTGGCAGGGTGTGACAACATTAGGACGCGAGATCTGAAGATGAGTGAAGCCCTGACGTTCGCTGAGAAGGAGCCGGCATCAGGGCGGGAGAGTCATAAATCCGACCCACTCAGAACGCAATAGCGGAGGACCCGACGCAGTAGGAACGGAAGAGTCGTAGATCATGGTGAGTTAGGACGTCATAGAGGAGCACCAGACGCATTCATGACGCACAGGACGTAGGGGTCCGTGTCCGGATGGCGTCAGGACGGATGGCGCTAGGTGACGCAAGGTCAGAACGCGAAGTCGATCCAACTTTACGTCCTGATTCGCGATCAGCATTCCCACGTCCAGGGCGTCAGACGCACGGGGCGCACAGGACTCAAGGTATTATTTTTGCTAATGAAGTGTACAATTGTAGTCACAAAATGAACCTAGAGAGTACGCATCTCCCATCTTCGCTCCGAACTCACACACACAGCTCTCGTTGCTATAATTTCCTTTCACTAATAGTATGATGATAGCAATTAGCAGAAGGCTTGAATCTGGGAGGTCATTGATATGATACTTAGAAGTTGGTGAGTAGGGCTTTTGGTTAGGCTACCGCGGTAGAAAGGAGGGCTCGACGCGTGACTGCGGGTAGACCGTGATGATGTTTTCAAGAGGTCAACAAACTTTTTCTTTTTTTTTTAAGAGAGGCTAAATTAACTCCTCTTCTCTCTCACCACACTCTTACCTTCTTCATCCACGCTCTCACCATCAACACAATCCTCTGGTCACTCTGCCCTCTGCACTGCAATCCCGCTTCTCTTTTTCATACAGAAGCAAACTCAGCAGTTAAAACAAAAAAAAAGAAAAAAGAAAAATAAAGAACCACCCGTGACTCTTGCCCCACCAACCCGGATACACCCATCTACTTGTACCACCCTCTCTACTTCCCTTACTTTCTCTACTACATCAGAGGGCACGCCGGCAAAAGGTCGCTGCATAGATTACTTATTGCCCGATCCCAAATAGTAAGTTAGTCACTATCTTCACACTAGTCGTTTCTCCTTTGCTCTTTTATCACCCCTCAAATCATACGCTGAGTTCATACGAACAAATCATATGCACAAAATCATACGCACAAAGAAATCATACGCACAAAATCATACACACAAATTATATGTAATAACATTGATGAATAGAATACCTTTTTCCACGAGCAATGCCATCTGCTTATAAGTGGAGACCGCTTCGGGCAGGTACTTTGGGGCAGTCAGTAAATCCTGAGACCATCCGCCGGACTGAACATAGGGCAAGCCTTACCCCCTGGGAAACCGCTTTCGAACGTGCAAGGGGGAACCGAAGCAATTGCCTAAAACTACGCCGTGATTTTGCGCGAAGATATGATGAGTACCAGGGGCTTGACGACGAGACCAAAGCCCAAGTGGATCAGGAGATGATCGTGTAGGAGAACGAGGTCCTGGAGCAGGAACGTGTGGCAATCCTGGCAGATTGGCGGCGATACTATCCAAACCAGTTTGGTGACAATAGTTTGCCACTTGTGAACCCCCCAACCCCTATCAAACTTGATTCTCCACTGAATTCGCCGGCATCGCCTGTATTTCAGTCACCAAAGATGAGGCCCGCAGCACAAATGAAGAGTCTGCTCGACCGTGTGGTGAAGCGACACACAAGCTCATCAACCGGGTCTGCGCTGGTACCCCCTCCCGGGCCTTCTGTATCTCTGCACGCTCCTCCCCGGCGCACCCGTCTCCGTCCTCTGTGTTCATATTTCTTGGTTGTTTGGCGAGCCTTCCTCCTCCCGCTCCCTACGCGTCAGATCCGCTTGCACCGTTCTGCTAGATCTTGCTCTAGCCGGCACCTTATCTGCCCCTTTGGCTGGCACCCTACAGCCCCGCGCCATAGCTGGCACCTCCACTGCTGAGTGGATCTCCTCGCAGGGTGACTCCCCTCATCCTCCTCCTGCTCCCGCGATTTACTCTACTGTCGCGAACCTCGCATTAGGTTACGCTGTGTCATGGTATAGCACTACCTCCTTGGCCCATGCTAAAGTCTGAAGCATCGCCAATTTGTTGGGCAGGCCGCCCATGACAACGCCTGGCCCCTAGGCCGGTAGGTTCGGGGAATTCCCTTAGGCATCCGGCAGCAGTAGTTTTATCTTCCCACTCCGTCGGCACCAGGTGCCGTAAGAATCCTTTCTTTTGTTTCGGGGGGCCCGCCGAAGGGTTTGTGTCTTTCCCTGGTTTCTTTTCTATTCTTGTCTTTCCTTACGTGTCTGGAGGAAGGTACTGCTTGGTCTTGCTTTTGTCTTAGGTGCTGTCAGGGGGGTGGATGGGCTCAGGTTTAGACGGGTTTGATTTTTCCCATCAGGGGGTGAAGCGGGTCGTTGGATTATTTATAGGTTTTGTTTTCGCCATAGCTAGCGCTCCATACGATTTCTTGTACCTTAATCAACGAATATATGATGATGATAAAAAAATGTAAAAAAATAAACAAAAAGCCCCCTCTTTCCTTGCATCTTTCTCGTCCGCTCCACCTCCAGCGATTGAAATCTCAACACCATGGGAAATCATCGTGAGAGTGTCCTCCGCCTCTGATCTACCCCACCCGTGGCAACTGCTCGGGGGTTCTTCACGCCTTGTGTAACAGGCTTATTCCTGTCTAACGAAAATACAATAGAACGGGCGATAAGCCTGCTAGCGCTGGTCCTAAGGGAGGCTTCAAGGGACCGGTAGCTAGAAGGATAATAGTTGAAGGACAAATTGGACTCAGGGACTCAGGGATTGCCGTTCAACCAAGTGTATTCTTAGACTGAAGGTTTGTCGATGTCTGCTGTTTCCTGCTAGCCAGGAGACTGGTTTAAATACAAAACCCAAGAGCGATAGCCTTCCTGCAATTACGATCATTACCAGTAGCTGCGCACATACCGGAATCCTGTAATCCTGCAAGACCAAAGAAAGAAACAAACAAACAATGCTCAGCCTTTGCCAGTGTTACATGACCATTCCATACCTGGAATCCTAAATATAAACTTCCCATAAAGCAAACTAAACATAGCAATACGATAGCATAGCCTATCTGACTCAGAAGCAGTGGCGGAGCTAAAATCAAATCAAATAAACCAAATATAAATCAACTAAACATAAAAGATCCTGCACTGCCCACTCCTGTGTACCGTTACCAGAACATGTACACATGTTACACCTTCATCTCCTTCCGCTCTCTGGGGCCTCTGGCCTCCCCTCCCGGGGGTTATGGATTCCTTTCTGGTTCCGTTCGTCTTCGTTAAGCATGCTCGCGTTGATGTTCCTACCCTTTACCCCGCACTTCGCGACGCGTCTCGCTTAGCGATTTGCACGGTCGGCAACCCTCCCTCCTCCATCAATACACGGTGGCTAGTTTTAGTCTATCAGTGAAGTAGTTGCCCTGGTGGCCCTGCTCTCGGATATTGCACTCTCTCCTGAGTTGCAGGATCGGTACGGTCGGTATTCAAAAGATTGTGACCCCGTCTCCGTCCTCCGTGTTCGTACTTGTTGGTTGTTTGGCGAGCATTCCTCCTCCCGCTTCCCACGCGTCAGGTCCGCTTGCACCGTACTGCAACATCCTTCTCTAGCTGGCACCTTATCTGCCCCTTTGGCTGGCACCCTACTGCCCCCCACAATAGCTGGCACCTCCACTGCTGAGTGGCTCTCCTCGCTGGGTGACTCCCCTCGTCCTCCTCCCTCCCCCGAGATTTACTCTACGGTCGCAAACCTCGCATTAGGTTACGCTGTGTCATGGTATAGCACTACCTCCTTGGCCCATGCTAAAGTCTGAAGTGTCGCCGATTTTCCGGACAGCCCGCCCGTGTCATTGCCTGGCCCAAAGCCACTTAGGTCAGGGACATTCCGTTAGGCATCCGGCAAGAGTAGTTTTATCTTCCCTCTCTGTCGGCACCAGGTGCCGTAAGCATCCTTTCTTTTGTTTCGGGGGGCCCGCCAAAGGGTTTGTCTCTTTCCTTGGTTTCGTTTCTATACTTGTCTTTCCTTACGTGTCTGGAGGAAGGTATTGCTTCGTCTTGCTTTCGTCTTAGGTGCTACTAGGGGGGAGGATTGGCTCTGGTTTCAAGGGGTTTGATTTTTCCCATGAGGGAGTGAAGCGGGTCGTTGAATTGTTCATCGTTTTGTTCACGCCATAGCTAGCACTCCACGCGGTTTCTTGTACTTTAACAACGAATACATGATATCAAAAATAAAATAAAATAAAAAAATAAAAAAATAAAAAAGCCCCCTATTTCCTTGATTCTTTACGCTACCTGGTATTTCTTTCACGACTCCTGTACTTCAGAATATAACGTCTTCTATTCTGATGCCCAAGATCCACACCAAGAACCTACGAACCCTGACCCTGATCTGCTGTTACGCGATCAGCCCTGACCTGAGATTGTCATCTCCGAACCCTCACACTAAACGACAGTTATCGTTTAGGACCTTCCTGTCGTTGTGTGCCTTGGACTAACGTCTAGTGCCAAGACCCCATTACACCTGGGGCGGGGTGTCTATTTTGGCATTCCCTACTCCTGTCCCCGCTCAGGCCCCCACCCCACCCATACCCCAGACGGATCCCTGTTAAAAATAGGAGGTAGCAAACGATGCCCCGCCCAGGGAATGAATGCGGGTGGGCCCCGGACGGGAACTGGGCTGGGATTACCCTAAAAATACTCCCCCCGGCCCTGTATCAGGGCGGGGTCTGCTGAGTGAAAACCCGCCCCGCCCCACCCTGTAACAAATACTAACAATACCCAAATGTCATATCATCATAACACCCAGCACAATGCCTGTGATATCAAATAAAGACAATCTCCCTTGGTTTATCATGATACCGACAGCAGAGTGCCATCCCCGCCCTTTGGTAAACTAGATTTCACCTCGCTTATGAGTCAGTGGAGGTTAGGCAAAGATAGATTGTGAAGGAAATGCGAGGAGAGAATCGGCATTAGAGTTCGTTACGGGATGGACGGAGCCCCGAAAAACGCGCGCCCCTGGCCCTTTTCCCCGCCCCGCCCCACTCAACACCCTGGGGTGGGGTGTCTTTTTCAGCATTCTCCGCCCCCGCCCCTGCTCCGACCCCTGCCACACGCCTACCCCAGACGGGTCCCCGTTAAAAATATGTGGTAACTAACGGGACCATCTAGGCAATGAGTACGGGTGGTCCCCGGATGGTGGCAGGGCGGGAATTACCCGAAAAATACCCTCCCCAGCCTCATGTACGGGCAGGGTCTGGTGAGTGAAAAACTGTCCTGCCCCACCCCGTAATGAACACTAATCGGCATACGCAGGTCGTACATCCGAAAAGGAGCATCTACCTCGAGGAGGATCAAACGACTCCTGTTTTCCCTTTGTTCATTATTTTGGCTATTCATCTGACATTCACTTTTCTCTCCATTCTGTCTTTTGTACACAGGGTATCAGTCTCTCGTTTCTTCATTCTTTATTGGATTACTTGCCTTGTCACCTTACTCGTTCCTATCAATAAAAGTCTTTGGTTCTTCCACCATCAGTGATCGAATCTGCTGTGCACCATCCCATTTTGTTCTATAACAAGCTGGTCTCAGTAGATTCCAATATTGGCAGAATCGATCGCAGACTCCTACCCCTCCCTGACGCCAGCTTTCAGAAACCAAGGAGACATCAGCAAAAAAACCATTGGCTCCAGACGGATAGGCATTGTGTCCGGACTCAGGAAATCCGCCTGGAGCATCCTGTCCGCCCAGCGCACCCTCAGAGGGCCCCAGCAGAATGGTTGCATCCTAGTCCGTTGGGTGCAATACAACCCGCATCCTGTCCGCCCAGTGTACCCAAATGGGCCATTTCACACCCTAATCTCCCGAAGAACACTAAGGTAAGCGACCAGTGGGGGTTTGCATTGAGGATCCACCCCGGCCTCTGATCGCCTCTACTTACAACTGACTACTTCATCACCAGACAAAGGCTGTTCAGATGAAAAAGGAGCTTAACAGAGGATGACTAACCATCTATTGTCCCGGTAACGACCCAAAACATACCCCTTATTTAATCACCACTAACAAGGCTCGCAAAAGGCTTCTAAGTTCTTTCACACCTCGCATCAAGCTTCATGATCGAATCAGAGGAACTATTGAATAATATCAACCTTGGGAGAGTGGCATGCTCTTCCATCCAGGTTGACACTATTCGTGACCGCTAAGCGAGCGGATTCCAATGAGGCCCTTCCTGACTCTAGCGAACATCTGCCAGTGCCCGGTGAAGTATCTGCCTTTGTCTGCCTGCTGACCACTATAGCCATGCGGACGCTCCGAAACCTATACCATTCGATTCCCCTCGGCAAGCGGACTCCAATGAGACCCTTCCCAACTCTGGCAGACAACTGCCCCCTGCGATATCTGCCTTTTACATCCTGCTGACCTGTATAGCTATGCGGACGCTTCGAAACCTATAGCATTCGATTCCCCGCGGCGAGCGGACCCCAATGGGACCCTCCCCGACTCTGCCGGACATCTACCCGCTGCGATATCAGCCTTTTTCATCCTGCTGACAGCTATAGCCATTCGGACGCTTCGAAACCTACACCATTCGATTCCCCTCGGCTGGCGGGTTCCAACGAACCCTGTCCCGATGCTGTCCGACTGCTGGTTGAAGTGTTATCCACCCATTTGTACTTGAGTTCCCCGGGCAAGTATTTTCAAATTGTTGGCTACTGAGTGCTACAGGCATGCGGACGCTTCGAGACCTATACCATTCAATTCCCCTCGGCGAGCGGACTCCAATGAGACCCTTCCCGATTCTGCCGGACATCTGCCCTCCGAGATATCTGCCTTTTTCGTACTGCTGACTGCTATAGCCATGCGGACGCTCCGAAACCTATACCATTCGATTCCCCACGGCGAGCGGACTCCAATGAGACCATTCCCAACTCTGGCGGACATCTGCCCCCTGAGGTATCTGCCTTTTTCATCCTGCTGACCTCTATAGCTATGCGGACACTTTGAAACCAATACCATTCGATTCCCCTCGACCAGCGGATTCCAACGCACCCTGTCCCAATGCTGTCCGACCACTGGCTGAATAGCTATGCATACCTTTGTACATGAGTTCCCCGGGCAAGTACTTTCAAATTGTTGGCTACTGGGTGCTACAGGCATGCGGACTCTTCGAGACCTATACCATTCGATTCCCCTTGGTCAGCGGACTCCAATGAGACCCTTCCCGACTCTGGCGGACATCTGCCCGCCGCGGTATCTGCCTTTTTCATCATGCTGACCTCTATAGCCATGCGGACGCTTCGAGACCTATACCATTCGATTCCCCTCAGCGAGCGCACTCCTATGAGACCCTTCCCGAGTCTGGCAGACATCTGCCCGCTGAGGTATCTCCCTTTTTCACCCTCCTGACCTCTATAGCTATGTGGACCCTTCGAGAGCTATACCATTCAATTCCCCTCACCGAGCGGAATCCAACGCACTCTGTCCGGACACTGTCTGACCGCTGGTTTAAGAGTTATCCATACTTTTGTACTTTAGTTCTCCGGGCAAGTACCTTAAATTGTTAGCTACCGAGTGCTACTGTTTTCTAGACTAGCTTTAATAAATATATTCCTATTTTAGTATCTAAATGACTCAAATAAGTAAACCTGAGTAATACTGGCTGGATCTTTCTGGACAATTGGGATATTCTCCACTGTTTTCACTAACTTATTCACAGTCCTCGAAGGTAGAGTTTTTGACTTAGGAGGTATCCAATGATAGCCAGTTACACCTGAGTACTTCCACTATTCTAGTATCCTATCGGGTTGCGTCCGGAGAACCGTTTTGCGTCCGGAGAACCTTTCTGTGTCGGGTACCTTCTGAGTCCTTGGTTGCCTCTGGTGCGTCCGAGGGGCATGGCCCCCTGTCCACCAGCACCCAATAAAAGACCGAACACCCAGAACGCGAGTTTACGTTTTATGCGCCTGGACCGCCGGAAGCACAGGGAGCACGGGGTGTGTCCGGGCGTAACCTTTTTTTTTTGCTGATGGAAGCAGATTCCTCTAGATGCTGTATCACAGTGGCTTTCCTGGGACAGGTTTTTCTATAGAGTAAGTTTGATTAGGCCGATCCAGGGGAGTGCATCTCCCATTGGGGCAATGATGCAATGAGGGGATATTCCCTTGCTTTAGGAAACCAGTAGATTTAGAATTTGAATAGCATAAGGACAGAATAATCGAAATCCACTGTTAGTTCGATAAACTCTTGCAGGAGACCACCATGCTGCTAGAGTAACATACAGAGCCAAGTTTCCCAATCTCACCAACCCTCATTGAGTGTCCCTTAGCCACAACGGGCATTCCACTGGACGAGAAGGTTCTCTTCTCTGTACTCCAAGAAACGAACTGGAACAACTCCTTTGCACTCGCAAAGTCCCTAACCTTAAACTCCCTTGTGTTAAATCTCATCAGGCTAGCAAATATCCTCATCTCTCCGCCTGGTGAAGCCCAGCCAGCACTTGCCATAACTGACCACACGACGAGCAGGCTCCTGCGGATTCTTGCACTCTTGGTGCCAGTCTTTGCTGAGAAGTAGTAGTTCCACCATTATCCTCATCTCTCTTGCATGGCAAGAACCGAGGCTTGAGACCATGGAGTTGTAGTTCGTCTCTTAAATGCCATGTGATGGCGGGGCAGCAGCCCACACCATGAAAATCAATGTGAAGTTTATATACAAAATGGTGATTGAGCAGGAACACTTGATGAGGCAGCTTGGTGAGGGTGAGCAGTACATGAGAGAAATTGTGTCGGATGAGGAAAGAGCTTGCAACTGGTTAAATGGGAAAGAGATCAAGGAAGTCTTGTCATATCTAATGAGAAGGTGGTTAGCTTCATGGCAAGATTGGTCACCCAAGTAACAAAGAGGTTTACCAGCAGAGACCTGGGAGGGGTTTTTATAGGTTACCACTTGAGGGCAGGGGTGTTTTGCTATTTTGGAAGGGTATTAGGTGAATAACTAGCAAACTTTGTCTTGGCATCTGTTGGCTCTAACCTGGATATCAGGGAGCTTTGGTTTGGGTCACTAAACAGATGTGAATGGGGAAGCAGCTAGATCAGACCATCAGTGAACATTAAAGTGTAACTGATTGCAACTATACTTTACCAAATGTCTCCCCTATCACGAACTTGATCGGTACTAGAGAAAAATGTATTTATTAAAGGGACTAAAACTAACTCCACAGGATGTATGTATCCAAAATGTAACATACTCGCAGTGCTATACCTGTATTCTAAACCATTCCCAGTTGAATTCCTGAGCTGATTTCAGAATTTGGTGCAAGGGAGTTGGAAACATGATACCATTACAAGTATTCTTTTCCACTTGCATTCCTGCAGCTTTGGTGCTATCAGGCATATTAACGAAAACACATCCTCTGAGTTTCCAACATTTGCAGAAGTACCTATATCTCCGATAATCGCAATCTCATAGCTGCTCCCGCCATATGTCCAATACTGTAGAAATGTAATAATCCTATTATTGATCCTAGATGCAACAAGCAAACACAGTCCTTTCCTGTATAAGCGAGTTTTTTCTTCTTGTAGGAACAAGCTGGTATGTTCTATCTCTTCAGATAGTAAGGGAGTGGCTTGCTTGCCTTGACGGGTACTATCTCGTCTGATAGTAACAAGAGTGGATCACCGTGCTTGAATAGAACTATCACAATAGTACTACATCGGGTAACCTATCGCTGAGACTATCACAATAGTCTGCAGGTTCTTTGAGTATAGGCTCTCATAAAGGAGGAGTGTATAAAGAAAAGCAACACGTAATTGTATTGCAACTTAAGTATTGAAAAGTACTAGAATCGTTGTGTGAATATCCTATCTCTTTGTTAGAACCAACCACCTTATATTGCCATCTTCTCACAACTTGAACCCTAACCCTGGTGACTTATCACCTCATGTCATCTGACCTCTATGACTCATAGCGAGTGATAGTGTGAAATCCATCAGCTGACTCTCCTGAGTCAACTGCGCAACATCCTTTAAGCAATCAAAACTCATAAAACATGTCCTGTGCTCAAATGAGTCAGATGCATAAAACCCATGACTTATAATCTGAGTCATGTGAGAAAGTTATTTCATCATCTGATTTTACAATCGTGAGTTATTAAACAATCAACCAATCCTAACATCACAATAACTCGCAAGTGGGCAGCCATGTGAGATTCTATGAGTCAAGTGATGTTATAGTGTGAAACAAATATACCTTATGACTAATAAGCATTAGTCATGTAAAATCTGCTTAGTTATGATTTATGACAAGAAAAGCCTGATTGACCTGTTCTGACTTCTGCTCAGTTGAACGGTCAATCTTTTGACAATTGTACCCGGAAACATGTCTCACACTTCCTCGATTCTTTCTCCCTGGCACATATTTCTGGCAAGCCTTTTAACTTCTAAGACAATTAGAAAGTATAATAGCAAGAGGGATAGTAGGTTTAATTAGTCCAAACATACCGTTCCTCATTGCAGGAAAACATACACCAACACAAGGGTGTTGAAAATGATGGCTGAGCATACCAATGAGGATATTCTGTCTTGTCTCGATGTTAGTGGTAGCTATGCCGCAGGTTTCTATGTCTTCTGAAGTGGTAAGAAATAATCAAACCGAGTGAATTACAAACAAGGATCCCTTTCTTACTTAGTATGATGTTAGTAAAGTCTTAGAAGGTGATACTAGAAGCCGTATCATGCAGGCGGAATCTTTCCAGGAGAGACTTAGCCTTAGCATCCTTTGCACCATTATCATGCCAGCATTCAGCAGGAGGAGATAGTGAGCTATATCTCAATATTTTGCGAAAGTGGCTTGTCACTTCGGCTGTAGATGGTGAGCATATCTGAACTCCAACTAGTGTTCGTTATGGGACCCCGTATATGACAAATGGGGCGCCAAGAGCAGGTTAATACCTCTAGATCAAAAAGGGAATCGTCCAAATCTTACCAAAACTGAGTCAGCTAGAGCTCTTTGAAGTTGTCCCCCCTCAACAAATCTATCTCAGTCAGTTCTGGTACCATTTGGATGATTTTTACACCCAGTTAATTAGAATAACCTAATTTATTTTGTCCTGACTGCTCAGAAATGGGACCATAACGAAACCTAACTCCAACCAGGGCCCCAAGTACACAGTAGGCTGCCGTGATAGTGAAAGTCATTCCAGGTACAGAAGGGTTCCGCCAATTGCCACCAAAGCTTCCTGCTGCAATCTCATTTCCTACTTTCTTAGCCCGTATAATTTTAAATTAGGGTGAAACAATCCTTCAAATCCAAGTAAAACATGTTCCAAGCAGATTGCTTCATAGGTCTGAACTGGGTCCATTGACAATATTGTATTCAATTCATTCATCAGAATGATTCTATCAGTATGGACCAGGATTAGGAAACTGAATGCAGCCAGGGCAAGAATGGGATCTATGGCTTCTGCCTCTGGGAAACCAGAGATTAAGGTTGGTGTAACCTAGCCGCCATAGTTGCCGAAACCAGCAAGGATGCCATAGGCAGCTGAACAGTTGTTTCCTGAAGAATATGAGTCATCTAAGAGGATATCTCAGCCGGAAAATAGACAGGACACGGTGGAAAGGGCTGGATATCGGGTCTAGTTATGCCATGATACATCTCAGGTTGGTAATCTTTCTGTCACACTCTTTTATGAGCACGGTCTTTAGGCATTAGTACCAAGTTTCTTGTTTAATAAACATTGATTGGAATTGGGCCTCAGGCGCCCTTTTAGAGATTTGAAACAAAGGGCATCTGATTCTGGCTTGATATACCACAAGGTCTTAGTCACCTTGGGTAAGATATTAATGCTAATTAGCTAGAATAGGATAGAGGAACAGGTAAAAACGGCTTTGTTAGACAAATAGGCAAAAAACGATACCGAGATATAATCGGTGATACGAAGATCTGAAATCAACCTACAAGAGAAAAGACAACCAGTTAAAGAGAATTTTAATAAGGTAAGAAAAATTCAAAGAGGATTCTGGGCAAACAAGGGTGGGATGGCAGAGGGAATGGTATTTTTCTGTAAGGAATGACCTGTAGGACGAGATTGTGGTGGGCTTGGCATTGATGACTGCTCACCTGGATGTCCAGGCCAAGACCAACCCAAAAGTACATGAAGCATTATCCACATCTAACCTAATGTAATGAAAACCACCAAACGTTTCACAATAGCAAAAGCCAAACTTTCAAACACTCGAGAAGAGGCCCCCAAATCTCAAAGCAATGTACTCGAGTACTTCTCAAACCTCTTCCTTTTCCTCTTCTTCACTCCCTCTTCCAACCCAGAAACTATGCCTTGACCATCACAAAAATCAACATCATAATAAACGACCTTCCCTCACTCAAAACTACTATACAATTTACATGTAGCCCCACTAGATTGCTGCCTATTGATGCTGCCACCTAAACATGCCATTAGTATGGCCTTATCTTCTCCACCCGGGCCGCAGACATTGACGAGGTGAAATACCCTGTTGTAACAGGTGCACTCTATAGGAAGAGGAATCCTAAGATTGCGACCTCACCGAACACTCAAAGTCGAAGTAATAATCAAAATAAAGATGAAAATGCTTCAAAGTAGAATCAAATGGTAAAACATAATATTGTTAAGCCTAAAAGCTTCACTCAATAAGTTCTCTCGAGGATCGTTCGTTATCAGAATAGGGTGTCTTACCCTTTAGTTAAGTGGAATAATCTAAAGCCAGACAACATCCGTCAACAAATCTGACCTTTTCGCGAGTACACTGCTCAGCTCAGGGCTGTCCAACTCACCTGCCAAGAGTGGGCTTACACTCAGAGGCAGTCGAACCGCTTGGATATTACCTATCCCCACAAATAGGAAGTGCTTGCCGTAATGTCTCTCCAGCTACATCTGCATGAGCAAAAACTCTTTCCTATCAGTAGCGTCTCAGTGGCCGATCGACATGCCCATCCTAGAGATAGTATCTATCAGGTCTGGCCCAGTGGTGGTTTCATCTATACAAGCTACGCAGTCCATCGGCAAATCTACTTGCCTATACTAAGCTTCTAAACCTGCCTGTATGCTCCTTCAATTAGCAATCCCTGCTTCCTTGAATGCATAGGCACTACCCACAGCCAACCATGCAGGACCCTCTTAAATCGTGACAAGACTTACACCTCTAGAGTGCACTAATAACCCATAGTAATGCTACAGTTCACAGGGTAGCCTGGGACTGGTGTTGGGCCTGAGGTGGTTATCCTGGAAGCCACCTTGCAGCTTCCCCTGTCCCCAAGCTCTCTACAGTTAACCATACTACTACATGGAAGTCAAAGTATGCTCGTAGCTGGTTCCCAGGCATTATCCAGGTGGCGCCTCACAAGTCGCTCGCCTTTTTTTTTTTTTAATTTTTTTTTTAATTTTTTTATTCATATAATTCATTGTTTATGGTACAAGAAATCGTGTGGAGTGCTAGCTATGGCGTAAACAAAACCGTAAAACAAACCAACAACCCGCTTCACCTCGTCATGGGACAAACCAAAACCCCCCACCCAAGTGAAAGCAATCAAACATGACCAACTCGCCGTACCCCCAAGACCCTATGGTATGGGCCTAACCGCACACCAGCCATCAGCCTCAACTAATAGGGAGGAAAGCATAGGAAAGATACAGCCACGAAGAAAACCAACGCAAGAATATACAGGAGCAAGGAAACCCTTCAGCAGGCCCCCCTAAACAAAGAAAAAGATTCTTGCCGCACCAAGCGCCGAAGGAGAGGAATGATAAACTACTGTAGCCAGGCCCCTAACTTGAAGGAATCTCCTCGACCAAGACGGCTAAGGGGAAGGCTCGTCGCAGGGACGGACTGTCTCGGAAATCGGCAAGTGAAGGAGCAAATGATCCAAGGAGGCAGTGCAATACCATGGACCCCCGACATGAGGTTGCGACCGTAGAGTAAATCACCGGAGTGGATGGAGAGGCGAGTGGAGCCACCCGGCAAGGAGAGCCACTCAGCAGAGGGGATGGCAGTCACAACGGATAGACCAAGGGCCGACCGGACGAAATTACCACTTCTCTCATGTGGTCCCTTGTTACAGGAGAGAGAGCTTCACTACCGGAGAGGATCCCGCACGAGGGGGAGACCCGAGGAGAGGGAAGGAGGAGGAGTGTAACAAACACATTCCCGTCGGTGTTTCGTTTAAACGGCGAACGACTAATCGTAGTGCATATCGTGATTGTTGACTATCTTCATAGTCTCGTTCGAGGAAGTCTTATCGCTATAAGACCGGAAGGTACAAAGTCCAATCGCTAGAGGACTAGGTGCTCGCGTTTGAGCCATAGAGGTTTGCGTAAGAAGTAGAGTAATAGGTTTGTATATCTTGCACCCCGGGAAGGTCACTGTCAAAGGGCTTGGCCCGTGCTCCAGTATCCAAGTGTTGTATTACTTAGATGGTTCCGTGAAGATCCTATCTCTTGGTCGTTTTTTTTTTCTTTTTTCTTTTTTTTTGTAATCATGCGTTATTTGTTTCTAGGTACAAAAAGCCTTATGCAGCGCTAGCTATGAAGAGAAAAAAACCTATAAATGCAAACCCACCGTCCGCTTCACCTCTTCATGGGAAAAATCAAACACCCCGAGTCCATAGGCAAAGTCTCCCCGCCTAGCACCTAAGACAATATACCCCAGACACGTAAGGAAACAATACATAGAAACGTACAGGTAGAGAGACCCAAACCCTTCAGCAGGCTCCCCAAAACAAAAGAAACGACGGCTGTTCTAAGGCCCTTTCGGGGCCCGGGGG
>Ga0307509_10006951_pt1 | contig 15009 bp, 12 predicted proteins | sample 10_EM_MG_FD_202245 | JGI IMG/M metagenome (GOLD analysis project Ga0307509, IMG submission 202245) | Populus trichocarpa ectomycorrhiza microbial communities from riparian zone in the Pacific Northwest, United States - 10_EM | ecosystem: Host-associated > Plants > Roots > Unclassified | place... | reverse complement strand
CGAGCTGATCGTCGAGGGCCGCGACATGCAGGCCATCGGGCAGCTGACCGGGCGCATCACGACGCTGACGATCAGCCGAGTGGGCTACACGCTGTCGCGCGAACTGCGCGAGAAATCGGAAGCCGAGGTTTCCGGGCAGGCGATCGCGCGCTACCGCGCCAAGGCCTCGGACTACGCAAAGCAGTTCGGCTACAGCGGCTACACGATCCGCGAGGTCAACGTGTCGACCAACGAGCCGCAGCAGCCGATGCCGATGGCCGCGATGCGGATGAAGACCATGTCGGCATCAGCCGACGAATCGCTGCCGGTCGAGCCGGGCAAGGGCACGGTCACCGTGAGCGTGAACGGTACGGTGCAGCTCGTGAAGTAGTCCCTGCCGGCTCTCCGGCGAGGGCATTGGCTTACGATGGCCGGCCGTCCACCGAGAGCCGCCATGACCGAACCCCGCCTGAACCACGTGCAATGCCTGGACGCCCGCGGCCTGCACCGCATGGCGTATTGGGAGTGGGGCGACGCTTTGAACCCGCGCGTGCTGGTCTGCGTGCACGGGCTGTCGCGGCAAGGGCGCGACTTCGACGTGTTGGCGCGGGCGATGAGCGACACCTACCGTGTCGTCTGCCCCGACGTGGTCGGGCGCGGCGAGTCGGACCCGCTGGCCGATGCGATGGGTTACCAGATCCCCGCGTATGTGGCCGACATGGTCACGCTGCTGGCGCGGCTGAACGCGCAGACGGTGCACTGGGTCGGCACCTCGATGGGCGGACTGATCGGCCTTGGGCTCGCGTCGCTGAAGACCTCGCCGGTGTCGCGGTTGGTGCTCAACGACGTCGGCCCGGCGATCCGCTTCGAGGCGATCCAGCGCATCGGCACCTACCTCGGCGCGCCGCTGCGCTGGAACACGGTCGACGAGGCCGCGGACTACATGTGGAGCATCTCGCAAGGCTTCGGCCCGCACACGCGCGAGCAGTGGCTGGCGCTGACGCGGCCCATGCTCAAGGCCGACGGCGACGGTTTCAAGCCGCACTACGACGCCGCCATCGCCGTGCCGTTCAAGGCGCTGACGGCCGAGATGGTGGCGGGCGGCGAGGCGATGACCTGGCATGCCTACGACGCGATCCGCTGCCCGACCTTGCTGCTGCGCGGCGCCGATTCCGACCTGCTGACGCACGAGACCGCGCTGGCGATGACGCAGCGCGGCCCCAAGGCGAGCCTGCGCGAGTTCGCCGGCGTCGGCCACGCACCGACGCTGGTGGCCGACGAGCAGGTGCAGGCGGTGCGGGAGTTTCTGTTGTCGTGAAGACCGGCCTGCTGGACGCACGCCCCGCGGCGTCGGCCATTGTTCAACTGCTGGACGAGAGCCCGGACGCCGCGGCCGAACTGGCGCAGCTGGCACGTGCGCGTGCGTTTTCGGAACCCTTGTTGGAAGGCCAGCTGCTCGACACCGGCGAGGACGCACTCGCGCACGCCGATGCGGTCGCGGCCATCCTGCAGGGCATAGGCGCGTCGCCGTCGATGCGCGCGGCGTCGTACCTGGTCTACGCCGGCGACTACCTGAACAAGCCCGAGGAGGTCGTGGCCAAGGCCTTCGGCGCGTCGCACGCCAGCCTGGTCACGAACACGCGCAAGCTGGTGCAGTTGCAGCGCGCCGCGCGCGAGGCCCAGCTCGGCACCGAGCAGCGCGCGCAGCAGACCGAGCGCGTGCGCAAGATGCTGCTGGCGTTTTCGCGCGACCTGCGCGTGGTGTTGCTGCGCCTCGCGTCGCGGTTGCAGACGCTGCGCTTCTTTGCGGCGAACAAGTTGCCGTGCATGCCCGCGCTGGCAGCCGAGTCGCTGCAGGTGTTCGCACCGCTCGCGAACCGCCTGGGCATCTGGCAGATCAAATGGGAGCTCGAGGACCTGTCGTTCCGCTTCCTCGAGCCCGAGCAGTACCAGCAGGTCGCGCGCCTGCTCGACGAGCGCCGCGTCGAGCGCGAACAGCGCGTCGAGGTTTTCCGCCGTCGCCTCGCCGACGACCTGGCGGCGCACGGCCTGCGCGCCGAGGTGCAGGGCCGGCCCAAGCACCTGTACAGCATCTGGAAGAAGATGCAGGGCAAGGCACTCGACTTCGCGCAGGTGCTGGACGTGCGGGCGGTGCGGGTGATCGTGTCCGACGTGCCGAGCTGCTACGCGGTGCTGGGGCGCGTGCACGAGCTGTTCCGCGCCGTGGTCGGCGAATTCGACGACTACATCGAGCGGCCCAAGCCCAACGGCTACCAGTCGCTGCACACCGTCGTGCTCGACGAATCGGGCCGTGCCGTCGAAGTGCAGATCCGCACGCAGGCGATGCACGAGCACGCCGAGCACGGCGTGGCCGCGCACTGGGCCTACAAGGATGCGGGCACCAAGGGCTATGCCGGCGTCAGCGCCGATGCCGACCAGCAACAGCGCATCGCCGAGGCGCGCAAGGCGGTGCTGCGGCAACTGCTGGCGTGGGAGCGCGACACCGTCGCGCAGACGGCCGGCGATGCCGACGCTGGCGAGGCGGCCGACGACCGCATCTATGTGTTCACGCCGGCGGCCACTGTCGTCGAGCTGACGGCCGGCGCGACGCCGATCGACTTCGCCTACGCAGTGCACACCGACCTCGGTCACCGCTGCCGCGGCGCCAAGGTCGACGGCGTGATGGTGCCGCTGAACACCCCGCTGCAAAGCGGCCAGACGGTCGAGGTGACGGCGACCAAGGAGGGCGGCCCGTCGCTGGACTGGCTCAATGCCGACCTCGGCTACCTGAAGGCCCCGCGCTCCAAGGCCAAGGTGCGCGCCTGGTTCAACGCGCTCGCACAGAGCGCGACGGTGGCGCGCGGCCGCGAGGCAGTCGAAAAGCTGTTGCAGCGCGAAGGCAAGACCGCGATCAAGCTCGACGACCTCGCGTCGCAGCTGGGCTTTCGCAACGCGGACGCGCTGTTCGAGGTCGTCGGCAAGGACGAGTTCTCGCTGCGCACCATCGAGACGCTGCTGCGGCCGGCCGAGCCGTTGCCGTCGCCCGACGAGTTGTTCACGCAACGCCGCAACAACACCGATGCACAGGCGCCCAAGGGCGGCGTGCTGGTGGTCGGCGTCGAGTCGCTGATGACGAGCCTGGCGCGCTGCTGCCGGCCTGCGCCGCCCGACGCGATCGGCGGCTACGTGACCCGTGGCAAGGGCGTGGCCGTGCACCGCGCGGTGTGCAGCAACTTCCAGCAGATGGCGATGCGTGCGCCCGAGCGCGTGATCGCGGTCGCCTGGGGCGCGCCGCGCGGCGACAAGGCGGCGCTGTACCCGGTCGACGTGATGGTCGAGGCGGCAGACCGGCAAGGCCTGCTGCGCGACGTCTCCGAGCTGTTCGCGAAAGAGAAGATGAACGTCACCGGCGTGAAGACGCAGAGCGTGAAGGACACGAGTGGCGGCACCGCCTGGATGACCTTCACGATCGAGGTTGCCGACGCCGCGCGGCTGGCCCATGTGCTGGGGTTGGCCGGACGCATCAACGGCGTGCGTTCGGTGCGGCGGAAGTGAGCCAAGAAAATACAGCTATAATGTGAGGCTTCGCAGGCGCGTAGCTCAGCTGGTTAGAGCACCACCTTGACATGGTGGGGGTCGTTGGTTCGAGTCCAATCGCGCCTACCAAAATTGGTAGAGAAAACAAGCACTTGGCGGCAACGCCAGGTGCTTTTTTCTTGTCGGTACGGAAAGAGTGCGGGAGTTCGACGGGGTTCGGCTCGGGCAGCTCTACGGCTTGGGGGTGCCATCGGACGCAGCGGCGAGACCGTAGTGCCCGGTCTGGGCATCGATGTCGGGCAGCAGCTTGCGGGCGGCCTCGAGGTCGGCGCGGCCGGGTTCGGTCTCGCCCAACCGGATGCGCGCGAGGCCGCGACCGTAGAGTGACCAGGCACCGTCCGGCTTGATCTTCAGCGCGCGGTCATAGTCGCTCAGGGCTTCGCGGACATCGCCGCGGCGCAGCCGCATCCAGGCGCGGCTGTCGAGGAAGGACGGGTTCTTCGGCTGCAAATCCAGCGCCTTGTCGCAGTCGGCCAGGGCTTTGTCCAGCTCGACGCCGAGCATGGCCCGCGCCCAGCAACGCGCGTTCAGGGCGTTCTCGAGACCCGCCTCGTTGCGGTGGACCGGAATCCACAGGTCGAGTTGCGCCAAAGCCTTGTCCTGCAGGTGCAGGCTCGCGTAGAGCTGAGCCATGTCGAGTCGTCGGTGTGCCTGGGGCTGCAGCAAGCCGTCCAGCAACTGCAGGTCGTCGAGAGCGCCGGCGCGGTCGCGCGCGGCCACGCGCAGCAGGGCCCGTTCCCAGCGAGCATCCGACTGGCGGGCGTCGAGGGTCAGCGCGGTGTCGATGTCTTGCCGGGCTTGCGGCACGTGTCTGAGCGCCTTGTGAATCAGGCCGCGCTGCACGAAATAGTCGGCCACCTGCGGTGCCAGCTCGCAGACCTGGTCGAGGTCTTCCAGCGCATGGACGTAGTCACGTCGCGCGGCGCGGGCGGCACCGCGCCTGGCAAAGCCCGCTGCGTCTTCGGGCTCGTCCACGCCGGTGGAGGTGTCTGCCGTCACCGCGGCAGCGTTGAGCGCGAACACCGGGCCGCCGTTGTAGGTGAAGTACATGCGCCGCTGGATCTTGGACACGTAGAGGCGATGCGAAAGGAAGAAGTCGACGCCGAGCAGCATGTCGAATTCTTTCGAATCGAAATCGCCGACGCGCAGCCGGTTGTTCTCGCTCGTCTCGCCCGCGAGTGCGAAGGTCTTGAACTCGGCGACCCAGGTCTTGGCCTCGCCGCTGCCCGCGCCGCGCATCAGGCCGGCAGGCTTCATGTCGGCTTCGGTCAGGCCGGCGCGCTTCGCGGCCGCGAGCGACACGATCGACACCGCGCCGGTGTCGAACATGACCCGCACGTCCTGTCCATTCAGCTTGGCCACGCCCCGCAGTGCAGGCAGCCGCTGCGATGCGTCGCGCCGCAGATCGAGCTGCGACACCGGCATGGCATCGGCCCAGTAGGCCATGCTCTTGCCGTCGCAATCGCCATCGGGGAACATGAAGCGGATCGCGCCGTGCGCGAGGTCGTACTCGGTGTCGGTGATCGAGAGGATGTTGCGGCCGAGCAGGCCCATCGTCCCGCTTCCGGGTTCGTTGCCGCCGACGATGAACTCCACATCCGGTATCTCTCCGCGCACGAGTTGCATGCGCTTGACGGTCGTCATGCGCGCCTCGACCGGCCCGGTCACGCCCTGCACCCGAAGGCCCCACGGCGCAATGGTGACGGGCAGCTGCAACTGCGCGGCAGCCGCGTCGGTCAGCATGCTGTAGAACGCGCCGCTGTCCACGGTCATGCGCACCTCGGTGCCGTTGATACCCAAGGTGGCGACCGCCCGCGGGCCCACCATCGTGACCGGTATCTCCACCGCGCTGACCTTGCAGGCCGCCATGCTCAGCACGGGCGTCGACAGAGCGAACGCGACGAACGCGCGGACCAGGCCCGCGGGCCAAGCCCGGGGCCGGGTCGGGTTGCGGAGCCCCATGAAGTCGACCGACCGCATTCTGGACAGAGTCATGGCGGGTCTGCCTGGACGCATCCGAGCCGATCGAACAAGGCCGCGAGTCCACAAGTGGACGTCAACATCGCACGGCCGTCATGGCCGACGCCCGGAACCTCGTACAGCACATGGTTCGGCGTGCCCTGGTCGCGCAGGCGCATCGCGGCGATATAGGCGTGACCGCGCGACCAGCGGTCCGGGCCCTGCGCGCGGCCCATGCAGCTGCGGTCGAGCACCGGATGCATCGGATCGTTGTCGCGTGCTCCGAGCAGGTAGACCACGCGGGCTGCGACATACCCCCGCTCAAGCTCAGCGGGCGAGCGCCCGGCCGCGTAGGGTGGCAGTTGCTGCATGCCGTATTTCCAGTCGTCATCGCGGGGACAGTTCGCGGCAATCGATGGCACCGGACGTTCGGCGCTGAAGTAGGTGTAGGACGATGGATTTGCCACGACGAAGCGCAACGCGATCCCGGCCTGTGCCAACCGCGCAGCGCCGTGCCCGACGATGGCGTAGCGTTGCACAACCTGCGCGCCGCCCGAGTGTCCGGCGAGCACGACCGTCTTCAGATTCGGGAAGCGCGTGCGTTCGGCCAGCCGCGCGAGCACCGCATCCAGTGCCGTGAACGAGCTGATCGGCGCAGGCCCCAGTGCGGCGCCGCCGCCTTCCCAGCCCGTCGGAGTGAAACGCAGGACGTCGGCCGGCACCCCGAAGGTGTTGGCGTCGAGCGGATCGATGAACTGCGGCGCGAGGATCAATGTCGACTGGCCGATGGCGCCAACTGCCGCCTGGGCGGCCAGCCCGATGCTGAAGTACTCGCCGGCGTTGCGCGCATGGCCGTGCAGCATGATCACGACCCGCTCGACGTCCGGCAACGGCTTCGACCAGTCGCGCGAGATGTAGAGCGGCAGGCGTGCACCGGGCGCCACCTCGATCGCCTGCGGCGCAAGCTCCGGCGCCGGCTTCGCACCTGCCGCCGCGCTGTGCTGGTGCGACAACGCCAAGACCAAACTGCCGCACAGGAGCAAGCCAGCGAGCACGCGTCGCCGAGACGAGTCGAAATTCATGAGATGGACCGCCCCTTCATGAGTCGCTTCCTCAGCGGTGGATGATCGGTTCGCAGGAAAACGGACAGGCCGTGAGATCGGTGGACCTGCACGGCGGCGCCTCCACGTAAAGTCTTGTCGCAAGCGCTGCTGCACGACCAAAGCCATCCGTGAAGCGGACTGCGGACCCCGAGGCCATGCCTCCCCATCGGGGGGCCCTTCAGCAACAGGGCAGCAACACGGAAGCAGTACCGTGGCTCCCGACGGGCTGTCCGCGCAACCACCGGGCGGTCTGTCCAAGGCTCTTCAAGTGCAGCTGGCCTGCAAGTGAAGGCGCGTCTGACTTTTGTATGTCCAAACGCTGAGGGTTGCAGGAGCGATCGTGGCCAACGGAAATCTCAGTCCGCTCATTCAAGTCTTCTTCGGTTTCTGGGCCGTGCTTGGCCTCTGCTCAGCGGGGTTCTTCCGTCTGAACAAGAACGCCAGGCTCAAACGCAAGGTGTGGCCGCCGTTTGTAATCGTCACGGGCGTTTTGTTCATCGGCTTTGTATGGGCCATCAGCAAGCGGGCCGAGATCCTCTATGTCCTGATCCCAGCGGTTGCGCTCATTTCAATGCTCAACCTGCGAGTTGTACAGTTTTGCGACTCTTGCGGCGCCACGCTCAGGAGTCCTAACCCTTTCCGGAGGCCCGCGTTCTGCTCAAAGTGCGGAGCGGGTCTGCAGAAATGAGGCTCAATCTGGTCACGGTCGGCCGGTCTGGATCAAAGTCCAATGGAACTCAACGTCCAACCTGACGACCGTCGAGAAGATCGCGCTCATGCACTGACGGCGCACAGCACCCACACGCACTGGCGTGGCGCAGACGCACGTAGCGCGCGTCGTCAGTCCTGCAAGGCGTGGTCGTGGCATCTCTTCGACGGCGCCCGCCCATCAACGCTGGGACACTGAGCGCACGGCCCGATTCGCTTCGACACATCGGGCACGGCGCCGGACGATCGAACAGGGCGATCGCTTGCCGCGCGACGAAAGGCCCGCAGCGCTCGCACGCGTAGTCGTAGGTCGGCATGGCCCTGCTACCAGCCGCCCGATTCGCCGCGCGGCACGTAGTGCCCACTGCCAGGCCGGCCCAGCCATTGCTCACCATCGACGATGAGCTCGCCGCGCAGCAGCACCTTGCGCACCTGGCCGGTCACGTTCTTGCCCTCGAAGAGCGTGAAGTCGCAGTTGCCGTGCTGTGTCTTGGCCGAGATGACGTGCTGCGCGCCTGGGTCGAACAGCACGATGTCGGCATCGCTGCCGACCGCGATCGTGCCCTTGCGCGGGAACAGCCCGAAGAGCTTGGCCGGCGCCGTCGAGGTCAGCTCGACGAGGCGGTTGAGCGAGATGCGGCCGGCGCGCACGCCGCCATCGTACAGCGTCGGCAACCGCGTCTCCACGCCGGGCACGCCGTTCGGAATCTTCGAGAAGTCATTCTTGCCGAGCGGCTTCTGGTTGATGCGGCCAAGGTGTCCTTCCTTCATGCAGAACGGGCAATGGTCGGTCGACACGAGTTGCAGGTCGTCGGTGCGCAGCGCGGTCCACAGCGCGCGTTGCGACTCCTTCGAACGCAGCGGCGGGCTCATCACGTAGCGCGCCAGGTCGAAATCATCTTTGTCTTTGGCGCTGTCGTAGGCGCTGTCGTCGAAGAACAGGTAGTGCGGGCAGGTCTCGGCGAATACCGGCACGCCCAGGTCGCGCGCTTCGACCACGTGCTTCAGCGCTTCCTTCGCCGACAGGTGGACGAAGTACACCGGCGCTTCGGCAAGCTCCGCGAGCTTGATGCCGCGGTGCGTGGCCTCGCCTTCCATGATCGCCGGGCGGGTGAGCGCGTGGTACTTGGGCGCCGTGTGGCCCTGCGCCAGCGCTTCCTGGATCAGCAGCTCGATGATGGTTCCGTTCTCGGCATGCAGCGCGATCATGCCGCCGTGCTGGCCGACCATGCGCATGGCCTGGAAGATCGCCGCGTCGTCGACCATCACCGAGCCCGGGTAGGCCATGAACATCTTGAAGCTCGACACGCCTTCGTGCCGGATGGCGTGCTGCATGTCGGCCAGCACCTGCTCGTCGACGCCGGTCACGATGACGTGAAAGCCATAGTCGATGCAGGCACCCTCCACGCCCTTCTGGTGCGCGCGCTCGATCGCCTCGAGCACGCTCACGTCCTTGCGCTGGAACGCGAAGTCCACGATCGTGGTCGTGCCGCCGAAGGCCGCCGAGCGCGTGCCCGACTCGAAGCTGTCGCAGGTGGTCGAGGCGCCGAAGGTGTTGTCCATGTGGGTGTGGGCGTCGACGCCGCCGGGCAGCACGAGCAGGCCGGTGGCGTCGATGACCTCGACGTCGGCACCGACATCGAGAGCGCGACCGATGGCGACGATCTGGCCGTCGTCGATCAGCAGGTCGGCGGTGTAGTCGTCGACGGCCGTGACGATGCGGCCGTGGCGGATGAGCTTGCGGGACATGGTCGGGGCTCCGGTTGAGAATGGATTCAGCCAGTCACGCCGGCCTCGGCCAGCGCATGTTCGAGGGCGGCGATTTCGGTGGCTGGCAGCGGCCCCATCGGTGCGCGCATCGCGTCGCTCGGAAACCGGCCCAGCAGCTTGAGGCAGGCCTTGAGCCGGGCGGTTGCGTAGCCTCCGGGCGCAGTGCCGTAGATGGCCTTTGCGAGTGGGTAGATGCGCTCGTTGAGCCGGCGCGCCTCGTCGAGGTCCTTGCGCTGGATGGCACGGTCGAGCGCGATGATGAGGTCGGGCACGACGGCCGCGAGGCTCACCAGGCTGCCCTCGCTGCCGATCGCGAAGCAGGTCAGCAGGTGTTCGTCGCCGGAGGCCATCATCGCCACGTGCGGCGCCACGCGCTTCACGAGGCGGCGATTGGCTTCGTAGGTCGCGGCCTCCCAGCTGCCCTCCTTGATGCCGACGACGTTCGGCAATTGCGCCAACTCGGCCAGCACCTCGGGCGGGTAGGCCATGCGGCCGGCGTCGACGCCGGCCTGGTACAGCATCAGCGGCATGCGCGCGTTGGCGTTGGCCAGCGTGTGATGCGTCAGCGCCATGCGCGAGTCCTGCATCAATGCCCACGAGTACGGCGGGAACACCAGCACCGCGTCGGCGCCGGCCGCCTTGGCATCGTCGACATGGCGCTGCGCCTCCATGCTGTCCTCGGCGTTGATCCCGCAGACGAGGATGGAATGCTCGCCGCAGACCTCGGCGGCGATCTCGGTGACGCGGCGCTTCTCTTCGCGCGACAGCATGAAGTTCTCGCCGGCATGGCCGTTGATGAGCAGGCCCACCATGCCGTCGACGAATGCGTTGGCCTCGAGGTGGCGCGCCAGCGTCGGCTCGTCGATGCGGCCGTCGTCGCGCAGCGGGCACAGCGTGGCGGCATAGATGCCGTGAAAGGGAAGGGGTCGGTGAGGAATCATGGGAGCGAGGTCTCGATCAAGCGTCAAGCGCCGGGCATGGTCATGCCGACGAGGCGGGTGGGTTCGAACAAGGGCAGGTCGGGCGTCTGCCCGAGGATGTGCTGGGCCATGATCCGGCCCATGAACGGGCCGCTGGTGTAGCCCGAGTGCGCGCTGCCGATCACGTAGGCGTTGGCGACGCCGGGCACGTCGCCGATGATGGGCAGTGCGTCGGCCGTCTCGGCCTCCAAGCCGAGCCAGATGCGGGCGATGCGGGCTTCGGCCAGCGCCGGCACCGCGTACGCGGCCAGCCGCATGTTGCCGACGAGGTTCTGCGGCCGGGCCTCGACGCCGCCGCGCTCGCGGTCGCCTTCGCCCTGCCAACCGCCACCGATCAGCACGGTGCCGTTGGCGAACTGCTTCAGCGACAAGAGGCCGTTGGCGACGCTGAGCACCGAGCGCATCACCGGCCGGATGCGCTCGGTGACGATGAGTTGGTTAACCAGCACCTTGATCGGAATGTCGACGCCGAGCCAGGCGAGCATGGGTTCGATCCAGACGCCGCCAGCGAGCACGACGCGCTTCGCGCGCAGGGGCTCGCGCCCGCCGGCGAAGCGGACGACGTGGCTCGCGTCGCCCGAGTCGATCGCCTCGACCGGCGCGTTCTCGATCACGTCGACGCCGGCACGCTTGAGTGCGTGACCGAAGGCCCGGCCGGTCAGGTAGGCGCTCGCGAAGCCGTCGATCTCGCAATAGCCGGCCTTCAACAGGCCGGGGTGCAGGCCGGGCTCGATCTGCCGCGCGCGCTCGGGTGTGATGACCTCGATCGGCGCACCCTGCGCTCTGCGCGCCGCGGCACGCAGCTCGACCAGCTCGCACTCGGCTTCGGTGAACGCCAACGTGAGCCCCGGCACGTGGGTCGCGAGCACGCCCATGCCCAACCACTTGTCGGCGTCCATCCACATCTGCCAGGCCCGCATCGCGTAGGGCACGAGCGCGGCGCGTGTCATGTGAAGCGTCAGCGTGCCGGCGTTCACGCCCGAGGCCTCGCGGCACAGCGCCCCGCGGTCGACGACCGCGACATGCATGCCGCCACGCGCCAGGTGCAGCGCCGTCGAACAGCCCATCACGCCGCCGCCGACGACGATCGCGTCGTACATCACAGCGGCGCCGCTTTCGGAATCGGGATGTCGGCGTAGGTGTACTCGCCCGCCACCTCGGCCAGCGACACCGGACGCAAAGGCGCGCGGCCGGTGAAGCAGCCAGCGGCCTCGCGGCTGCCGACATGCAGGGCGAGCAACGCCCCCGCGACGTCACCGCAGCTGCGGCCCTGGCAAGGGCCCATGCCGCAGCGGGTCCACGCCTTGAGCTGGTTCATGTCGCGTGCGCCGTCGCGCGCGGCGGCGTCGATCTCGGCGCGTGTGACGTCCTCGCAGCGGCACACAACAGTGTCGGGCGCGATGCCCGCGACGGCACCATCGCGCAGCGCCATCAGGCTCCCCATGGCATGCCCGAAGCGCGCGGACCTGCGCCATGACGACTGCAGGCGATCGCGTTCGCGTGCGTGCGTGGTTGCATCGAGGCGGCCGAGGTCGTGCGCGCAGGCCAGTGCCGCCAGCTCGCCGTGCGCGCCCGCGGCGGCGGCGCCTGCGATGCCAGCGCCGTCCCCCGCGACATAGAGGCCGGCGACCGACGTGCGGCCGTCGGCGTCGGCCTCGGCGACCCAGCCGCCCAGCTCGACGGCGTAGCGATGGCGGGCGCGCAGCAAGCGCGTGATGTCGGTGCCGGGCACGAGGCCGTGCCCGACCGTCACGGCGTCGGCCGCGAACACAGGCGCGGTCGCGTCGACGGTGGGTTGGCCGTCGGCGTCGACGCGCTGGGTGCGGACCTCGAGGCCCGAGCCCGCGGCCTCGACCGACCGGATGCCGTGCCGATAGAGCACCGGAACGCCCGCAGCGCGCAACCGGGCCTGCCATTGCAGGCCCTGCCAGAGCAGGTCGGGGCGACTCGCCAGCGAGGGCAGGGTGCGGAGCCAGTCGCCCGGACTCGCGAGATCCAGCACTGCCGCCACCTCGCCGCCCGCCTTGAGAATCCCGGTGGCGACCGCCAGCAACAGGGGCCCCGCGCCGGCCACCACCGTGCGGTGGCCCGGCAGCATGTTCTGCGACTTCAGAAGAATGGTGGCCGCCGCCAGGCCGATGACGCCGGGCAGGGTCCAGCCCGGGAACGGCACGACGCGCTCGGTCGTCCCCGTGGCCACGATCAGTGCGCGCGGCTGCCAGCTCACTGAACCTTCGGGGCCGATCAAGTCGGCGCGCAGATTGGTGCCGATGTTCCACAGCTTGTGGCCGAAGAGGCAACGCACGCTCGCGCGGCGCAACTCGGCACGCAAGGCATCGCCATCGCGCGCCTCCGGCGACGTCGCACCGCTGGGCGCACGTGCGAAGCCGGGTGGAATCGGCCGCCAGACCTGCCCGCCGGCGTCGTGGTTCTCGTCGACCAGCAGCACGTCCAGACCGCAAGCCTGGGCGCGCAGGGCCGCGCGCGCACCGGCTGGGCCGGCGCCGATCACGAGCGCGTCGACAGGTTGTGGCGACATCTCAGCCAATGCGTTGCTCACGATAGGAAAGCGTCTCGATCTCGAGTGCCGCGGCGACCGCGAGCTGGCAGGACGGAAGCTTGCGTGTGCCCACCCACACGAGACATTCCTGGCACGAGCCCATCATGCAGAAGAGCCCGCGCGGTGCACCGTCGCGTGGGCTGCGCCGCAGCTCCCGCAGGCCGGCGGCGTAGAGCGCCGCCGCGACGCTCTCGCCCTCGAAAGCGTCGACCGGTTGGCCGTCGACCACGAAGCGCACCGCGAGACCGCGCCGCACCGCGTGATCGGTACGCAAGGACAAGGATGGGGAAGGCGAAGTCTTCGTCATCGGGATGGCATGGGAATCGGGGAGCTGCGATCGGCGCCGGAAGTTTTCATCGAATCGGGTGGATTTGATTGTATACGTTCAATATATAATTGTTGTGCGTTTTGAAGACATCGGCAGATCTGGCATTCGTCTTGCGTTCTGCCCGACCCTCAACCACTAGGAGTTCCTCTCCATGAAGCGAATCAGAAATGCAGCCCGCCGCACCTTTCTGGTGGCCGGGTCGCTGGCCATCGGCTCGGCCCTGCTGGGCCTCTCGGTGTCTGCCTCGGCGCGCACGCTCGACGAGATCGTGGCAAGCAAGAAGCTGATCGTCGGCGTCAACCCGACGCTTCCGCCGCTCGGCATCTTCAACGACAAGAACGAGATCGACGGCTTCGACGTCGACGTCGCACGCAAGCTCGGCGAGCTGCTCGGCGTCAAGACCGAGATCGTGCAGGTCGGGTCGCCGGACCGCATCCCGTTCGTCAGCAGCGGCAAGATCGATGCCGTGCTCGGCGCCATGACCATCACGGCCGAGCGCCAGAAGGTCATCGACTTCACCGTGCCGCTGCACACCGAGGTGCTGGGCGTGTTGACCACCAAGTCCAAGCCCTACAAGGACTACATGGACCTGAACGACCCTGCCGTCAAGCTGGTCGAGGTGCGCGGCGCTACGCCGGTCAAGCTGGTGCAAGAGAAGCTCCCGAAGGCGCAGCTGCTGCTCCTCGACAACTACCCCGACGCCGTGCGCGCGATCGCCCAGGGCCGCGCCGACGCGATGATCGACGTGATGGACTTCATGACCGAACACACCGCCAAGCACAAGGTCGACTGGCGCATCGTCGACGCGCCGATCGACGTGTACTTCTGCGGGATCGGTGTGCAAAAGGGCAACGACGCGCTGCGCGAGAAGCTCAGCGCCGCCGTCAAGGAACTGCACCGCAACGGCTACGTGGACGAGCGCTGGAAGAAGTGGTTCGGTGGCCCGATGCTGCACGACCCACGCACGGCGCCGAGCTACAAGTAAGCCCACGCCGGCAGGACACAATTCGCGGAGCGCGCGGACGACCTGCGCGCACCGTGCGTCCCTGGCGGAAAGCCCATGCATTTCGACTACACACCGGTTCTCGATCGACTGCCCTATCTCGTCGGCGGTGCGTGGCTGAGCTTGCAGATCGCCTTCCTGGCATTTGCGCTCGGCATGCTGATCGGCCTCGGCGGCGCCTCGGTGCGCGCCTATGGGCCGCGCTGGGCGCGCCGCATCGTCGGCGCGTACGTCGTGTTCTTCACCAACACGCCGCAGCTGGTGCAGATCTTCTTCATCTTCTTCGCGCTGCCCGACGCCGGCATCCTGCTGACGCCGTTCCAGGCGGTGCTGATCGGCATGACGCTCAACGCTGGTGCCTACCTCACCGAGATCCAGCGCGCCGGCTTCGAGTCGGTGCGCCAGCCCGAGCTCGAAGCGGCCGAGACGCTCGGCTTCTCCCGCCTGCAGACGATCCGCTACGTGATCCTGCCGCACATCGTGCGCGTGCTGTTTCCGCCGCTGTCCAACCAGTACATCCTGATGACGCTCGGCACCTCGATGGCCGCCGTTTTCGGCGTCGAAGAACTCACCGGCCGCGCCTACAACATCAACTCCGAGACCTTTCGATCGATCGAGGTGTTCTCGGTCGCCGCGCTGCTCTATATCGCGATCACGCTGATCGCCACGGTGTCGCTCGCCTTCGTCGGCAAGCGCTTCTTCCGCGCCCGGATGAGGTGGTTCTGATGTGGTCGCAGATCGCGGATGAGCTGCCGCGCTTCTTCAGTTACTACAACCTGATCTTCTTTGCGAAGGCGCTGGGCGTGACCTTCGCGCTGTCGGCCATCGGTTGCATCGTGGGTTTCACGCTGGGCTTCGCGCTTGCCGCCGTGCGCATGACGACCCGCCCTGCCGCGAGGCCGCTGCGCATCGCCGCGGCGGTCTTCATCGAGCTGTTCCGACGCATCCCGTTCCTCGTGACGCTGATGCTGGTGTTCTTCATCTTCCAGGCGCTGAACGCCGACCTCGGCATGTTCACCGTG
>Ga0307509_10006950_pt1 | contig 15009 bp, 17 predicted proteins | sample 10_EM_MG_FD_202245 | JGI IMG/M metagenome (GOLD analysis project Ga0307509, IMG submission 202245) | Populus trichocarpa ectomycorrhiza microbial communities from riparian zone in the Pacific Northwest, United States - 10_EM | ecosystem: Host-associated > Plants > Roots > Unclassified | place... | reverse complement strand
AAATGAAGCCCAAGTGAAAAGCCAAAATAGATGTATCGTGACGAAATAAAGACCAAACCCTGAGGTTTATGTTGGCCGAAAGCGGTAAGTATTTTAAGCGAGAGGTAAATAGAGGGCGCGGAGCGTAGCTGTCTTTGTACCTTAAACAAAGGCATATGATTTAAAATAAAAATAAAAATAAAAATCTCAGTAGTTAGAGCTCTTCACGCAACCATCTACAGCCCCTAGTCAGAAGTGTTCGTGATCTGAGACATGTTTAATTGCGGTTGCGCCATAGGCAGCCATGGTGTGGTGGGGTACTTGAGTGGTGGGGTTGCCGGCGCCTTGAGACAACGGGGACGCAGGCGCGAACTATCAATGGGCAACAGGCAACAGGCAACTGGCAATAGACAATGGAATGTCCACGATCAACCAACTGTGTATATAAATTAAATGGTGAAAATAAAAATTAAAGTTATAAATAGTTGCTAATACCTTGTGTACCCCCCCTTTGTCTCCAAAACTGCAGCTACTCTATCAGGCATTGATTTCCACAACTTCTCAAAAGATTCCTCAGAAATTGTCTCCCAAACCAAAGGCAATACTTCTGTAAGTCTGTTCTTAACTGCTTCTTTTCCTCCTGGGGTATCTGCAATCCTTGGATACTGCTGGTGCAATCACCTTTTAAGCTCTACCTATACATGCTAAATAGGATTTAAATCAGGGGAGTAAGAGGGGGTTCCACTACTTCAATAGAATTTCTCTTCTACCAATCCATAATATTATAAGCCTTGTGAACAGGAGCATTGTCTTGCTGAAAGAGAACATCTTGCATACCAAAAGAAAACATTTGACCAATAACAGGAAAAAGATACCTTTTCAAGAGTCTGATATACCTGGTTTTGTTGATATTTTGAGTAATTGGAACTGAAGGCCCTTTTCTCTTACACCAAGAGCATCCCCAAACTATAGTAGAAAAGGGCGATAATGATACCTGTTTCCATACTGGTAATTTCTCCTCAAGGGTCTTCTGGGTTCGCTTCTTTTTTTTTTGATGCAGAAGCAGAATTTAAATATCCAGACCAGTTAACCATTGGAAAAGTAAAGAGGAAAAATTATTAAAAGGTAGGAGGATCATGGCTGTTGAGTACAGTAGAAAGTACGGTCGAAATGTACTTGGTGATGTGGCATTTAGCGAGGTTGCTTACTAAGCTTTCATGAACACTTCTGACTAGGGGCTGTAGGTAATACAATACTCAGACACTGGGGCACAGGCCAAGCCCATTGACAGTGACCTTCCATAGGTGCAAGATATCTAATATACCAACTCCCTTCATGTATGTTACTTTCCTCGTATGCGAGTACTCTATTCCTATAGCGATGGGACTTCCCACAATCACTATATCCCCTACCAAGAAAAGATGTTAGTCTATGACGATAGACTATGTAGCCTACATACACTATATGGGTAGTTTATGATAATCACGATCATCATTTCCCACTATGAACATCTTGCGCAAGGCTGTTTGTTACAAGAAGAGTAGGATATCAGATATCTTGCACCTATGGAAGGTCACTGTCAATGGGCTTGGCCTCTGCCCCAGTGTTTGAGTGTTGTATTACCTAGATGGTTGCATCAGGAGCTCTAACTACTGTCACTTTTTTTTTTTAATTTTTAATCTCATTTATTAATAGCCGGTTCCCCTCCTATTTCGCTGTCACTCATAGTCGGTGAAAGCAAGTGTGACGTGAAAGCAAGTGTGATGTGCCGGACTGTTTTTTTTTCCCAGGGAAAGAAAGCCAAGCCTTCCACCGTAGTGCCAATACTATACCTGGATAGAGGTTCCGTGTTGCCAATCCCCCACCACCCTACCCACTAGCCAATATTGCACCGGCCGATCCAATACCTCCCTCATACTACACGGATAGGGCTTTCCTGGCATCTAGTTCTCTTGTGCAATGCATCAAATTTCATTCCCCTCGAGTGACCGCTCTCTTGGGCAACTCTGGTTCGAATTGCCTGGTGATATTGATCACTTGGACTCACTACCTCTACCGCATCCTCAGTTTTCCCCCCACCAATCCCAGGTTCCCCCCACCAATCCCGGGTTCCCCTCACCAATCCCTGCATATTGGTGCCTAGGAAACCATAATGGTGGGAAATATAGGAAAGCTTGAAAGCAAGCACCGCTTGGATTGTGCAATGAAATGGCTAGAGAAGGCGCCAGATGAGATGGCCAGCACCGCAGCAAAGATGTTTAATGTCAATGCATCATCGATTCGAATGCGTCAACTACGTGAGCGCCGTCAAGAGAGAAACTCCTGTGGTATCTTAAACCAGCATGGTGGGAACAATCTTATCTTGACTGAAGCTCAAGAGCAAGCTGTTTTCGATTCTGTCAAGACCAGTTAGAGATGGGTTTGGGTGCCACACCATCTATACTGTGTGCTACTATCTGCCATCTCCGCCAGCAGGAAAACCGCAATCCCCAATTGCTTCGCTGGTTTCAACTATGGTTAAAAAAGAACCCTGAGCTTCATTCTATTAAGACAAAACATATCGCTCAGGTTCGTGTCAGAACACATAGTGAGGAAGATCTGAAGAACTTCTTCCTTGATTACCAGCATACCCTTTCAAAATATGGCATCCAGCAAGCCAAATATGTTTGCAATATGGACAAATCTGGTGTGAGAATTGGGTGTCCTACGGGAGAGATTGTGGTAGTGCCAACCGAAGTTAAAGCAATATACACTGCCAGTCCTGAGAACCGCAAGTCACTGACAATTATCAAGACAATCTGTACTGATGGAAGCACACCACCTCCCCCTGTTGTAATCTGTCCAGGAGAGAAGATTATGGAGAATTGGATTCAAGATAATCTCAGTGGAGCTGAGGTGATTGCAGTCTCACCAACTGGCTATACCAATAAAGGTATCACCCTTGCATGGCTCAACCACTTTATAAAATATGCTGGTGCCGGTCCTGCTGAACATTGGCGAATTCTCCTTCTGGATGGCCATCTCATATACTGCAAGGATGAATTTGTTATCAAATGCCATGAGAACAATATTGTTTCCTTCCAGTTTTCTTCATATCTCACACATGTTCTACAACCACTCGATGTTGGTGTGTTTCGTCCTTGGAAGCATTATCACAATAAAGCCATCCACCATGCGCTTCACTCACTTTATATGGAGTACACTATATCTTCCTTCTTTTGAGATTTGAGCAGCATTCGTGAGCAGACCTTTCAGCCATATGCCATCAAGAATTCCTTTCTTGAGTCTGGGATGTTTCCTGTATCCTACAAAAAGGCCTTAAAGAAAATGCGCTATTACAACAAAGGAAAACATATTGCAGAACAACCTGAGACTGCACAGCCATCTGGAGGAGCTTCTGAGACTCATGATGTACCATCCATTGAGGAAGATGGTCAGTTGAATCTTCCTACTCTACCTAGCAGCTATTTTGAGTCCAACAAAGGGATTGGAGAGTGGATTGACTGGGCTGAAACCTTTAGTTCAACTTCCAGGGCAAGGTTTCAAAAATGGGCAAAGGGAACTGAGATATCACTTGCTCAAGCTGAACTCCAACAACAATCTTACCACAATGTTCATGCACGAATTCAAGAGGCGGCCAAGCACAAAAGCAAATCCCAGCGTGTGATTCAAAAAGGTGGTGTGATAACTGTTGAGAATGCAAGACTTAGACAGCAGGAGAAGGCTGAGAAAGAGAAGGCTGCTGCTATTAAAAGGGCTCAAAAGCATATTCAAACAGCAGTTAATAAAGCAAAAGCTGCACTAAACCGTCGTAGTATCAGTGCTCGCAAGGCTGAGAAGCAGAGAAAGCAGCAAGTTAAAGAGATGCAGTCAAAGGGTGAAATCATCCGAGCTGAGATGCTGATCCCAATTCCTGATCCAGAGAAACATCCTAGTCCTGAAGATCTTGAATCATTACAGCCTCCCCCTGATTTACTTCAAGCTCTATTGATATTAGAGCCTATAGCTTCAACTAATTCAGGTACTATTGATCCTCAATTTCTTGCTCTGGATAGTCAAATACCAGATATTGAGATTTATACTACAAGAGAGGCAGCTGAGGCAAGATATGGTTTGGGACATAGTATTACAATGGATGATGGAGAGAATTGTGCTGAAGAATCTGATTCTGATTCTTCATGTATATCATCAGACTCTATTATGAGAAATGCTAACTTTGTATCTATAGATTGAGACTTTGTAGCTAAAAAAGCAATAGAGATTCTATTCTTGCTGGAGACATCCTCTTCAGGCATTCACAGGGCCGAAGACTGCTCTACAACCGGTCCCAATGAGTTTGTTATCCTTGACCTTTTACTCTATGTATATTATGTAAGCCTCTTGTGGGAAAAAATTAAAAACGGTCCGGCACGTCACACTTGCTTTCGCGTCACACTTGCTTTTTCGCCGAATATGAGCGACAGTGCAATAGGAGGGGAATTGGCTATTACTTGTTTCTGTCGGGGCAAATGCACAACTATGCTTATCCTACGGTGCAAGAAACAATGGACATTCGGTCAGTACAGCTATGTCATCCAAAACCTCCATCTACAGTCAATCCCGCTATTCCCAAGCTAAAACCCTCTGACCCTGCCCGAAAAAGAAACCTCCATCCTGTACTATGGGTAGAAACTACAAGGAGATGAGAAAATGAGCCTGAAAGCCATGAACGAATAACCTCCACGAAAGGCTAGCCTAAAAGTAAAACATCCCCACCTGAGAGTAGACACCACCAACAAAGGAAAAACATAGCCACTCCCCTAAGTCAAACCACCTATAAGCTAAACTGTAGTAGAACACCACCAGGCCCAGCTCCAGAAGGAATAGGGACTCCTGTATGTCAGGTCTCGGGGACACACCGAGGGGAAAAATATTCCTGGAGGCATAAAGCCCCCCCAGCCAACGGTCAGGAAGAACAACCAACTTTGAGGTAATGCCGCCTAACGAAGGAAGGCTCTTGCCAGTCATAGGAAAATCAGGTCGGCTATTTCGGGAAACAGGACTCGGATAAAATGAAGGTTTAAACATACTCCCCTTGTCATAGGACATCAGAAGGTTCAACAACCCTATGATAGATAGCTACAATGACTATCACCTTTGCCCAAATTATTATTATAATTATTTTTAGACATCATTACGCTTATTGAGCCCGAAGGCTAGGAAGCGGTAACTACAATACATCTGGGACACCTGTGTGTCCAGTCGGTTATCTGCCTCCTACTACATGATAGTGTCCACTTTTGGTTGGCCTCCCAGGATAAGCGCTAACAACCCCTTTAATAAAGGAAATCATCCACTCCGCCAAATGCCTAACCAATAAAAGGAAATACATGTATAAACCTAGTCAGCCCTGTTCCTCCTCTCAGTTGCTCCCTGATGTGCTTGAAGGTAGGTGGGGCATTCTTTGAAGTCTGCCTGGTGTCAATCTCCGCAGTTGCTGCATTTGAGAGTGGTGTGAAGGCACTGTTTGCCCTTGGTAGAGCAGTCAAATTGGCCGCAGGTATGGAGGTAGGCTGGGTGTTGCCCAGCACATAGATTGCAGTGGGTGTCATTTGCACACTTGGAGGTGTGGTGTCCAAAGGTTAAACAATTGTTACATTGGGTGTCTGGTCCAAAGGTAAGGTATTTCTGAACTTTGAACTTTCTACCAAAGAGTGAAAGACCAGAGGTAATGGCTTTGGTTGCTGCATCGTTGCCTACAATTGTAAGAACGATGGTGGATGCTGATTTCTTGGAATGCTGGGCTTCTGTAGTGAGCCATCTAGGAGGGCGGTGGAGGTACATGCCAGGGTTGAAGTCTTGGACTTCAGACTGGACAGTGGTACAGGAAGTAGAGGTAGGAATGCCGTGGATGATACCCTTGTGCCAGATTTCATCCTTCCTAAGTCCAGTTGCTGCAGGTATGGTGGCTCTGATGGCTTCCTCAATGGCAGGGCAGTGAGATTTGAGGACAGAGAGGGCAGGAGTATTGTCTTTGGTGATAAGTTTGATGTTATGGTTGGTAGTGAACGCTATAGTAGCAAAAGGAGGTTTCTTGATTGCAGAGTTGATAGTGTTTCTGATGGTGAGGTTGGTGTTGTCAGGGAGTTGTTAGGTGGGAGCCTATCTCAAAGTCTTGTGAGATAACTCAGGCCGATAATCTTAATCGTAGACGGAGATTGTCTAGGAAGACTCAATGTCTTAAGGAAAGGTAGATAAAGTGATAAAAGATTTTCTAGCTTAAACAATTTTATATTGATAAGATCCCTTCTCCGTTGCTTGATAATGTTCAAATAGCTTGGGAGGTACCTCAATATTTATATGCCGCATCTGGGTGGTGGCGGGCTACATCTAGTTCTCATATTAACTAAGTATCTACTAACAAACCCTAGCTTCTTTTAAAAGTGCGAGCACCATTTGACCCTGACAATTCTGCTATCTCACTCGACTTCCGAATCGTAACACCATAAGTTTTCCTCATGGTACTCCCACACATTAGTCCATTGATTACGATCCATCTTCGTCGACATGGAGTCTTTGCTTACCATTGCATATGCAGAATGGTCTCCATGATTGAACCAACAAAGGGGCCAGCTTTGTTATCAAACCTTTCAGCATTGCAGATGTATTCTGCATTCGACAGCTGCGAGGCATAAGATAGACTTGTCCCGATATTCGCACCAATAGCCATTATCTCTTTATAGTCATGTCGTTATCGTATGGTTCCATCAGTATCTGAAGAATACTAGTCACGTATGTGAGTGCGAGTATGCTTAATTCCTCAAACTAATTCATCCAACAACATCATTCACTTCTGCGACTTTCATCGCAGGAGCGTGGAGTATAGAATGTGTTGCTTAACCATTGTCCACAAACACGTCCTGTTACTTAGTGACCCCCTTCGCGACCCTTGTCTTTAGTGCTCAGTAAGCTTATGTGACCTTGGCCGATTTGGCTCGAACAACTTGTATAAGCTCGCAAAAGGCCTTCCCTCATATATCCTGCGAACGGGATCCGGTCGGACGGATGGCCGCAACGTATACGGGGATACGAGGTGGGCTCCAATGACCATCTCCTTGGTGACGGGACGCAACTACGATGGAGTCTGCCAATGTAGCGCCGTCCCAAGGCTGGTGCGGGAGGCTGGTATTGGCTTGTCCTTTTGAACTCCGACTCCTAAAGTAGGGTAACTATAGGTTATTATTCACTAATAGAAGGCTGAGCCTTTCGATATGCCTAACAGGAGTGCTGTGCCATTTCTCTCAATAACAATAGTACAGTCGCGTTTGGTCAAAACAGAAGGGATTGCCTTCTTGTTTGTTGGAAGTGTAGTGGTTGGGGCAGCAGGTGCTCTGGCAGCTTTCTGGGCCTATGTAAGGGTAGGGCATGGTGCAATTGGTCTTGATAGGGGGGTAGTGGTGGTGGCAGGAGCAGGTTGTTTACCCTGTTGCTGTTGTAGTTGAGTTGTAAGGGTGGTAATCTGATCTTTTAGGTCCTGAGTATCCTTGATGTGACGTTCTTGAACAACTTTCAAGTGTTTCTCAAGGGCCTCAAAGGTCGTCAAGAGGTATTGGTAACAATCAGCCAAGGATTTGTTGTGATTGATTAGGGCATTGGTTTCATGTTGGAGAGATTCAAGGGTGGTAGATTTGCCATCATGGGCAGAATGAGAGGTGTGGGAGACAAATGTTTGGACAGGAGAAGGGGAATCTTCTTCCATCCAGGTGTCGTCAGGAGAGGTGGGGGCTTCAGAGCGGTGTTGGTTGAATGGAGGGGCAAGGGGGTTTCCACCCGACCTCCCTCTGCCCCTTTGTCTATTAGACATCAGAGGTTGGGCTGGAAGAACTCTGTTGATAGAGGTCATAAAGTAACAAATAGGCAGGGATGATTTGTTGATGAAAGGTTTTTAAAGTGGGGAATGAAGTGGTGAGGGTTGCTTGTTTACTAATGAGGTGAAAGCTTGGCTAAAAATTTGGTGTGGTTTTTTCTTTCACTGTGCTTGTAATGGCAGCGGAGTGACCTTAGCCCAAATGGTATAACAAGTGGGTCTCGTGTACTTGGTATGCTGCCTTGCTTGGGTCCAATACTGCAATAGGCAATTCAGTGAACTTCGGTTGGTCAAAGGACCCAAGGCCTGGACGGTTGTGAAGATGGAGCTGTACGCTTTATATGATGCTTTCGTAAGAGTAGCTGAGGAAGATGTCCCCCGGGTTTGTTTGTTTTCTGACTCACTCGGTGCTTTACAAATGCTAGCCTCGATGCATGAGCATGGTGACATGGTGCCGGTTTGGGATGCCTTTGTTCCTCTCCTCAACCAGTTCCAGGAGGTTGCTTTTGGTTGGTCTCCAGGACATGCCAGCATCAGCGGAACCGAGATAGCAGATGTCGGGGCAAAAAAGTCGGCTCTGGAGGGACTTCCTGTGATACGATCGCTGGGTCTGGACATCGGTTGAAGGCGTGTGCCCAAGGAGTACACTCGCGTTCCAAAAGTTCCGGCACCCAAGCTGGTACTGTGACACAAAAAGGCAATATTGGATGTATTATTATGTAGAGGTACTTTAGAATTAAATCAGGTCATCGACTGGTAATCGCTCAGGTATCACCTTCTTCCCCGCTTTCTCCCTCCTGACTACCAAACCACGATAGCCTAACTTCCAGCCATAGAACAAAAACGAAATGGCACCTCCACATGCTTATCTAAATACCCTGGAATCATGTCGAGGTACATATACATAATAATACATTCACTATATGATTCTATGTCACGGTACCAGTCGGGGTGCCAGAACTTTTGGAATGCGAGTGTACCTGCTACAGGAATAGACAGATTGGCATAGGTCGGAAGGTCACCACTATTATGTAAGGATTCCTGGACGAAGCCCCGTTCATCTTCGCACACTATCATGCCTTGATGACTACGTGTTAATGGTTAATGAGGCTCTGGTCGGGGGTTGGTCAGAGGGGGCATGAAGAGTACGAGGATGGAGAGGAACGCTTCCACCTCCACAAGTGTCCCAAATACTCTGCCGGGATTCTGAGGTTATGCATTAGTGATGATAAAGGGATTTCTGAGTGGAAAACGTGGTGGCTGCGACATTGCTATTTGGGCCTGGGGATTCTGAGAGCGGCCAAATACACTGAAGATGCCATGGTGATAGCAGGCAACCCATTCAGGGGCACTGTTTTTAGAAACAATGATGGTGGTGTGATTACAGAAAAGATCGCTTTCAATTGCCAGAGGCGTGACATCACATCATGCGACGGGTCAACTGTTTACGACTGGTGGTGAGAATACTTGGGAGATGGATTGTGATAGTGGACCTGCAAGGCAAGGTATCGGATGTATGCCCCGCATGCCACGAGATACGCGACCTCCATAACCATTTTGCAAAACACGCTGACTCCGCTCATAAGGTGACCAAAATCTTTTGAAGGCAGACTGTGGACCTTGTAGATACCTTGTCGACCGGGGTTCACAACTTGATGGCCTTATGGGTGGACCTTGGTGGAGGGGTTATGACTGCCGTGGCGGACTGCCAGTGGTGTGGCAGGTGCCGCTATCGGAAGGGTGGAGTTGTGACGCACCTTAGGAGAATGGATGGTGATCGATGTTTTACGAAGTTGTGGGATGAATTTGTGTTGTGGCTTGCAGATTTTTCGACTAAATTGGATGTGGAAGTTGGCGAGTGATTTTGTAGTTTGTGTGTTTTGCTTTGTTTTGTTTTATTTTTATTTGTTTTGTTATACCGTAAAAACCCTTTAAATCCACCATCGGAGATCGGGCTCAGCTCTTGCGCAATTGGATAAGCGAAATTATGCCAAGAGATTGAGTGACCGGCCATGATGCCGAAATTTCCAAGCTTCAACGTCCACAACTTCAAGTACATGCAAATAGAAAATTAATCCTCAAGATCTGTAGATACAAATTCAATTTCTTCGTATCCCTCATTCTCTATTGCTCCCCCATACACAAGTGATCCTAAATCCCTTCTCCAGTCACCAATTTCCAAGCCCATAAAGCCCTTCACATCTAGCTCATGATCAAGGCTTCCATCAATGGGAAGCGTAAGACCAACTTTCCGAAAGGATCGCTGAATAACTTCTCCTTTTTCTGCATGAAACTCATAGAAGGCCTTGCCAATACAATGAGTTATCATGATTCGCCGATCCCGGGGTGTCCACTTCTCAAACTCTTCCATCGACTCGAGTTGAAAAATGCGCTCATTTGTAAGATACCGGAGACGTTCTTTTAGGGGTTTGTTGATGGAGACATCTAAGGGCTGGACGAGGCTGGTGCATCCGGCAGGTATAAAGGAGGGTGTAATGTTAGACTTAGATAGAAGATCTAGGATAGCAGAGGTTTTGTGGGATCCCATTAAATCCATAGCGAATAGAGTAGGCCGGCCGCCAAGTACTGGAAGGAGGTGGTTCGTGATGTATCGCTCGAATAAACTTTCGTTCATATATGCTGTTGGGTTATACTCTACTAGTACCCGGGGGTCATACTGCTCCTTCTCATTCCCCAGCCTTTTACCTGTGCCATGAAAGATTATCATGGGAGGTATTCTAGCAATACCATCTCCAAATACACAAAGTACCAGGCTTGCATGCCTTTTCCCCCAGCCTGACTTTGATTCCTTTGCCCAAATAGTCTTTTCACCTATAGAGTTGTAGGTCTTGCCATCCAGAAACTCGAAGGGCATAGGGGTTTCGTCGAGATTACATATATTGGAGAGCTCGTATCTTCCAACCGGATGCTGTAGAGAAACCTCCCAAAAACATGCCGTACGAGGTTGCGAGTTCCGACGATTAAATCTTAGCCAGTTAATGACTAAGATTCGATAATCTTCGGGCAACTTCTGCGCTGTTTTTGTGATGCTTCGTAAACTGATCCGGTGACGGCTAAGAAAACCTCGAAACCACCGATTGCTAAAGGAGAATATGGCTGCATTCACGTCGGGATAAACAGATCGAAAGAGAAAGGTAGATTGAATTCGAAACCATTCCTGCTTCACTATCCTTCCTGCTTTCCTTCGCTCTATAAACTCACTATATAGCTTATCTTCCAGCTCAGGCCATAGTACCCGTCGACTATACCCCAATTCTCCCTCCTGTTTCTTGATTGCCGAGTTCTTTCCTACTCGCTCAATTTCTTTTTTCTTTTTAACCCAGTCAGATATCGTCCGCCGAGGAATTTGGTAAACTTCGGAAGCTTCCTGCTGTGTTGGTTGCCGATATCCTCGCTCAAACGGTAGTGAAATTTCGTGATGCTCGAGGAACATAAGTACTCGTAGCTTTTGACTCTGGCTGTAGGTTCTCTCGATATACTGGATTGGTTTTATGGTAAACTGACGCTCTGCTATAGTCTTCGGTTTTGGACCTCGATGGATTTTTGGCTTTCGAATTGGTGGCATTTTGACTATTTTGACTGGTTTGTACTTTCTTTCTTCTCTTTTTGCTGGCACTTTATAGAACTCACATCTCATACCACTCCACTTATCCGTCTTCTCCATATTCGCTTCTTGTTTCCAATTTAGTTTACAGGTTTCCTTTGTGACTCAACATTATTCTAAATTTTAAATATCTTCTATGACTATTTTGAAAGATGCGTCAGAGGATTCCTTATATCTAGTTCACTTCTCAGAATACGAGGGCTGCTTGGGTTTGATATCGTCTGTGCGAACTTTTTTAATTTTACGGTCATCACCGGTCACTCGATCTCTTGGCATAATTTCGCTTATCCAATTGCGCAAGAGCTGAGCCCGATCTCCGATGGTGGATTTAAAGGGTTTTTACGGTATATGGTAGGCCGTATGCCTGGATTGATAGTGTCTTCCTTAATAAATTATAGTAAGAGAACCTCAAGTAATCCTCTGCCAAGACATATGAGGTACGTTTGCTTACTCATACAAATCTCGTTGTCAGTGCAATCTCGTTGTGGGTGCGACCGCTTTACCTTCCCCTGTCACCAAAGGAGTCCGTTCGTCTCCAATCTTGTCCACAGTTTTAGTCAATACACGCACCATGGCTTCGCCCCAAAGCTCTCTCTTGAAGCGTGCTATCGCTAATGGGTATAACCCATTGGTGGAAGGACTAAGAGCTACGGAGTATCCGCAGCTAAATGGTACCCTTTCTCCTCTTCGTAGAGTAGTCATATGTCTTGAGCCGGGTTGATATTCAAATGTTTGTTTAGAAATAACATATCTCGACCATGCCGGAACGACCCTCTACGCGACCTCCCTAATTCACGCCTTCTCCGAGGACCTTTGCACAACCCTGTACGGCAACCCTCACTCCCCCTCCCCCTCCTCTCAGCAAACCACCAAAAGAATAGATGACATTCGGCACCGCGTGCTCCACCTTTTCAATGCCGATCCCCAGCGGTTTGACATTGTATTCTGTGCAAACGCCACTGCGGGAATGAAGCTAGTGCTCGAAGGGTTCACGGCTCAAAAGGACGGCTTCAAGTATCGATACCATGTGGATGCCCATACAAGCCTCGTCGGGGTGCGGGAGCTAGCGAGCGAGGCTACCTGTTTCTCTTCTGATGCCGAAGTGGAACTTTGGTTAAAGGGGGTATGCGCGGATACGTTTGGGCTGTTTGGGTGGCCAGCGCAGTCCAACTTCTCTGGACGACGGCTGCCAAGGGATTGGGCTGCGAGACTTCGAGGTAACCGGCCAGGATGGTATTCCCTGCTTGATGCCGCGGCGTTGGTTACTTCCGCCCCCCTTGACTTGAGTGATGCTCGAGCGGCGCCGGATTTCACGGTACTAAGTTTTTACAAGATGTTTGGATTTCCAGATCTGGGAGCGGTAATCATACGGAAGGACTCTGCCGACATACTCCAGTCACGGCGGTACTTTGGCGGCGGAACGGTTGACGCGGTCGCAAGCAGGAGCCAGAGCTTTTATGCACGAAAGGCAGATTCAATCCACTCGCATTTGGAGGACGGGACTTCGGCTTTCCACTCAATACTTGCCTTGGATACCGCCATTTCTACTCACAAACGATTATACGGTAGCTTTAGCAATATCTCCCGTCATACATTCTCACTCATGCAAATTGCTCACGCACTGCTCAGTGAACTTACGCATGGAAATGGGCATAAGCTTTGTCAGCTCTATACCTCAGGAGGGCACACTTCTTCGGTAACACAGGGGCCTATAATAGCTTTCAACATGCAACGCGCAGATGGATCGTGGATCGGATACGTGGAGGTGGAGAGGTTGGCATCTGTTAAGAACATCCATATTCGCACAGGGGGATTGTGTAATCCCGGTGGTATTGAATCATCGGTCGGCCTCGAGCCCTGGGAGATTGAGCAGAATTATCTCGCCGGACATAGGTGTTGGGATGAACATGATATCATCCGCGGGAAGCCAACTGGTGCTATCAGGGTCTCACTCGGGGCCATGAGCACTATCGACGATTTGATAGTGTTCACTAAATTCCTAGAAGAATTTTATCTTGACAAGGAGTCCGTTAGTCAGGCTCTCCAGGGGCCGATTGGGAAGCCTGAGGCCGTGGTTGAGAGTTTGACCATCTGTACTTTCCCAGGAGGTGACGGCCATTCACCCGCTAACTTGATGTAGATCCTATCAAGTCGTGCGGAGGATTCAAGATACCTCCCGGTGAATGTTGGGAAATTCGACCTCATGGGTTTGCTTGGGATAGGGAATGGTGTCTGGTGCACTTGGGGACTGGATCGGTGATTGATCAGAAAAGGTTGGGCATCCTTGTTTAATTTACGGGAATTGTTTTGCCAACCCATTTTAGATACAACAAAATGGCTCTCATCCGCCCCCGGGTCGATCTCATATCTGGATACCTAGAGGTCTACCTGCACAATCTCACCGTCGCCCCACTCAATATACCCCTCTCTCTAGCTCCATCAGCAAGTTGTACCTTAAAGTCCGGTCGGTCCCGAGTTTGCGGCGACGAAATCGCGGCCCTAACATACACTTCCCCGCACGTCGCCGACTTCTTCACTTCTGCCGTTGGCGTCCCCTGCACTCTCGCGCGATTCCCTGCTGTGTCGGAGAACCGGCACTTCAAGCCCCATCTCAAAGCATCGAGCTATGTTCAAGAGAAAGACGGCAGGATTGCACCAATACTCTTGTCAAACGAATCCCCAATTCTTCTAATCAACAGCAGCTCTATAGACAAACTAAACGAAACGATTAGGTCTACGGGCGGGAAGCTGGCGAAGCCCGAGGTATTCCGCGGGAACATCGTGGTCCGCGAAACGACTGTGGTAAACCGAGCCTATGCGGAGGACTTTTGGAAGCATGTAAAGATTGGACAAGAGTACTTTCAGGTACTATATTCTCCCACTTTTGGCAATCTCTAGACTATAGACTGAAGGAAGGCTAGCTTCTCGGCCCCTGCCGCCGCTGCCACATGGTCTGTGTAGACCAGGAAACGGCAGAAAGGAATGAAGAACCTTACGTCACTTTGGTGAAGACAAGAAGGATGGATGGAAGGGTTTTGTTTGGACAGCATGCTATGCACTTGCCTCTCCAGAACGGGTCTCGGGTGCCGAGGATTAGGGTTGGGGATGTTGTTAGGGTTTGGCAGGACGGGGACAGGGAGTTTGTGGATGAAAACCCTTTGGTGGATCAAGCTGGTGTCGCTTAAAATTTTCCATAGTATAATACAAGTACATTCTATGATACTCGTCGTTTATTTTCCTGTTGCATGTGGGTGTTGATATGCGCAGATGATATTCCCAGAGTGTACTGACGGATCCCCTCTGACTACGGGCGTTCTTTAGTGGGTATTTGGCAGGACGGATTATCGATGTCACAATAGACTAAAGATCGAAAGAAAGAAAGGTAAAAAGAATCATCCGATCCAAGTCCCATGCGCAGAACAAATCTGGATCTCGTCGTCTCCACTTGAGCATGTCCCCAGAGCCCCCCTTTTAACTACCAAACATGATAACTAGCTATGACAAAACAATTGCGCAAATTTAAAAATATCAAAGCCCGCTAGGTGTTTCCCAACAACTC
>Ga0307509_10006949_pt1 | contig 15011 bp, 12 predicted proteins | sample 10_EM_MG_FD_202245 | JGI IMG/M metagenome (GOLD analysis project Ga0307509, IMG submission 202245) | Populus trichocarpa ectomycorrhiza microbial communities from riparian zone in the Pacific Northwest, United States - 10_EM | ecosystem: Host-associated > Plants > Roots > Unclassified | place... | reverse complement strand
TGGGACAATGACATGCATTTTGGGCCGAAGCGGACCGCGGGAATTTCGGGCCATTACTCCGAGGCGCGGAGCGGAAGCATGCGGAAGTCGTCGGGAGACGCGGAAGCGGGTGGGAAGCAGTGGAAGTCAGTGGAAGACAAGCGGAAGGTCCGGAAGACGTGCGGAAGCTGGTGGAAGACCAGGAAGGGGTCGGAAGGGGTCAGGAAGGCCCGGAAGAGGTCGGGAAGGCCGTGGGAGAGGGCGGAAGAAGCGGGAGGACTTGGGAAAGTAACGGTACGTTACAGCCTCGCAGGACTTGACGAGAGCTTTGAAGGCCTCGAATTTATCCAGGTCATCTTGGAACTACCGGCAAGGCCAATAAGAACCAGAGTCGAGCGCACATGAGACCACCCACATGAAATTCTGGCTGCCACAGATGAGGCACGCCTGAAGTGTCCACAACGGAAAATTCTTTGCCCCTCACCTGTTGCCTGTCTACCAAAGGGTTAAAGGTGGTTTCCAATTCGTCCTAACACGAACATCAGTGGAGAAACTTTCACGCGGAGCAGCCATACTTCCACCTCGATCGGCTGTAAATATGTGCCGTCTTTTATTTGCTGGAAGGGAACCAGCAATTTTGGGTTTTTCTTGCGGCTTACACGGCGCTCGCCTGAAGCTCTTCGTCAGCCAAAACGAGCAGTCAAGGACACTCTGCCTAGCTTGCCTGTGTTTGCAAATGACCACGATCCTTTCTTCGTTAGCGTCCGTTTCCGATCCGAGCATCTCGGCGGACCTGCTCAGATGTCACAACCATATCCCTGCATGTGAGTACTTCATGCTTGCCGGAGTCAACCTCTCTCCTGCGAGACCTCTTCCTGGCCCGAGCATTCTCCTCCGTATCTGGGTCGCTTTGCTCGCGTTCGTTCGCTGCCGCTGCCGCTGCCATGTCATCTGCCGGAGATCCACCCCTGGCTCCTTCTCCTGCGGCAGCATCCTGTGCATCGCGTTCATCTGTCACCATGATCGACCGACGAAGTTGAGAGAGAGGCCAACCTACGGAGAGGGCGGTTTCTCCTTTGACACAAAGCAGGAAGGAAGCCAGATCGTCTTCCTCTATTTCCGGTGATTTCGCTTATAGGAGTCAGTTTCTTGCTAAGGCAGGCCCTTGAAATGACATACTGGAAAAAAAGTCGCGCTCTTCCGCTGGCAGGCTGCTGAGTTCGGTCATTGGGAGATTCGCGAAGAAAGTCTGCATGGCCTGGTAAATCGGCTCTCGACCAGTCGCCACCTTAATTAATGCCCTCCACAAGTTGAGCTCGACGCGAACGAGGATATTGGGTTTTTCATTCCCGAATGCCTTGGCCAACTAGGCCGGGCTGTCAACTTGTCCTAGAGAAGACGGACGGCGACTTACCTGCAGCATGCGGGACTGGTCCCATGCATTGTTGTGCATTTTTCTGCCTGTTAGCAAGTATAATGGACTGAAGAGCAGAGCTGCGTGGAGAGGGTGTCTTAACTTGGAAAGCTCCTTGCCCTCTCGGAACTCGTCAAGGTATTCTAGTTCTTCCTGCGTCAGTCGAGCTGATTGGGCAATTGACCTACGACCGGGCAAGAAGTTAGTGACCAGCTCGGAGCACCGTCGATTCGACACCCACGCGTTGACCAGCGGATGGCTGTCTGGAATGTTTGGAACCGCCTGACGACCATCCAGATATGATAATTTATGGCTAAATCAGAAAGGCTCACAAGTTTCTCATTCGCGGTGTGTCCTTTCAGCATGAAGGACAGATGGAAAGCCGCTGCCTGTAGATTGTAGAGCATGTTTGATCCCTTCGCTTGTTTTGAAAATCCATGCAAGGCTCTGAACAGCATCACCTGCAATGTGTAATCGTCGAAGTTGGTGGCGACTAAATCCGTGGACGTGCTGATCGGAGGCTGTGTTGGCGCGAAGAACCGTTCCAACCCATTCATGCCTCTCTGGGCTTCCTCCAACGACAGGACCCAGTCTTCCAGTGGCCAATGCTGACCAGCGCACTTTTAAGGAACACGACAGCGAGCTTTCGATGTCGTACTCACCTTGCCATCAGGCACTAGCCCTTGTCGGGGTAGTTTCCCGTATCGTGGATTACGAAATGGCACCAGAAGGGATTGTAGAGCGTAGAAGACATCCATCAACCTATAGGCCGAGATAACGCTGCAGAGCCTCCTTCCAGTGGCCGGTGATATGTCAACGGCGGATGGAAAAGTGACCGTGCCTGGTTTGACTACAGTCATCGCCTGGCGCACATCCAACGCCTCCATTGAATGGGACCTGTTGTGGAGTTGCATTTCGAGCTTATGCATAGTGTTGAAGAAAACCTGTTTCAAACATCAGGAAGTGAAATCTGTGGCGGGTACAGTAAAAGCGAACAGCACAAGTGGGGTCTTTTGGCATTCCATCGTCTGGCTGCAGCACGAAATCAGAGATCCACGGAAACGTGGACAAGACGGCTGACATGGCGCGTATTCTACCGTCTTCTGCTTAGTATGATCCTGCAAAGGGTATGAGTTGACGCACGGCATCTGCTCTTCAGTATCGGACATCTTGTTTCAGCGTTTGCAAATGGTAAAGGGTCGAGAGGCAATGGCCTGTGACAGTGTTCGTAACTTCGTTTTGGGCACATGACTCGAGTGCTGTCACGGTCATGTTCGTCGATGACGTCACATTTGCGGTGTTTTGAAAGTGATGTAATCCAGTAGGGCTCTAGGTAATTCCTGTCTGTGTTGCTCGTAGAAATGGAACGTAAGACTTCCCAGATCCAACGGGGGCAGCAAAGTCGATGGCGGTCCTGACCTGACGGTATGGTCGAATTTCACTAGTCCGAATGCGGCGAGACCATGACACTGACCTGTGACCCAGACTATTGAGAGAACGAACCACCTGTTTCAGCGAGCATTCGGAGGGGGTTTAACTGATCGGGCATGGAAAAGCATGCGTGCAAGACCAGCCTCGGTAATTCAAACGACAATGGGCACGCCCAAGTCTAGATGGGCTTTTAGCATCCCAGTCAAGCCCGCATGTCCTGCAGCCACGAATGTAACATGAGAAGGCGCGCCATAAGTAAGCCCATGAGGTGTAGTCTTAGAGCACTGCTCTTGCCTGGATCAGTTGAGAATCAATGCAGCATGCAGGATCAATCCCCGACACACCAATTAAGGAAAAGCCTTTTCGCCTAATTTCTCTCCGTGTACCGTGTCTGAGTCAGTCAAGTTGGGGAGGATGGCAATGGAACATCCACGCAAGTTCCTGGCAACAATGTTGCATCGAAAATTGTGGCCCTCTGTCGTACTGAACGCGTCAGGCGTCCATGCTGGTCTGTCTGCTGCATCCGCATCACCTTCGGATTGGAGTAGGGGTCCCAGCCAGGAAAGTCAAAGCCAACCATTGAAAAGCGATGCCAGCGAAGACGACGACGTATGACCAAAACTGAGTGTCATCCAGCCCTCGCGGTTCCTTGCGAATTCAGGACTTCGACCCCTTCGTGTTCAAGGGACTTCGCCGTGGGGTCTCAGGAACAAATACGTGACAACAGTTGCTTTCCGTCTGTCAGTTTCACATCACCTTCACTCGACCAATGTTGCTCGACATTGTTGTGTCGTATCTGACGATAATATATGCCCACCTCCTGCTCAATTCTCTAGGTAAGCTATCTTTATCATCTTTAACCCGATACTGATGATACTGCCAGATTGCAGCTTGATGACACTGCATGCATCACCAGCCGCCGTTCGCTCCCTTGCTAACAACAATTTATACTTGCCTGCAGTGGGTGGAGAAAGTTGTGCGTTTCCTTGGCTCTCCATCTCTATGTTTCCTGTGCAAGTCAACCCGTCCACCTCTACGATCCAAGCCTTATCTGTGAAGCAAAACATGTCTATGTCTATGCCTCCGAGCTTGTCTCGTGCTACGCCAGCGGTGCAAGCCCATCCGCTTACCTCTACCTCTATGCTTCCATGTTTGTCGCAAGTTATGGATGCGGCACAAGCCACTTTGCTTGCCTCTCACACAGGATGCAATTCTGTTTTGAGGGCTGCTCTAAGCGTGTGCTTTCTGCTACCTGTACCTTTGGTGGAGGCTTGCTCTGTTGTCGTCTCCCTTTTAGTCGGAAAGATCAAATTGTATTTGCAGAGATTTTGTTGCCGACGCCATGACTTTTTAAACCGCGTGAGACTGCTGTATGACTCTCAACCCACGTATCCTTTTGTAGGGCTCAATGTCCTCCTGGACGTCTCTCCACTGAAATTCCTGTGTCAGTGGGTATTATACTTCAAATCTCGTCCGCATTCGGCTGGCCCACAAATGACAAGCTCGCGAAACGGTGGTTGTACTCGGTTCATGGGAGGCGGTACGCCCGGGTCACACACCTTGAAGGGGAGCTTCCTGTCATTGTATTGCTTGAATGTCTCTGATGTGGATGGGCTCCAAGACACTGATTTTAGCTTTGTTCAGTATGCGACCCTTCACGAGGCGTCCATTCTGTGCAACCGGGATAGTGGCATCCTGCCTGTCCGGTTGCCTGTTCATTGTATCTCAGAATGGTTGACTCGCGACGAGCTGCGCAATATGGCGTTGCTACACAATATGGCGTTGCTACACAATATTCGCTGGAAATCAAGGGATCAAAAGCCTGCTCTGAGAGCTTTGTTGACCAATCATAACTGTGACGTTTGTGATGAGCATATTTCCTTGTTTCGTTCTCGCGATGTTCTTTTGGCCAACCAAGAACGAAATCGGGCGTCTCAGAAGAAAAATGGTTTGAAAGCAGAGGCGCTTAAAAACGACAGCTCTATCAAACTGTTGCCTCATTCCATGTCCCTGATGAATGATAAGACTGTGAGCATGGGTCCGACGCCAAAAATATCCTATTCGCCCCAGACGTTAAACATATCGTTTCTCAGGTCATATTGCGCTGATGGCCACCGGCTGGAGGAACATGAAGAATCAGAGTTTAGATTCATCGACCATGTCCCGCTCACCGAGGCTGCAGCTCTGTGCAAACGAGACAGCAGCGTGGTTCCATTCCGTTTGCCTATTGAACATTTTGTGAATTGCTTAACTCGAAATGAACTTCGAAGTATGGCATGGCTACACATGATTCCGTTCCGGTCGAGGGATCGCAAACCAGCCCTAGCAGCCCTATTCACCAACCACAAGTGCGATGTTTGCAACAAGTATGTATCCCTTTTTGGACCTCACAATGTTGCAAGATCAAGACCTGAATCTGATGCTGAAGGGCAGACAAAGACCCATGAAAAGCTTGAGTCGACCCGCGAGACCCCACCTAGATTTCCTCCTCACCCTCCGTCCTCTCCGCAGATCGAGCAGATTGTGAACGACTTTTGCATCTACACCAGCCCCTCTGCTTTTGAAGAGTCGGGTTGTGCAGCCTGTGGCGAACTGAAACTCCGTACCGATTTGACCGCGATTCAAGATAGTGAATGTGATCTGTCATCGCTGGTTTCCAATGGCACAACAAGGAAAGAGCGTCTAAGATCCGAGGATCCAGTGCAAGAGCTGAAAGGACCCATTATCGACGAGTCCTGTAAAGACATCTGTGCGACTTGTCTGAGATCGCTTAAGAAAGGAAAAGTTCCGAAGCTTGCACTTGCCAATGGCCTGTGGTTGGGCCCTGTGCCCAAAGAACTCAAAGGCCTTACAGTTTCTGAAAGGCTGATGATTTCCCGTGTTTGCCACAATCGGGCAGTTGTTTGGGTTTCGTCAGGTAGAGCCAAGATGGTGGCGAATGTTATTATGTTTTCAAACCCCACACTTGCCGTCTATCGCATGCTGCCTCCCAGCAGAGACGAGATGAAAGAGGTGCTTGCCTTCATATTCACTGGAAGCGCCCAGCCCACTGAAGAGGATTTTAAGAGAACACCGTTTCTGGTTCGACGGGAGAAGGTTAGCAAGGCGCTGGACTGGCTGAAACTCAACCATAGCGATTACAAGGATCTTGAGATATCTAGCGAGAACCTAGCATCTTATCCGCTATCCAGTGTTCCTGTTGTTGTGGATTATAAAAGAACTCATCCTGAAGAATTGAATAAGATACCAGCTGCGATGAGCAACCATGACGTTGAAGAGGAAGAGGGAGTGGAAGAGGGCGTCTGCCCCTTCACTGTTCATGGGGATGAATTCACCAAGCTCTCAATGACGGCATTGAAGGCCCGTGCTCTCAAGCATCTCCACGATCAGGGAAAGGTACTTGGCATTGGTCAAGACGATAAACCGCAATCGATGTATGACAATCCGCAGGCGTATCCTCAAATGTTCCCATGGCTCTTTCCATATGGTTATGGTGGTATAGGACAAGCACGGCTGAAGAGGAGGATCTCTGAGACAGAGCACAAGAGACATTTGCTCATGTACCACGATAAGCGCTTCCAGACAGACTTATATTTTCCCATTATCGCATTCAATCACGAGCAGCTTAAGGCAGGGATTACTGGCAGTCATCTGCTTGCAAAGAGGCAAAAATTCAATGAAATATCCCAGAGACTGGTGTCCCTGGATCAAGCTGTTCTGTCGGGGTTGGTTACATGCTTGACTGATGGAGAGCACGTTCGTGCAGAGACAGAGGCAGAGAAGGCATGTTTCGCCGTCTTGGAAGACTTGGATCATGTTGGCGGGCATGTCAAGGGGTCTCTGACAAGCAAAAAGTATATGCGCAATGAGCTCTGGTCTCTTATATCATTTGCTGGGGCACCTTCTTGGTTCATTACTCTTTCACCTGCAGACAATTGACATCCGATATGTCTGGATTATGCAGACACTGGAGAGAAATTCAGCCCTGAGCTGAGATCTTCTGCAGAACGCAATCGTCTTATTGCAGGCAACCCAGTTGCAGCAGCCCGATTCTTTGATTTGATGGTTCGTTCTTTCATAAAAAATGTCCTTGGTGTAGATCACGATCACCCTGGTCTTTACGGAAAAACATCAGGTTACTATGGCACTGTTGAGCAGCAGGGTCGACTCACTCTGCATCTTCATTTGCTACTGTGGATCGAGGGCGCACTCTCACCCCAAGAAGTTCGCGACAGGCTGGCATCTAATGATTCTATCTTTCAGCAGGATTTGATCCAGTATCTCGAGAGCATGCATCAGGGCGAGTTCCTTACTGGTTCGATGGACTCTGTCCGTGCATCTGTTCCAATGCAAACCGAATCTCATGAAGGCATTCACGCGGTGCTGCAGGATCAGCAGGCTGTGCCCGCTCCTTTGGACTACAAAGATCCAACGCAGACTCTTCCCGTGCCCGCCCCTATCCACTGCAAAGATCCATCTACTTGCGAGCTGCCATGCAAATGCAATAGTGACTGGTGGAACGATTATCGTAAAACTGTTGATGATCTGCTGTTGAAGTCGAATGTTCATCGCTGCACAAAGCCCTCGGCTGCTCGACAGTCTCCGTCGCAGACCTGGACAATCGATAGCGATACGGTAGCACTGTCATCAAAAAGGGCGAGCCCTGCTATACAAGGACCGAAAGGATGTCTTGATTACAATGGTGTATGTCGTGCGCGCTTCCCCCGCGAGGTTCACGACGAGACCCGGGTGGACAAAACGGATGGTCACATAGTTATGAAAAAGTTAGAGGCATACATGAACACCTTTACTGCGTGTCTGACTTATCTTATGCGGTGCAATACGGATGTCACCAGCCTTTCGTCTGGCACATCGATCAAGGCTATCGTTTCCTATATATCTGACTACATCACAAAACCTGCGCTAAAGACCCATCAGATATTCTCGTCGATGTACGATGTGTTCGAGAAAAATAAAATACAGCTGGGGACGGACGTTAAAAAAGAGAGCGACGCTGGTCGTCGTTTGATACTAAAAATTGTCAACTCGCTCAATGTGAAGATGGAAATCGGTTCTCCTATGGCCTCGATGTACCTCCTTGGAAATCCGGATCATTATACTGGCCATCAATTTGTGTGTTTTTGGTGGAAATCTTATGTTGCCTATATACAACAAAGTAACAATAAATTGCAACACCACGCATTTCGCGATGACAGCCCGCAACCAAACCCAGACGAAAACAGCGGCGAAAGTGTCACGATCGGTCAAGAGGATGGTGTTTATATTGCAACAACTAATATTGACAATTACAAATATCGCCCAGATGTGTATCGGAATGTATCACTATATGAGTGGACGCAAGCATCACATAAGCGCAGGACGAGCAAAAAAGAACGGGAAAACCTGAACAAACCTTCGTCGGCCAAGAGTATGCAAGGGGCTTACCATCGATTTAAAGAAGGCCATCCGACCCGCGCTAGCCATGTAGTGAAATGCGATTTTGACAGATTAAAACACGTCGTTCCCAACATAGTCGGTGGCACACTTCCTCGACGCGATTCCAGAAACCGAGAATACTATTGTTGTACAATGCTCACGCTGTTCTTTCCATGGCGTGATACTTCGTGCATGAGGCGGGCGTCTGAGTCCTGGGAGTCCATATTCAATGCGGATATATTTTCGGTGAGAGAAAAGCAGTTGATGCAGAATTTCAATCTCCGGTATGAATGTCTAGATGCTCGTGATGACTTTCACGCACAGTTGAAAAAGAAAACGCAGCCCAGAACTGCATGGTATAATGGCGGTGGATCCGATGACGAAAGCGACGATGACTTCGTCAAGATGCCTCCTACTGGCCATATCGAACATGGTGTTCTCGGAAAGTCATATGCATATACCGTTAAGATGATGGATTCCATGTCGTCTGTCCTCAGAAATGCGGGATGGCTGGACCAGTGCTCGGATACTGTGGCCAACACGTGCGAGAGACTGCGCCTGGAATACATTCCAGCTTCGAGCTGGTCCAACATAGTTAAGAATCATTGCATTTCAATATTCAAGGAGAAATTTGTGAGCTACGTACCGCCAATTCAGGGTGGCAGCGGATCGTGGAGAGAACCAAAGTCTGGCGATCCGGTGAGACTGCTCACTGCGGAGTATTTCAGGAAAGATTTCAAGGCCAAAAAAAAGGAGACAAGCACCCTAATAAATGATACGGTGGCTCGCTTCTCTCTTAATAGCGAACAAGAAAGGGCATTCAGAATCATCGCAAATCATGTTTCGGCTCCAGCAACGGAGCAACTGAAGATGTACCTGGGAGGAATGGGTGGAACAGGAAAGAGCCAGGTTATTAAGACTCTTATATACTTCTTTGGACAGAGGAGGGAGGATCACCAGTTCACTGTTCTTGCTCCAACAGGAACTGCAGCAGCTCTCCTGAACGGCTCCACGTATCACAAGGCTCTAGGTATATACCGAAGGAGCGACGTGGGTCAAGACTTTTCACAAAGTGATTCCACCGTTCTGAATGAAGTACGCTCCCAGTTTCAGGGGGTGGAGTACATTTTTATTGACGAGTTGTCTATGATTGCTTGTCATGAGCTATATTCAATCAGTGCCAGGCTAGCACAAATAACGGGCATGCATGACACGCCATTCAGTGGAATGAACATTATCTTAGCAGGCGATTTCGCACAGTTGTCCCCCATAATGGGCTCGCCATTGTATGATGGCAATGTAGAGAGATACGTGAATTCTAGAATGTCGGTGCGTAGCCAGGAAACTGTTATTGGCAGGGTCTTATGGCATCAGATTACCACTGTGGTGATCTTGATACAAAATATGAGACAGAAGACGCAAACAGAAGCCGACGGAAAACTGAGGACTGCCCTAGAAAACATGCGATACGCAGCTTGCACTCCGGACGATATTGCCTTTCTTCGCACTTTGATCGCAGGAAAAAGTGCAACGTCTCCCTGTCTGAGTGATCCTCGCTTCTGGAACGTGTCTATCATAACTGTGAGAAATAATCAGAGAGACAGAATAAACGAGGAAGGGTCACGTCGGTTTGCAGAGGATCATGGTTTAGAACTCACACACTTTTATTCCGTAGATGAACTGGCTGGCGGCGATAACCCCGAGGTCAGACAACACAAATGGAAAGAGGACAAAATAAAGGACGAACAAGGAAAGAACCTACTCTCAGTGGTCTGACTAGAGAAGATCAAGATGCTCTTTGGGAATCTTACCCACATATGAGCGACCATGTACCCGGGAAGCTTTCGCTGTGTGTAGGCATGCCTGTGATGATTCGCAATAACGAAGCCACAGAGCTCTGCGTGACCAAAGGACAAGAGGCTATTGTTGCTGGGTGGGATGCGTGCGACGGACCGTCTGGGCATCAGATATTGGAAACATTGTTTGTTCAGTTGATAAATCCACCCAAGGATGTACAGTTAGCGGATCTTCCGATGAATGTGATTCCCTTGACTAAACTGAGGTCTAGCATAAAATGCAAAGCTAAAAGCGATCAATCTCTGCAGATAAGATGCCAGCAGATCCCCATCCTTTTGAATTTTGCCATGACAGACTATGCATCTCAAGGCAAAACGAGAGTGACCAATGTCGTTGATCTCGGACACTGTCGCGATCACCAGTCGTATTACACTGCATTGTCTAGGAGTTCTAGTGCTGCTGGTACTGCCTTGATTCAGGACTTTGCCGAACGCAAAATTACTAATGGTATTTCAGGATGGCTGCGTCAGGAATTCCGGGAGCTCAATGTTCTCGATGAAGTCACGCGGTTACGATACGAAGGGCGCCTTCCCAATGATATTTTTGGTCCGCTTAGAAACCCTGTGGTTCGCGCCTATTACCTCTGGATGAAGGCTGTCGGGGACGACAGCGGATGGCATTCTGCGATTCGATACAAAGCAGGAGAGAAAAAGATAAGGCCCGTCGAACCTGACGCTTCCTACGCCACGTAAACAGAGAAGATGGCGTAAGATTGAAGCGTGCAGCCACTGATGTCGACGGGGGTGAAAACCCAAACCCAGCGGCGAAGATCATCAGGACGGATGCACTGTCTGGTTCGTCCGACCCTCTTGGTCTTATTTGGGACTGCGACAATTATAGTTGTGCATACGATAGTCTTTTTACGGTATTGTCCAATATCTGGACTGATGCGCCGAACGTGTGGTCGGATCGTTTCGACAATGTTAGTGGGTATCTGTCAATGCTGTCTGAAGGTTTTCTGCTTGTAAAAAATGAATCTATCTCATTTGAAGCAGCCCGCGATACCGTACGACTGGAGTTACACCGCCTCGATTCCACGGAATATCCGATGGGCGCTGCTTTCACATGCCTTGCTGCACTTACTCATCGAATGATGGTAAAAGAAGAACGCTGCGACTCGGGAACAACTTTTTTGAGTTGTGTAGCTTGTGGCTACAAGGGCAATACACTGTTGCATATCGGCGAGTATTTATCTCTGAACGACGCGGGGCCGTTCCACGACAGCATGTGCGAAAGGGGCCAAATATCTGATTGTCTTGGATGGCACTTGTCCGACCATCAGAAAACAAGTCAGATTCCCTGTCCTAGATGTTCCGAGGCGAATACCAATCCGCGTAACCAATTGGCTTTGCAGGTATCTATGAACAGGATTCCATATATTATGTGCGTAATGCTTAACCAAGACACTCTCCGCATAAATGATACACTTAGTTACCCTGAAGCTCAGTATAGTGTCTTTTTTCGACTCAGAGGCGTCGTTTATGGAGATGGCAATCACTTTGTTGCCAGACTGGTTACGAAACATGGCGATGTATGGTACCACGACGGAATGACGACTGGATCGGTCTGCGTTTTTGAGGGACGCCTGGACTGGATCACCGACAGAGACTGGCTTATGAATACATCAAGAGGGTATAACCATTGCAAAGCAATGCTCGCCATCTATGGTTGAGATTAAACGACAAGGATGTTCACAGTTAGTAGTTACATGTGAATCATTGTGATGCGATGATGATTAAGGAAATGACGTCACAATGGACCCAATTTAAGAGTGACGTCATGGGAAATCAATAGCCTACGATCCATTGGCATGCTTGTACATCGTCTTAAGCCAAAAATATTTCAAGATCGATCTTTTTAAGCACAAACGCACGTACCTTTCAACTAGAGGTATGCTGCCCACAGAAAACGTAAGATTAATGCTAGCACAAAGGATGGAGGCAAGTTCACCAGATCCTGCTACACACCAACTCCGAAATCTGGACGTTTCTATGGGGCGTTGGACCAAAAAGTAACGGAATCCACCCGACATAGCATTTGTTCGTGGATATCGACCTCAACTACCTATCCCTCTGTACCATCTCTCTTGCCTCCGACAGCATCTCTGAGTGATCCTCCGACACCCCGAGGTTCTCGAAAGATGTCGTTGCTCATCCTCGAGCGAACAGTATACCATTCGTCTCTTCTGCAAAAGGAGTTAGCGGCATACTCGCTGGGATCCTAGATTTAGAAGTCGGAGCAGTGTTGGGTTCGGAGTCAGCTTCCGTGCCGCTCCTGTCGTCGAGTGGATTACAAAAATGGATCTCCACGTCAAATGGCAGCGAATCAAGAATGCCTTTCCCGGTGGGTATATTCACCAAATGAAGTTTGACCACGTTGCGACCACAGCTTCTCGACCTGCAAGTTCAGCGTCTGTCAGCCCGGTACATCTATCTCCGGCTCGATACTTCACTACGAAGTCGGGAAAGGAAGACGAAGGTGTCCATGATACAATGCCTGGTGTCAAGGTCATCGTCCAGCGTCAGAATGGTGACGACTAGCGGGGATCCATTACCTGGATGCTCAATCTTAACAAAGGCTACGCCAAGCGTAATCCGACCATAAGTGAGACAGGCAAGGAACATGTGGAGGGAGTCGAAAAGGATGTGAACCCAAGACGCGCTTCCTCCGAATCTCGTACACTCCTCGATTGGCTTGTGTACGGCGTGTATCTTGGTGTCATCGTCAGTACTGTGGACGACTTTATTTCTCCATACAATGCTATAAAAGACGATCGTCACCACCGAATTACCCTTACACTTGAGCCGATGCAAGACGATGTGTGCGACGCTGTCCTTTATTATCACGAGAAGCCCGAACAACCTAAAGTAATGGATTGACATATCGCCGATGTTTGGACCAACCCTGTTTGCGCCAGCGTCCAACCTATGATACAATATCGTACATGGCAGTACAATGTATGGAACAGATTATATGCCAGCTAATCCACCCGATTGTGTAATACTGTAGAGTATATGCGCAACGTGAGCTTGGGTTGTTGGTTTCGTGCACGAGGGACCTACCATTACCGCCTTGGACGTCCGTTGTTGTTCATCCTCATGTCACAATAACCGACATGTAAGTTTCGGATACGCCCCATTCCAATGAAATCTGGAACGGTCAGTGTAGGAGATGAGCTTAGGTCCACTCATTTCATACCTCTGGCCTGCCCGACAGCAGTCATTCCTTCTACTCTGCGGTCAATTCCATCCACGCGATCATTCCTGCATGCCCTGACATCAGCATCGACCTTTCCAGAGAATGGAGACTGATGCCTGATCGGCCTTGAAGTGCAGCTCCCTCAACGACACCGGCCACACATGATACATGAATCTAGCCACTATGGCTGTATGCGCGCCTGGATGACGACGATTAATGTGGCCATTCCAAGGAGGAGAAAGCCGATAAACAGTACTGACTTAGATGGAAACAAAGAGGTTGTTGAGCCCACTCACCGGACCACTCCAGCATGGGCATTGAGGGAGAATACTGTTCTTGAGGCTCGACGTGTATGTTCGACAAATGACCGGACGGGTTTAGCGCCAAGCTTAAGTAATTGGCACTGCCACACACATTGGCAGAGGCGTGACATCACTGTTCGTATGTTCTGAAAGTGATGTCACTGTCGAACAATGTGATGCCTTTCTCCGACGTCTTCGAGATGACCGACACGACGGATGACTACAATTGCTTGGGAAGAGTTACAGTCCAATGCACTATCCAAGTCACGAATATTCAGATGCTAATGAACATGTACCTGGCGGATTTCAAAACGGTGCCCAACAATTACCAAGCACAAACCTACGCCGACGTTGGTGTGCTCTCGTCTTTAACGCTCTTTTTTGTGTCTGAAAACACCCAACGTAGATGCGTCTAGAGCTCGATGCCCATTCTTGTTGCAAAGGGGAGGATTTAACACCCTCCTCGCCCACGGTTCTCTCATTCCTGAACGACGAAGAGTGAAAACACCCTCCTAGTCGATGTTCCTCAGTGAAATGGGCGTGAACTCCCTCATATATCAGGGTGCTTTCATCTCTGACGACTTTACCTCTATACTATTATATATCAGTGTTTGTCGAATGGCATTGTTAAATTTCTATAAGACCCTCGAGAATGCCACTCGGTGACCAATGACATCTTCAATAGGTCAGCAGGACTTTCCTTCCTCCGATGCGGGCGCGTACTCATTACAGCAGGGTTGCGTCTGAACACTGGCACCTGCCTTCCAATATTCGCTGTCGTTATCACTACAACAGACAGCATACGTCCCAAATCATCTTCCTCGATGGATCACCGATAGCAATTGTTCAAGTACACTCCATTCATGGGTCATTCGCTGTTCATTTGCAGTGCGCTCGCATGTCCAGCGATTACAGCTCATTGCCTGCTGATAAGACGCTACACGCTCTAGGCCCGTAATCTCGCGTTTTCGATCTATTTCGAGCATAGTCCGACACCTCGACATAGTCCGACGTCTCAACATCGACCTTACACTTCGACCTTACAAGCTCGACTGCGACCCTATACAGCCCGACCGCTCTAGACCTATTCGGCAGCTCTCTTATACTTCGTCAGGACTTTGGCATCTATTCCGCACACGGTTCCGACCTTTCTCCGATTTCTCCGACCTTTCTCCGATTTCTCCGACCTTTCTCCGATTTCTCCGACCTTTGTCCGACTTCTCCGACCCCTCAGTTCGACTTCGACTACGTCAGTCGGTGTCGGATCACATTCCCTTTTTGTTTATTACTATATTAGGCCACTCCGACCGTGCTGGTATCGCGTTTGGTCTGCTCTCTTTTGCTCGGACCTTTATTCTTATTATTGCGCTTTTTATTGTTTTCTTTTATCTATT